>Ga0209826_1000339_pt1 | contig 34038 bp, 34 predicted proteins | sample GOMGulsemesocosm_5_FD_184637 | JGI IMG/M metagenome (GOLD analysis project Ga0209826, IMG submission 184637) | Methane-oxidizing microbial communities from mesocosms in the Gulf of Mexico - GOM15C Gulf of Mexico (SPAdes) (version 2) | ecosystem: Environmental > Aquatic > Marine > Cold seeps... | reverse complement strand
AGCTATTTTTTGTTAAGCGATGTTTTGCTTTAAAAAAATCACAGGTAATTGCTTTGTTAATTAGATTATAAGCATTCTCTAATAAGGAGGTTTTTATTCATTTTAAACCTCGGGTCTATTGTCTTTTTAGTAGGCATTAGTATAACATATTCAATGGCTTGGGGCTTAACTTAATGACATTGGAGCGTCCGCCCTCGGCGCGAATCGAACAAAGCTCTTTCTTAGAGCCTGTTAAAATTCGCGCCGAGGGCGGACGCTCCTACGTATAGATATTATTAAATGAGTCCTTTTAATGATAAAGCTTCCATTACTCAAGCGTTTTAAAGAATATGGCGACTAGAAAACCTAGTAAAGTTGAGAAACCTATAATCTCACCGCCTTTAAAATAAGCTTCTGGCAACATGGTTTGAGCAATCATCGTTAACATCGCGCCAGCGGCTACACCTTGAGTAAAGGAAAACACTTCATGCCCTACCCCAGCAAAATAAATATTACCTAGAGCACTCAGCACACCTGTCATCAGCATCAAACTCGTCCACATCATCAAGATAACTGAAAATTTCATTCCTTGTTTACGCATCCCAATAGAACTAGAGAGTGCTTCAGGATAGTTGGATAAAAACAATCCAGCTAACAAAGAATATTCAAGATGAGAATGTATTAAGCTAGCGCCAATCACAAGGGCTTCGGGTATTCCATCAAGCATCAGCCCGAGCCAAATGCCTAATGGCGCACCTTTTTGATGATGAATACCTGAATGAAAAGCCATGACAGGTTTTATTTCTACACCTTGATTTAAATTTTTAACTGCATTTTTAACCCAGAGTGAGGCATTACCTTCAGTTAATTTTTGCCTTTCAATAAGATAATTTTTAATTTCTTGCTGTTGTAAATGTTTCTTATAACGCCGGGAAAATTCAGGCAAAATACTTAATAAAGAATTAAACTCTTTTTTCCGTAACACCCAAACAGCAGTTGGTTCAAGTGCCATCGTTGATATACTATACCGTCCTCCCGTCATAAACGAGTTATAACCAAATGCATAGTGAGGCATTAAATCAATGCTACGGCTAAAACTATCAGCCACGTCAATAACTGAAACATGTCCTGTATCTATAAAAAATAAATGATCTGCAGCTTCACCTTCATGATAAAAAGTATTGCCTTTAGCGTATTTTTTATACACTAAATGATTAGCAATCGTATCCAATTCATTTTCTGGCAAATCAGTAATCAGCCCCAGCCCCTTAATTTCATTAGCTATTGCTTTAAAATTCTCTTTATTATGCTCAACTTTTACCGCACTATTATAAAAACCATGCTGCGTTATTTTTTTTGAAGACAAATGACACCATTCATCAATTTTATTATCTGATAAATGATGCTGATATTGTAGGTATTGCTTTACTTTTGGGCTTTTAAGCCACTGTTGAATGGCTTCAACAAGCTTTGGGGAAACAGCTAATAAATTAAAAAAAGTTGTTTTTGGTATCACCCATAAACGAGTATTTTCAGTGGCTATCGCTGTAAAACGATAGGGAGTCCCCGTCAGAAAAGCCAACCAACCTAAGTCATCATGACTTTCTAAAAATAATGATGCAACTTTCCCTTCAGGATCAAAGAGTTCAACACCACCTGTTGCAACAATATATAACTCATCGCAAGGCTCCCCCTGACTAAAAATTAAAGTTCCTTTTTTAACATCCCAATGATACATATCTTCGGCAAGGGTTTTAAAATCTTCATTATCAAGCTGTTTAAAAACATCAACACGTTTAACAGCGGAAAGAATATCTTTGAAACGCCTATATTTAAGTTTTTTTACGTGATAAATATGTGTTGATGCCTTTCTGACAAAGCCTCCAAAATTATTAACAACCTGATTCAATATAATAAAAACTAATCCACCTACAATACATCCTGCAGCCAAAGGATAGAAATCACCTTTCTCTAGCGTACTTGCAACCAAATCTATCGTTAAAGCGGCTAATAATGCCCCCCCACCAAAAGCCATCAAAAAAGCAATCACTCTATCTGAAGGCTTCCATAATAAAATGGTTAAACACCCCAAGGGTAATGAGCAAGCACTAATAATTCCATAATTAAATGCTTCATAAATTGCTGGCTCTAAAGATAAAAACATCTTTAGTTCCTTTTAATAAATATCATTATTCAACCACCTTGCCTCGCAATGCCTTTGTTTTACTCCGTTTAGTTTTACTATCCATTCTTCTTTTTTGAGAATTACGACTAGGTCTAGTTGGCCGCCTTACTTTTTGAATCACCGTTACTGCTTTAATAATTTCCTTTAACCGTTCAAGTGCATTATCACGATTTTTTTCTTGGGTTCTAAATTGCTGCGCCTTTATAACAATCACTCCCTCTTTAGTGATTCTTTTATCCCGTGTAGCTAATAAACGTTGCTTGTAAAAATCAGATAAAGAAGATGCTAAAATATCAAAACGTAGATGAATCGCTGAAGATACTTTATTTACATTCTGCCCCCCAGCACCTTGTGCTCTAATAGCTGAAATTTCAATTTCATTATCAGGGATTGAGATATTTGATGAAATTTCTAACATAGCCTTATTCTGCTGATAAAAAACTTAAGAAAGTAGCTTGATCTACTCGAAAACCTGATGCATTTTTATGTCCGCCACCGCCAAATTCTTTAGCCAGTTCTGATACATCAAAATCACCAATTGAACGTAAGCCACACTCATAACGCTGGTTTTTTCCATGATAAAAATAGGTTAAACCAAATGTGCCTGATTTTTCCGCAAGTTCATGTCCCAAATCACTTGAAAACATACCAGGTGCATTGACAGCCAAACCTTTTTGTTTATTGAGTACCACTTTATGTCTTGCCTTAAATAGTCGTGCGACATTTAATTTTTGCTGCTTAGTTAATAACTCACCCTCTCGTCGTAAAGTCGAAAGTTTAACTTTCTCAAAAGCATGAAAATTAATAGGTAAACGTAAATAAAGTGCTCTACATATATCTTCAGTTTTAGGTAATTGATGATTCCATAAATCATGATCTTCAATATGCTGTAATAACAAAGGAACCTCAGTATCCCCCTGAAAATATTGCCAGCTAATAACACAACCACTATGCTGTTGAATAAAATTCATTTCAAGATTACTAGGCAAACTCTGTTTATTTTGATAGTTTTCAAAATCTTTTTGCGCACTGATATGATGATCTAAAACAATAATCTTACTTGCTTTTTTTGCAGCTAAAACCAGTGTTTCCATAGGATAACAAAAGTCTACAATATAAATCACAGCAGCATCTGGAAAATCAGGTATCGGTGTTTGATGCCGCACGGCTTTATACTTCGCAGTATTTCCCAGTTGTTTCCAGGCCGCCCAAGCTGCCGCATAACCATCCATACAGTCGGCGTGATAAAGCACTAAAATGTTTTTTTCAATATTTTTTGTCATTCACTATTATCAAGTTAATTTATCTAATGAAGCAATAATAATTTTACTTTGGCTGCCCATATTTATGTTTAATTAAAAATAACAAACAATCTATCTAGATGAAAAGTATCCTTCTATAACACTTTAATAAAAACATAGACATAATTACTTTTTCAGGTTATGTTTTCCTAATACTATACAATGGCAAGGGAAGCAATGAATCCACACATCCAGATCTTAATCATTGACGATGTTATTGATAATCTTCAAGTTGCAATGAATATTTTAAAAGAAGATAACTATAACTTTTCTTTTGCTACAACAGGAGAAGAGGCACTTGGTTTATTAAAACAGGATTCAATTAAATTTGATTTAATTTTGCTAGATATTATGATGCCAGGCTTGGATGGCTTTCAAGTATGTCGTAAAATCAAACTTAATCCCTTAACTAAAGATATTCCTATTATTTTCTTAACAGCGAAAGTAGATGTAGATTCTATTAGTGAGGGATTTTCTGTAGGTGCTGTTGATTACATTACTAAGCCCTTTCATGCAGATGAATTATTAGCAAGAGTAAGAACCCATTTACAGCTGTATCACGCCAAAAAGCTACTCCAGGAAAATAATATAGCTCTGGAAACCAAAGTAAAATACGAAAAAATAAGGCTGCTGACAGAGCTTGAAGATAATCAAAAACAAATGATCTGGATGTTAACCGAATTAATGGAAGCCACTTCTGATGAGACAGGAAAACATATAAGACGAGTATCTGAAGTGTCGGCACTACTCGCCCATTATTACCCTAATTTAACAGATGAAGATGCTGAAATTATACGCTTTGCTTCCCCCATGCATGATATTGGCAAAATGACCGTCCCCCATCATATTTTACATAAACCTGGTAAATATACAGAGCAAGAGTTTAAGCAAATGCAGGCTCACACGAGCAATGCCTACAATCTGCTCCGCTGTTCAGACCGTAAATTGATTAGAGCCGCCGCCATTATTGCACATGAGCATCATGAAAAATGGAATGGAACAGGCTACCCTCAGCAATTGGAAGGAGAGCAAATCCATATTTTTGGGCGAATTGTTGCTTTGGCTGATGTGTTTGATGCCTTGACTCATGCCAGATGCTATAAAGATACTTGGCCGATGGAAAAAGTTATTCGTTATATTCAAGATCATAAAGGAACACAGTTTGATCCTGAGCTTATTGATATTTTTATGCAACATATTGACGAGTTTAAAGCAATTTCTCGTCTGTCGTAGTTAATACCCTCTTTCAATTTGCTATTTATATTTTTTCTTAACAGCCTTATATCGTGATAAATTCAATTTTTTCCCGTTACTTTTTTGCTCTCGTTTTTTTTCTCTATTCAGTTGTTCTTTCTGCTGCTACAGAGCAGGTAAGTATCCAGTTAAAATGGCAGCATGGCTTCCAGTTCGCTGGTTATTATGCAGCCATTGAAAAAGGCTATTATCGTGATGTGGGATTAGAGGTTTCACTAAAGGAAATTGACTTTTCCAAGGATTTTGTCGAGCAAGTGCTAAACTCTGAATCTGAATATGGTATTTCAGATAGCACATTACTGATTTATCACTTGCAAGGAAAGCCTGTCGTTTTGCTCAAGCAATTTTTTCAACATTCTCCTTTCGTTTTTTTATCTCGGCGTGAATCAGGTATTGTTAGTCCTTATGAAATGGTGGGTAAAAGAACGGCCTTTAATTCAAATAACCAAGGGGATGCAGCATTAAATGCCTTAATACTTAACACCCTAGGTGATTTGTCAAAAATCATTGAAGTCCCACCAGGAAGCCCATATTACCAAGATTTTATTGACAATAAAACTGACGTGGTTTCGGCCTACTCCACCTCACAACCCTACTTATTTAAAGAATTAGGCATTGAAGTTAATATTATCAACCCACAAAACTATGGTATTGATTTTTATGGTGATAATTTTTTCACTTCTTTAACTGAACTTGAGAAACACCCCGAAAGAGTCGAAAAGATAAGTCAGGCCACTGTAAAAGGCTGGCAATATGCGTTAGATAATACCGATGAAATTATCACGTTAATTCGAACCAAATATGCACCAGCTCTTTCAGAGCCATACTTGCAGTATGAAGCACGTACCACACGGCAAATGATTATTCCTGAATTAGTTAATTTAGGGACTGTCGACCCAAAACGTTATCAGCAAACGGCGGAAGATTATCAAAGGCTAGGATTTGTTTCAAACAGTCAAACCAAAAAACATTTTTTTTATAAGCTAGAAAATGAGAAGCCCCCTTTTATCCCACTGACTATTGAAGAGAAGGCCTGGCTTAAGCAACACCCTAAGATAGCTGTAGGAGGAGGGCCAGATTGGGCACCCTTTGATTTTGTTAATAACAATGGACAATACAGCGGTATAGCCAATGATTATTTAAACTTGATTGCTGAAAAGACAGGCCTAGTCTTCGAGGTAAGCATTGACAGTTTGAGTAATAATTTACAAAAAATACGCCAAAACGAAATAGATCTATTGGGCGCAGCTTTCTTTGTAAAGGATAGAACTAAATATGTAAATTATTCTATCCCTTATTTTGAGGTACTAGATTATTTCTTTATTCGTGATGACCTACAAGTTAAATCTATAGAAGACCTTAATGGCAAACGTGTGGCTATTCCTAAAAATTATGCGCATGGCGAGATATTAAAAGAGCATTTTCCTGACATAATTATTGTGACGGTAGCTACCTTTGGCGATGCTATTGATGCAGTGTTAGAGAACCGTGCCGATATGCTTTATGATACTTATGCAGCATTAAAGTATGTGCTCAAAAAAGAGGGAATTAGCTCCATTATCCCTTTTAAATCTACGCGTAAATTGGGTAATAGTCCCATTCATATCATTACCCGTAAGGATGCACCTTTTTTAGCTTCAATTATTCAAAAAGGTCTGGAGGCTATCTCAGAGAATGAGAAACAAACTATTTATAATAAATGGATTGATCGCTTAACAAAGTCTGGGAGTAAATTAATTGATTTAACCATTGATGAGCGGCAGTGGCTTAACAATCACCCCGTTATTCGATTTACAGGTGATCCTAATTGGTTACCTTATGAAGCATTTGATAAGCATGGCAAGTATATTGGAATCGTCGCAGAATATTTAAAAATTATAGAGCAAAGTCTGGGGATAAAATTTGAAATTATTCCTACTCGGTCATGGGCAGAGTCTGTTTCAAAAGTTAAAAAAGGTGAAATTGATGTGCTTTCAGAGACAAGTGATTCTGATTTAAATTCGCTGTTAAATTTTACTCAAGACTATGTTTCAAGTCCTATTGTTATAGTGATGAAAAATAATGAAGACTATGTAGAAAATATTAAACAGATACAAAATAAAAAAATTGCACTCATAAAAGATTATGGTTACCTGCCAAAAATTATTGCTGAGTACCCAGAAATTGATTTTGAAAGGGTTAAGAGTATACAAGATGGGCTTACTTCTGTATCAACAGGTAAGGTCGAGGTGCTTTTAGCTACATTGGCTCAAGCAAGTTATCATATATCCGAACTAGGTATTAATAATGTTCGTATCGTAGGAAAAACCGAATTTACCACTCGATTGGCTTTTGGAATGCGAGAACAATTTACACCGTTGATTCCAATGTTTAATAAAGTATTAAACAATATCAGTCAAAATCAAAGTCAAGGTATTTATAAACTTTGGGGTAAGCACAAATATATTGAAAAAATAAATTACCAGTTGCTAATTTTCATTGCTATTATTTTTGTTATTATTATTAGCATTATTGTCTATTGGAACAGAAAACTGGCTAAAGAAATGGCCTTAAGAAAAATTGCAGAAGATCAGACGCAGACAATTATTGATAATATTCCTCTGCAGGTGATTGTCTCCACTTTTGATGGTCGTATTTTATCAGCAAACTCTCAAGTACTTACTGATTATAAGGTTCTTAAAGAGGAAATAAAGCAGTTTAAAATTCAAGACTTTTATAATAATAGTGATGATCGGCAACAGATTTTAAATGAGCTAACACTGAATGGAAAGGTTGAACAAAAAATCATTCAGTTTAAAAAAATGGATAGTGTTATCCGTTCCATGATGGTCTCTGTTTTACCCATTCACTTTGATAAATCAAAGGCATTATTAACCATTGCAGTTGATTTAACTGAGCGCCTTGATGCAGAAATGGCTTTAAATCAAGCTAAACAAGAAGCTGAATTAGCCAATCGTGCTAAATCAGAATTTCTGGCAAATATGAGCCATGAAATTCGTACACCAATGAATGCCATTATTGGTTTTACCGAGTTATTAATAGAGCAGGTTGAAGAGCCAAGACTCAAGTCATTTGTAAAAACAATTCAATCAGCAAGTAATAATTTATTATCTTTGATTAACGATATTTTAGATTTATCTAAAGTTGAAGCAGGTAAGTTAAAGATTGAGAAAACAGCTTGTAATCCACATGAATTATTTACTGAGATAGGCAATATTTTCACCATAAAAATGCGTGAAAAAAATATTGACTTTATCCTCAACATTGATTCAAACATTCCAAATAGCCTACAGCTAGATGCGATACGATTACGACAGGTCTTATTTAATTTAATTGGTAATGCAGTTAAATTTACTGAGCAAGGGTTTATTCGAGTGACAGCTCGAACAGATAATGAAGATCAAATTCGTAGTAAACTGGATTTGCTAATTCATATTGAAGACAGTGGTATCGGTATTTCTGAGGATCAACAGCAATTAATCTTTCAGGATTTTGTACAGTCGACAGGGCAAGATGCAAAAAAGTACGGAGGAACAGGTTTAGGCCTATCAATCAGTACCCGTTTGGTAAATATGATGGGAGGAGAATTATCATTAAAAAGTCAAACAGGACAAGGTTCTATTTTTACAATTAAGTTAGCCAGTGTTGATATTGCTGCTGTGCAAGCAGAAGCGATTCATCTAGAAAAAAACAACCTATCAATTAGCTTTCTTCCTAGTCGTATTTTAGTCGTTGATGATGTAGCTGATAACCGCAGTTTATTACAAGCCAATTTTACAAAGACCAAGTTACAAGTTATTGAGGCTGAAAATGGACAGATTGCAGTTAATCTTGCCAGGCAGCAAATATTTGATCTTATTTTAATGGATATCAGGATGCCTGTGATGGATGGATACCAAGCAGCTAAAGAAATAAAATCATTTTCTGATGTTCCCATTGTGGCATTAACCGCTTCAGTCATGACAGATGAATTTGAGCGTATAAAAAGCAACAAGTTTGATGGCTATTTAAGAAAGCCTGTACTTAAAAAAACACTTTTTCATGAATTATGCCGCTTTTTACCCTTTGAAGAAAACGAAAATGAGCAAATAACTGAGCCTGAATGCTTATTGACTAAGAGCGAACTAGACGTGCTTGATGTCGTTTTAGAACAATTAAATCAATTACAGGAGCAATATGAATCAGTATCAAAAGCCAATAATATTACTGATATAAAGTTATTTGTCTTTAATGTTATGAAAATTGTTAATCATCACCCTATTAAAATGTTAAATGTATTTGTTAAGGAAATATCACAACATCTGGACAGCTTTGACATTGCAGGTATTAAGTATTGCCTGTTTCAATACCCAAATATAATTAAGCAACTTGAGGCAAGCAGATCACTAAGAAGCATTTGATGGTGTTTAAGAAACAAGAAATAGATTCTCGATAAAAAACTTCGGGTATAACGCATGATATAAAGTGTTACCATTTCCTTTTCCTAATTTGGCAGAGACTCATAAACTTAAAAGTCTTCCTGCTTTATTGCAAAAATACTCATGCAAAAACCTGACCTGAAAATACTGTTAATCACCCCCCCAATGACCCAATTAAATACTCCGTATCCTGCTACGGCTTATTTAACAGGGTTTCTAAAACAACAGCAGTATGCCGTTAGCCAGCGTGACTTAGCTATTGAGTTATTTCTTACTCTACTCACTAAACAAGGTTTGGAAACAATTTTTCAAACCGTTGAAGATAATTTTGCAGATTTTGAAGATGATGAACTACCCGATGCCATATATCATTTTATGGTTCACTTTCCTGACTATTTAAAATGTATTGAACCCACAGTTAAATTTCTTCAAGGCCAGAATTCATCTTTAGCATTACGCATAGCTTCCCGTAGTTTTCTTCCCGAAGGCCCTCAATTTGAAAGTTTGAATCAGATGGAAGAAATGTCTGGTAATGTTTTGCATGATGCATTTGGTAATTTAGGCGTACAGGATAAAGCCAAGTATCTTGCGACCCTATTTATTGATGATATTTCTGCTGTTATAAAACAAGGTGTTGATCCCCATTTTGAAGTATCGCGTTATGGTGAACGATTAGCTGCATCTAACCCTTCTTTTGATGATCTCTATCAACAATTACAGCAAGCACCACTTTATACTGATGAAATTATTTTCTCTTTGGTTAATGAATATTTTGAAGAAGAAAAACCGTCTATTGTTGGTCTAACAGTCCCATTCCCTGGCAATATGCTAGGAGCCTTAAAAATATCCCAATGTTGTAAACAAATTAATCCTGACATTAAAATCGTATTGGGCGGTGGATTTATTAATACCGAACTAAGGTCTTTAAAAGATCCGCGACTTTTTGAATTTGTTGATTTTATTACCGTTGATGATGGCGAAAGACCTCTTTTGACTTTATTGGAACATTTAAACAATCAGCGCCCGATTAATGAGTTGTTCCGTACTTATTATTTAAAAGATAATCAGGTTTTTTATAATAAAAATCCAATACTGCATGATATTCCACATAAGGATACGGGCACTCCCTGTTATGACGGTTTACCTATAGACCAATACTTATCACTTTGTGAAATGCTTAATTCTATGCATAGAATATGGAGTGATGGCCGCTGGAATAAATTAACCATTGCTCATGGCTGTTATTGGTCACAATGTAGTTTTTGCGATATTAGCCTAGATTATATTGGTCATTATGATGATGCAGGTGCAGAACTTATTGTGCAACGCATTGAGGAGCTAATTGCTGAAACAGGAGAAACAGGGTTTCATTTTGTGGACGAGGCCGCGCCCCCTAAAGTATTATTTGCTATGGCAGAAAAACTGATTGAACGTGGTATTGTGATTAGCTGGTGGGGGAATATTCGCTTTGAAAAAACATTTTCAGCTGAAAAATGCCAACTACTTGCAGACTCAGGTTGCATCGCTATTAGTGGTGGATTAGAAGTCGCTTCTGATCGTTTATTAAAACTGATGAAAAAAGGGGTAACTGTTGAACAGGTCGCCAAAGTCACCAAAAACTTTGCTAATGCAGGTGTTCTAGTTCATGCTTATTTAATGTATGGTTTCCCTACCCAAACAGAGCAAGAAACTGTCGATTCATTAGAACGCGTACGACAACTCATGCAAAATGGTTGCTTTCAATCGGCTTATTGGCATCGCTTTGCTGCCACTATTCATAGTCCTATCGGATTACACCCTGAACAATATAATATTGAATTAATTCCCAATAAAAACGTATTGTTTGCAGAAAATGATATTGATTATCATGATTCAGTCAAAACAGACCATGAAATGCTAGGCCAAGGATTAAAAAAAGCACTGTATAATTATATGCATGGCATGGGCTTTGACTATCCTATGAGTTTTTGGTTTGATACACCTATAAAAGAACCCACTATTTCTCCCACCTTTATAGAACAAGTACTTTAATGATCTCAGAACAATTCATCTTTGACCAAATTCATATAGAAGTAGCACGTAATGCGTCTGATGACTTTAATCTATTTCATGATAAACATAAATGGTTACAAATCCATCATAATCCATTTAAAGGGCCTATTGTTCTTGGCTATCAACTCAATACATTAATTGAATATCAAATGCGCCTTTATCGAGAGGCTCATCATGAAAACCATATTATTTCTGAAAATAATTTACGTTTCAGTAATTATCAAACCACCTTTGTTAATGCTTTAAAACCATCAACCCCCTTTCAATTAGATATTAAAAAAACCTTAATTAAAACCATTCCTAGTTTAACTCTAGGCAACCGGATTTCTATTAAGGCAGAAGGTAAAACGATTTTACTGGGCTTTAAAAAGGAAACTCAAAGTCCCTTATTTTTGGGCGATGTAACTTTTGGTTCTTTACCCAACTTAAATGTTATTCCAGATAAAACAATTATTCCAGGCACAGATTATTTCTTAAAAAGAAAATTTCTACATAACGGGAATGTTAAAAACTTTCTGTCTGGCTCTTTAGCTGAACAATCAGATTATTTTGATGAGCTTACTCATACAGAAAACTATCCTGAGGTTTTTCCTTGCAGTTTAGCTTCTGGTGCATTGTTAGAAAAAGCGCAATTAGAAAACCATGACTTTAAGCGAAACCCTATGGTTTATACCTCGCATGAAATATCTGTTGATCGTGATCATTTAAGTCGTTTAAAAAATAATGACAAACTTTATATTTTGGTCAAACAGCATGCTGAATCTAGTGATAACACCTTAAACCAAAGCAATATTATGCTGAGAACTTATGACTGTTTTGGCTTGTTACATAATCATGATGTTTTATTTAGAGTAAGAATGAATCTCGTTCCCTTGGAAGAAATTCTTAAAAACCTTGACCCCAAAAAAACATAATTGATCATTGCTAAAAAAATGTAACCTTAGATGAATAAACAATCCATAATCATCACTATTCTACTAAACTGCATTTCTTCTTATACTATGGCAGATGTCCCCGCAAAAGTGATTGCCTATAGCTGTTATAGCTGTCATGCTGAAAAATCAAAATCTCTAGCCTTATCTACTGAAGAATTATCACAAACTTTATTAGCCTTTCGCTCAGGTAACAAAAAATCTACCATTATGGATCGTATTACTAAAGGTTTTTCTGAAACGGAATTAAAATCTGTTTCCACCTACTTAAGCCAATTAAAATAAATGTTTTCCAGACGGCAATTTATTAAATTAGCGGGGAGTTCAGCTGGTTTGTTAGTAAGCAGTTGTCAAAAAAAACCTCTTAAATCACATTCTTCTGCTCATGTCGTTATTATTGGCGGAGGCTTTGGTGGAGCCACTGCCGCAAAAACTATAAAACAACTAGACCCAAATATTCAAGTCACCTTAATTGAGCCCAAGCAATATTATATGACTTGCCCTGGAAGTAACTGGGTTTTAGGCGGTTTAAACAACATCAGTTCTCTTAAAGTTTCCTATCGGCACTTATCAAGTCTTTACGGTGTAAAACTTGTTCATGACAAAGTTACCGTTATTAACTCAGAACAACGCAGCATCACACTCAATAGCAATCAAAAAATAAACTATGATCGGTTAATTGTTTCACCAGGTATCGATTTCCGATGGGAGTTAGTTGAAGGCCTTAACAACCTCACAAGCCAAATTATTCCCCATGCCTGGAAAGCTGGGACTCAAACCTCAATATTAAAAAGCCAACTACATAATATGCGAGATGGAGGTACTGTTGTTATTTGCGCTCCACCCAATCCCTTCAGGTGTCCACCCGGCCCTTATGAGCGCGCAAGTATAATGGCTCATTACCTAAAACAACACAAACCCAAATCAAAAATCATTATTCTAGATGCTAAAAGGCAGTTTTCCAAACAAGCCTTATTTATCCAAGGCTGGAAAAAACATTATGGTTTTGGAACAGATAACAGCTTGATTGAATGGCATTCAATTCCTGATAACCCTGTTGTCAAAGTCGATGTTAAAACGAGGCAATTAGAAACTGATTTTGGTGATATTTTTAACGCTGATGTTTTAAATTATATCCCGGCACAAAAAGCAGCCAATATTGCACAAATATCAGGGCTTTGTGATCAATCTGGCTGGTGTCCAGTTAAGCATCAAACTAGTGAATCGACTATACACCCAGCTATTCATATTATTGGCGATGCATCAAACCATAGCCCTATTCCTAAATCAGCCTTTGCAGCCAATGCTGAAGCTAAGGTTTGTGCCTTTGCTGTTGTTAGTTTGCTTAATGATATTGATCTAATTGAACCCGCATGGATTAACACCTGCTATAGCCTTATTACTGCCGATGAGGGTATTTCTGTCGCTATGGTGTATAAACTTAATCAACAGGGCAAGATAGCTCAAGTTAAAGGTGCTGGAGGTGTCACCCCTAATATGGATGAAAAAATATTATCCCTAGAAGCTATTTATGCAAAACAGTGGTTGGATAATATTATTTCAAATAGCTTTAAATAAAATCAAGTTTCAAAAGATAACATCGAACCAAACGAATCACTCCAATCTTGGCCAAATTTATCAACGGCAAGGTCTACAGCAGGATGAGAAATCATTTGCATTGCAACATCAACGGGTAATGTAATAGCACCAACACCCAATTTCATTACATCCATAACTTGCAAAGTATTTTTAAAACTAGCAGGAAGTAATTTACAATTTAAGCCATTAATCGTTATTAATTGCTGTAAATCAGCCACCACGGCAACACCATTACCCCCCATAGTATCCATTCTATTAACATAAGGTGCTAAATAATCAGCGCCACACAACGCAGCCAAAAAACCTTGTTGACTACTATAAATAGCCGTTGCCAAGACCTGAACACCTCGTGTTTTAATGATTTTAATTGCCGCCAGGCCTATCTCAGTAGCAGGAATTTTAACCACCATATCAAAAGGTAATTTATCCAGTTCAATAGCTTCATCTACAATATCATTCACCGTTTGACTCACGACTTGCACATGAAAACGAGGCGTTTTAATTATTTCTGATAACTCCGATAATGCCTGTGTCACACCAACACCTGCATTAGATAAAATTGATGGGTTTGTAGTTACCCCTCTTACTGGAAGACAGGCATTTAAGCGCGTAACTTGTTCTAAATCAACCGTATCTAAATATAATTCAATCATCTATTTTTTAATCCGTTATTCATCTTTATTCTCCACAAGTTCTGTTAAAACCTTTCATGACTCTATACAAACCACAGGTTTATAAACAACCAGTAAAATCCTGAATTATTTTATCGGTAGGAGGGGCCTATGGCCGCGACCAGAACAAGATCAAGTGCTATCGCGGCCATAGGCCCCTCCTACTTTTTCGACAACCTTTTTAGATTTTTCTGCTTATGCCTTTATCACATCAATTTCTAGTTCAAATTAATCTTTCTTTTTAAACATTTCTTTCACAAAAGGTAAGCCCATTTCCAGCCATTTAGCCCATAAAAATATGGATGAACTTTTTACAAAACAGCCTAGTTTTTTAAGCACTGTGGTTGCATTATCACAACCAATAGCTTTAAACTTGCCTTCAACAATTTCACTCCACAAGGCATATCTTTCACCTTCTTTATTAACAAAAGCTTTATTAAACAGCCACATTTCTAGAATTGAGACCGTCCACATAAAAGCAAATGCTATAGCCATACCACCACCAGCGAGCATGACTAACCAAGCAAATATAGGATGTAGCTTTGTTAACCACCAGGACAAAATATCAACCACTAAGAAGATATAAGGCATGCCTATAGCAATACACTTATATTTATTGGTACTGGTTTCAGCAAAGGTAAAAATAAGCCCAACGAACATAAAGATAAAACTGATACCAAATAAATGGATATGCGATACACGGGTTAATGATGCAAATGTTGCCCCTTCATCTTGTTTGGTTAATTCTTTTAACGCTTCAAAATCAGAAAAATCAGGAATTCCTGAAGCTCCTTCGTTATGACACATCACACATTTTGTATCAATTATCTTTTTTACACCTGTGGAAATATATTCAGAATGCTCTGCACCATTTCTATCCCACTGCATAATGACAAAGCGTTCGTGATCGGTCGCATTGTCTTTCATTGATCCATTCAGTTTTGTTTCCAAAACAGTACCTGAGCGGTTACCGTAATAACTGTAAACAATATCATCAACTGAAAGGCCAAATTCACCATCAGCCATGCCGTGAGTGAATAATATTTGCACTAGAGCAAAAAAATACCCAAATGCAACTGCGGTTAAATAGCCTGTAAATAAAACTTTTACAGGTGAATCAAAATCTTTTAAATGAGGAAGTTTATAGGTCATAAGTTATGAAAAATTTAATTAAGCAGAATATTATAAAATATTTATATTGAAATTGGTTTGTTAATTTACTTTACTAGTCAGGCTTTACCGCTTACCCATATTTTCTAATTCAAAATAACAACTCTAAATGATTAGATTGCCCTTTTTAAAGTCCTCAATTTATGTTTTACGACTGTATTTTTTGTTTGATTAAAACGATCATGTAAATCTCTTAGCTCTATTTATTAATCATTCCATAAGTTCTGGCAGTCTATTCCACCCTCATCCCAACCTTCTCCCTCGAGGGAGAAGGAGCAACATGCGAAAACTTTTGGAACAATGAATAAATACAAACTAGAAAACGTAAGAAACACTGACTTAATTAGCTAGGGTTTGGCATAGAAAAATTTGTCGCTATTTTTTACGAAGTGAGACGTAATAATCATTCTATTACGCCTGTTTTCGTGGGAAATAATGGGCGTTTTAGCAAGTTTAAAAAATGGGACTTAATCAGGTTCCTTAACTCAATTCAGCTAAATTCTCAGGCGCAACTCTTATCACCTCTTCAACTGAAGTAATTCCTTCAATTACTTTTTCTACTCCGCTTAATCGCAATGTTTTCATTCCATCCTTGATGGCTAATTTTGTAATATCATTTGCATCACAATGTTCTGTAATTTGCTTTTGGATAGGTGAAGTATTCTTAAATAATTCATATATTCCAACTCTACCCATATATCCCGTATTTCGACATTCTGCACAACCAGTGGCTTGATAGATTACAGCAGGTTTTTTAATATTAAAAGGTTGTACTAAATCTTGCCATTGTTGATCAGAAATAGAGTGCTGGCTTTTACAATGAGGGCATAAAGTTCTAATTAAGCGCTGAGCCATTACGCCAAGCAAAGTTAATTTAATTAAATAAGGTTTTACCCCAAGTTCCAGCATTCGAGTAATCGCTGAAGGGGCATTATTAGTATGTAAAGTGGATAAAACTAAATGTCCTGTTAAAGATGCTTGAATAGCCATTTCAGCAGTTTCCAAGTCTCGAATCTCACCCACCATAATAATATCGGGGTCTTGTCGCATTAAGGTTCTAATCCCCGCAGCAAAATCTAAATCAATTTTATTTTCCACCTGCATTTGATTAAAACTAGGCTCAATCAACTCAATAGGGTCTTCAACCGTGCATAAATTAATCTCAGGTGTTGCCAAGTGTTTTAAAGTTGAATAAAGAGTCGTTGTTTTACCTGACCCTGTCGGTCCTGTGACTAAAATGATACCGTGTGCCTGATGGGTCATTTCAGTCCACATCTTCTGTTCCCTTTTATGAAAACCAAGCGCGGTAAAATCTTTTAATAACACTTCTGGATCAAAAATACGCATGACTACCTTTTCTCCAAAGGCCGTTGGCATCGTTGATAAACGTAATTCAATCTCTAATTTATCATGAAGGGTTTTAAGTCGGCCATCCTGTGGTCGCCGTTTTTCGGCGATATCCATTCGCCCTAATATCTTGATTCGGCTAATAACGGCACCCATAACAGGCGTAGGAATTTGGTATACCTGATGCATAACACCATCAATACGAAATCGAACATTACTTTGGTCACGTCGAGGTTCTAAATGAATATCACTCGCCCGTTGTTCAAAAGCATATTGTAATAACCAGTTAACTAAATTAACAATATGTTGGTTATTAACTTCTAAATCACTCTTTTTCCCTAGCTCAACTAACTGTTCAAGGTTATTTAACTGGCCATTATTTTCAACAGCCCTTTTTGACGCACTATTGACTGATTTGGAAAAGTCATACAATTCACTAATATAACGTTTTATATCCTTGGCATTAGAAAGAACCCGTTTAAATTCTTTATTATGAATATGTTTTAAGTCTTTTTCCCATTCGCGTATAAAAGGCTCAGAAACAGCGACAGTAACAACATTCCCCTCAACTTTAACCGGTAAAATATTAAATCTTTCGGCATAAGGCTGCGTGCACATAGAGGTCACAGCAGCGACATCAATCTTTAAAGGATCAATATAAAAGAAAGGTAAGGAGACCCGCGATGCCAGCCATTCATTAAGCTTTTCTTTAGTAAATTTCTTACTTAATCTGCTGTCTTTTTCTGCTTGAAAATCACAGATAATTTCGACTAAACTTTTTCCTCTATTTTCCCAGCGAGCAGAATAAAGCCTGATTGCCTCTTCTTCAGAATCTGAAATTAATTGATCTTTATTCAACCAACCTAAAATCTCTTCAATAGACAGCTTTCTTTCAGAATCAAAATTTGTTTGTACCATCGTTTTCCTTTAACTATAAAAAGCCTCGGATTAACGAAGCTTTTTTATTATATTTAATTTAAATTCCAGTCAATGGTTTTAGTTTTATTTTCGGTAGGACCAGGGCTTACAGATCCTACCTCTAATGCTTCAACACAGAGTTTAAAGTCTTCAAATAAATGTTGCTCTGGAACTAGGTTGGGAATTAAGCCAACATTTTCTAACATATCTTTAGGCTGTTCTTGAAGACCTGTAATTAAAACGATGACTCCTTTTTCCTGCAACGCTAAAACTGCATCTTCAATAGCATAAATACCTGATTGATCAATATAAGGCACTAATCGCATGCGAATAATCACGACAGTCACTTCAGGTAATGCGACCACCATTTCTTGTAACTTTGAAACAAAACCAAAGAAAATAGGACCATTAAAATGTTTGATAAAAATTTGATTACTTATTTTTTCTGACATAGCAGACTCATCATGCCATGCCTCTTCTCTAGAAAAACTAGCAACAGAACCTATTGAAGATTGGTTTTCAACAATATCACTCATTTTTTTCATAAAGAGTACAGAAGCCAATACCATACCGACTCCGACTGCTTGTAATAAATTGACAAAAACAGTCATCGTTAATACAACCATCATAATCACTGAATCAGTACGAGGTACATGCGGAATATGTTTAATGCCTTTGTAATCAATAATGCCAATACCTACGGTAATTAGAATTCCAGCTAATACAGGAAGTGGGATTAACTTTGCATAAGCACCCGCACCTAATAATACGATTAACAAGGCCACCCCATGGATAACACCTGATAACCGTGTTTTACCACCAGAGTTAATATTAACCACAGTTCTCATAGTTGCCCCCGCACCTGGGATACCACCAATCATTGCAGCACCGATATTACCTAAGCCCTGACCAATCAACTCTTTATTACTATTGTGCCGAGTTTTAGTCATATTATCAGCAACAATCGAAGTCAATAATGAATCAATCGTCCCTAAAGCAGCCAGAGTTAATGCAGGAATAACTAACAACATTGGGTGACTCCAATCTACATTAGTTAAAGAATCAAATTGTAGTGCAGGTAAACCTTCGGGAATATCACCAATAATTTTGACATCTAAGCCCATCATCGTAGAAACAACAGTTAAAGCGATCAAGGCAACTAAAGCACTTGGAATTAACCTAGTAATACGAGGAAAAATATAAATAGTCGCAATAGTTGCAACAGCTAAACTAACTGAAGCCAAGTTAATATCATTAACAATTGTCGGTAGTTCTGAAAAAATATCTACAATTTTCTTTGGTGAGGAATGCCCAAGAAAAGGAAATATCTGTAACACGATAATAATAACGCCAATCCCACTCATAAAACCTGATACCACAGGGTATGGCATATAACGAATATATTGACCTATTTTAAATATGCCTAGCAGAATTTGAAATACACCTGATAATAGGAAAATAGCAATAATAGTCCCCAAAGCAGCTTCAAGACTTCCCCCATGTGATTCTATTGCAGATGATATAACGACAGCAGAAACCACGGTCATCGGACCTGTCGGACCACTAATCTGAGTCGGTGTACCCCCAAACCAGGCAGCGATCATCCCTATAGCAATCGCACCATATAATCCTGCTATAGCGCCCATGCCTGACTGTAAGCCAAATGCTAACGCCAAAGGTAAAGCAACCACTCCTGCAGTCAAACCACCAAAGAAATCACCTCTTAAACTAGAGGTATCCATTATTTTCTTATTATTCATATTTTGTAAAACAAAAAAGGGTAAAGGTAAATGATATTGATTAAATCCCTGTAACGGCAAAATCTAAAGCAGCAATAATTTCATCTCTAAAATTAATCAAGGATCCAACTGGTTTTTTCAAAGCATGCAGTGGAACTGATGAGATTTGTGGTGTAAGCAACAATAACCTCTGCCCCTCATAACTTATTTCAGGTGTAAGTCTTGCAATATTTTGATTATTAAAATCTCTTAAGTTCCCTAATGGAACCACAATTCTGGTCGCTAATGATAAAATTAAAGGGCTTTGAATATCAACAAAATAAGGATATGCCTGTTGCGTTTTCTGACTTGTATTTTTATAGACTTCAAATTGAGCCATTAAAACACTCTGTATTCATCAGCAAAGCCGCCCTCCTCTTCTACAAAGTCATTATAAGCATTAATCGCATTTTTATTTTCTTCTAACCACTTAGCAGACTCAACCTTAGCTAGTTTTTCTTTTAAAGCCTTTTCTAACGTTGCTGATAAATTTATATCTAATGCCTTAGATTTTTTTAAAAGATCACTGTTCACACTAAGGTTTGTCGCTTTTTTGGGTGCATCATAAGCATATAATTGTTGCATTACATTCTCCTCATATTATTATGCGCATCAATATGCGTATTTTAAAGCTTAAATGCTTTCTGTCAATTAACATCAATTAATTTTTTCTAACAATGTTTGCAAATCAAATACATCAACAAGTTGTTGTAAGTTATCAGCTAATTCATGATTATAGTACCCCAAGAAATTCAGACAATAAATTGAAGCGATCTTATTCCAATAAAGGTAATATTTACTAAAAAAGTTGGGATAAAAAATGAGCACAAAACGAACAAAATACAGCGCTGAATATAAAAGCAAGTGGGTACTAGAAGTCTTGAAGAATGAAAGGACACTCGCAGAAATAGCGAGTGCTAACAACATTACTCCCAAGAACTTACAAAACTGAAATAGTTGTCTTGATTATTTGGGGTACTATAAAAACTACCATCTGTAATGATATAAAAATGGTTGATGATTTACTGGGTCGTCATATCGTTATTCAGTATGATTATTATGATGTTAATGGAGATTTCTTTAGCTCATTTACTATTAATGGGTAAGTTTTCCATTTTACAAATGTTTACCTATCATTTGAGGTGTATTCTTTTTTTATAACCCGTAAACCATTCCAACTTTTGTTCACAATTCAACATGGTTTTTTAAATTATTTAGTAGAAAATCCCACACAGTTTCATCCATCATCTGAAACATTTCCTTAGACCTTAGGTTTTCATGCTCTAACGTAAGTATTGTACCGCTCTCAATTTTTGAAAGTTTATAACTAATTGAAAGATAATTTTCAGGCGTTCTTTCAGTTCCGTGGTTATCACTCCAGTAACTATATTTATACTCATAAGGGCGTGAAATGATTTCAATGATGCCATAATCAGTAAATTTATTCTGCTCAACCTCACCTTTATACAGCACCTCACTACCAACTTTCCAATCTGAAATCACTTCTTTTAGTGGGAAATATTTAATAATTTCCTCTGAGTTAGTTAGCATATCAAACACTAGGTTCACATGTGCTTTGATAAAAATTTCTTTTTTTATTGTGAAGCTATTCATTTATAAACTTATTATTTCAAAGTAATAACCACATTACCTTTTTTGTGCCCTTTTTCAACGTAGCGATGTGCCTCAGATATTTGGTCTAAAGGATAACTTTTATCAATAACTGCTTTAAATTTTCCAAGTTCTATCAGTTTTTTTAGATAAATCAAGTCATCCGCTGTTTCACTCATTACACCTGATATTACTTTTTTCTTGCTGCTTATAGATATCCATAAACCTAATAACATTTGTACAGGGCCTGCAGCAGCCATAAGCAAACACCCATTAGGTGTTAACGAATTGATAGTATCTGATAAAGAACTTTTGCCTACCGTCTCAAAAATAACATCATACTTTATCCCACTTTTACAGAAATTCTTCTGCGTATAATCAATCACTTTATCTGCACCCAGAGACTTTACCATCTCTAAGTTCGCAGTACTGCATACCGCTGTGACTTCTGCTCCGAAATGTTTTGCAAGTTGTACCGCAGCCGTTCCTACTGCGCCAGATGCACCATAAATAAGCGCTTTTTGTCCCTTTTTAATATTAGCTTTATTAAGAAAGTACAATGCGGTATTACCGCCAAATGGAATGGCTGCGGCTTCCTCATATCTCAAGTTATTAGGCATTATTGCTATTACTGCATTCTCTGCTAAGCATTTGTACTCAGCATAGGCACCAAGTTTCATACCCGTCGTTGCAAAAACTTTATCCCCTTGTTTAAACTGTTTAACATCGCTTCCAACTAATTCAATCTCCCCCGCCAAAACATAACCTAATATGTTTTGTTTAGGTCGGGTAAAGCCAAAGAAAAATCTTATGACAAAAGGATCCGCCTTACGCATTTTCCAATCACCTGAAGAAACTGCGGTTGCATGTATTTTGATCAATACCTCATTCGCCTTAGGGCTTGGTTTTTCTACCTCTATTAACTGTAAAACATCTGGCGAACCATATTTTGTACATACGACTGCTTTCATAAGCTTGTTTTCCATTATTATTTTGATTATTTTTAGGCTCACTTTCAATTTTTTTAGTTAAAATTAAACTACACAAAAGATAAGTCGCTAACTACACTCTAATACTATCGATGAAAAGCCCCCTATTCTTGATAATTAATGCTATTCAGTTTGTTATGGGCTCTATTTGTTAATCATTTTTACTCACGGACACTTCCTTAAAATGCAGAAAGATATAGAACTGATACAAAATTTAGTCGATCAGATTGAAACGAATCTAGCTGATGAAATAAGCGGTGTAGTGCTTGCCAAGTCATTTAATTTATCACCCTGGCATTTTCAACGATTATTCAAAAGCCTGGTGGGAGATACTTTGGGCAGTTATATCCGTGGCCGACGACTAACAAAAGCCGCCGATTTATTGCTCAATTCAGAATTAGGCATTATTGATGTGGCATTTAGCGTAGGTTTCAATTCCCATGAAGCATTTACACGCTCATTTAAAGCTTACTTTAAACAATCTCCCAAAAATTTCAGGCTGAATAAGCCTGCCATTCTTTTAAATGAAAAACCTTTACTAAGCGCTGACTTATTTAATCACATTGCTCAAGATATCCAGCGTGAGCCTGTTATTACCCTAAGAAAAGCACAAACCATTGTCGGGTATGACACGACCATACCCTCCCCCTTTATTCCTAATGATGACTATTGCGATTTATTGTATTCATCCTGGATGAGTCTATTTGCAAATCAATCTAAAATCCCAAATAGAATTGCTGAAACATTTTTAGGCCTAAGTATTAGCCAATCAGGAAATTTTACCGAGGATACTATCCATTATATTGCTGGTGCGCCTGTTACTGAGCTTAATCAGCTTGCATCAGACATGGTGTCTTATACTTTCCCTGAACAACTGGTTGCCAGTTTTGATATTGCCTCGATTGATAAAGATTCCACTTCAAAAACTATGGATTATATTTATGGCTATTGGTTACCTAATTCTAATTATTCCAGAGGAATAGGTAATGATTATGAATTATTTGAGAGTGTTAAAGATGAAAGTAGTTTTGTCGACTCAAGTGTGAATGCAAAATATGTAATCCCTGTGATTCCTAAATAGCATTAAACAAGGCATTACAAGCAATGTCATCAGCTAAGCATTTTTTTTGTAGGGTGGGTTAGCGATAGCGTTATCCACCACTTTTAAAAGACTTGTCGGATTACGCTAACTGTTACCCAAGCTACATTTTCTTATCTTACCGATATAAACGTGATAACTTTCCACTCACTGATACCTGTCAACACCAATCACACACAATATCGTACTAACACGGTATTTCGTAATATCACTCACTAAATCCAGCTTTACCCTTCCTACATAACCACGCCTTATCTATCTGTTTTTATTATACTAATAGTTAACATCAAAGTTTTGGCACGCCATCTGCAATATCTCTTTCCATACTCAATTCAATTAGGAAAGAACAATGACAGAATTTACTAACCATACATTTGATACTGCACCAGATAGATCAAAACCCTTAATTCAAAACGCCGAACAAAAATGGGGATTTACTCCCAATTTACTGGCTGTGATGGCTGAATCGCCTGCGACACTTGAAAGTTATCTCACCTTGGGCCAATTATTCGATAAAACCAGTTTTACGGTAACAGAACGCCAATTGATTTTGCTGATTATTAGTCGTTACCGCAATTGTTGTTATTGCCTAGCTGCACACGGCACCATTGCTAAAAATCAAAAAATATCTGCTGAATTGGTCAAAGCTGTTTATTACAAACAGCCTTTTAATGATGCAAAACTGGATGCCTTACGCACTTTTACCCTTGCTGTTCTGGAACAACAAGGCTGGGTAAAACAACCTGATCTTAACGCTTTTTATCAAGCAGGCTATAACAAACAACAGGTATTGGAAGTCATACTCGCCATTAGTTTTAAAACACTGAGTAACTTTATTAATCATATTAATGATACGCCGATTGATAGTCAGTTTTTAGTCGGTATGCCTGATAACAAGGCCAGTTCATGTTGTTGTGAATCCGAAGCTTAATCTAACACTTTACCTAAACACAAAACAGGATATTACCATGGAAAATAGACCACCTCTTCCCCCCTTTACTCAACAAACGGCAGCAGAAAAAGTACAACTAGCTGAGAATGGCTGGAACAGTAAAGATCCTGCCAAAGTCGCCAGTGCCTATACCCTTGATTGCCAATGGCGTAACCGTGCTGAAATATTTTCTGGTCGGGACAAGATCATCGAATTCTTAACTCGCAAGTGGGAAAAGGAATTAAATTACAAGCTAAAAAAAGAACTCTGGTGTTATAGCGATAACCGTATTGCCGTGACTTTTCAATATGAATGGCATGACGCTTCAGGTCAGTGGCATCGCTCTTACGGCAATGAATTATGGGAGTTTGCCGAAAATGGCCTAATGCAACGCCGTGTTGCCAGTATTAACGATAAAACCATTAATGAATCAGATCGAGAACTTATTTAATCAGGAGGCAACCATGAACACAGTGACCGTATTAACCAGCCCTACTTGTAGTTATTGCCATGCAGCTAAAAGCTTGCTGAAACAACAAGGTGTGGAGTATCAGGAAATAGATTTAGTCAAAGAAGCAGAACAGGGACAACAACTTTTAATTAAAAGTGGCCAGCGCACAGTACCGCAAATTTTTATTAATGATCAACCTATTGGCGGCTTTACTGAATTATCACAACTCGTCAGTAACAATAAATTAGATTTAGCCCTAACAACGGCTTAAGGAAAATATGATGTCTCAATTAAAACTCTATCGTCACCCTTTATCAGGTCATTCCCATCGAGTAGAACTGTTCTTATCATTGCTGGGCTTAGATGCTGAAATCATTGATGTAAATCTAATGGCTGGTGAACATAAGCAGGATGAATTTTTGAAAAAGAATATCTTTGGTCAAGTGCCTGTATTGGAAGATGGTGATACTACCCTTGCTGATTCCAATGCTATTTTAGTGTACTTAGCCAGCCAATATGATTTTATCCATACTTGGCTACCGATTGAGCCTGCTAAAGCGGCTGAAGTGCAGCGCTTTTTATCAGTTGCCACGGGCCCTATCGCTCAGGGACCTGCCACTGCACGAAAAATTAATTTATTCGGTGCCAGACTGGATCATGTTAAAGCCATAGAAGTAGCACATAACACGTTAACAATATTGGATGAACATCTAGAAGAACGAGATTGGTTAGCCGCTGATTTCCCAACCATTGCCGATATTGCAAACTACTCATACATTGCACATGCCCCTGAAGGTGATGTGTCTTTACGACATTATCCCAACATTAATTTGTGGTTGCAGCGCATTGAAGACTTACCAGGTTTTATTCCATTACAAGATTCTTTGATTGGGTTAGCAGCCTAGTTCATAACATTATCTTCGATACAACTAAAACTCATTGGAGAAAATCATGTCTGAATTTACTCAATATCAGAAAAATACCGCTAAAAAAGAATCCATACCTGCTTTAAAACAAGCAGAACAGTTATTTGGGTTTGTCCCAAACCTTATAGCTGCTTTAGCCGAGTCACCTTCAGCCGTTAATGCATACTTACAATTAAATAACTTATTTGATAGCACCTCCTTTACTTCAACTGAGCGACAAGTGATTATGCTAACCGTTAGTCGTTATACTGATTGCCAATACTGTCTTGCAGCACACAGCACTATTTCTAAAATGCTGAAAGTTTCAAATGAAAGGGTTAACGCTATTATCTATGGTCATCCGATTACAGAACCTAAACTTGAAGCTTTACGTATTTTTACTCACTTATTGGTCGAAAAACAGGGCAAGTTAGCTAATTGGGATCTGACTAATTTTTATCAGGCAGGTTATGACAAACAGCAGGTATTAGAAGTTATTCTGGGTATCAGTTTTATGACCTTGAGCAATTATGTCAACCATATTAATGATACGCCAATTGATATGGTTTTTTCGGGGCATATACCTAACCCCCACTTAACACAGCTTGCAGCCTAATAATGTTTATTGCTGACATCTATTTATATACCTGTATTCATCAACGTGCTGGCTTATATAGCTTATGTTTTTACTTAAACATCAACCTTATGAGCGACACAGTAATCAGAGCAGATACACTAAACTAAAGGATCTATTATGAAACCAACTAAACTAAAACAACAAACACCTAATCATCAAGTGCCTCGTGCATCAGTTAAAACAGCTGATAATCAAGATACGCGATATGATTATCTGATGTTATTGACTAATGACTGGATAGCGACACAAAAACACAGCAATGATTTTATCCGTTCCATCAATTAGAACACAGCAAATAAAATTGTTGCTAGCTCTCACTTCAATGACTAAACCAGCTAAAACCATGAACATTATTAAAATTGATCATATCGGCATTCGTGTAACAGATTACCAACAATCACTGCATTTTTATCAGCAATTCGGCTTTATCAGCATACGAGAAGATTATCAGGAACATGTCTTCGTTATGCATCACCCCAGTGGGGTTACCATAAACCTGCTGGACAATGCTGATAACGTTTTTGATCATAACAATGTGTTAATGGATATTGAAAACCGTTATCCTGGCTATACCCATTATGCGATAGCCGTTGAATCTATCAGAGAAATGGTAACATTTTTACAATCAATAGACTGTAAAATTACCGAAGGCCCTGTCACTTTTGGTAATGGTCAAACATCGGTGTTTATAAGAGACCCTGATAGGAATGTGATTGAGTTTACTCAGCATCCATAAGCACAGGGTTTTTAAAGTTACGCAACAAAAACCGTAGTAAACAAGTTCACCACTATCCGAGATAATTATGCCTTACGTCAACATTCAAATTACACAAGGTGCTACACGCGCTGAAAAGCAAACCATTGTTAAAGAAATAACAGAAACACTTGTTAATACGCTTAAAAAAACCTGAACACATTCATATTGTCATTCAGGAGATTGAAGAACAAAACTGGGGATTTGCAGGGCAGCTTACTGACGACAGGAAACGTGAATAATTATTAAAAATAAGTATCATTCAGCGATCAATTCAGGTGAGTAGCTGCAATTTATTAAAAATTCTAAATATTTTCCCCTCAAGAAAAACGTCCCCTACCTTGGAACTTAACCCGACCACCTGATACAGAATTTCGAACACTCTCCATTCTTATAACAAAGACCTTCAACGTGGCCGAAAGTATAGCTAAGAATGACCTTATTTCATTTCTCCCGCAACATTAATTGCTGCATCATGTATTGCTGATGTAATCTCGTCTATAGCTTGTTGAGATTGAACTGCTCTTGCCATTGTTAATCCACCAATAAGAATACTTATAAATACCCACGCTCTTGAAATACATTCTTTTCTTGAATTCCCTTCTAAACCATCAGCGATTAAAGAGACAATTTCTTTCATCTTAGTCTCATATATTTCATGTGTTTTTTTATCAGTTCGCACAACTTCAGGAGAAAGCGTGGTCATCGCACAGCCACAAGCTAAATCTTGTCTATGGGCTGACCCCAGGTAGTAGTCAGTAAATGCATCAACCCAGTTAGATTTGGTATCTTTTTGAAAGCTTGGTATAGCTGCAATAACTTCATCGAGCCCCATCTCAAGAGCTAAATTAAATGCTTTATCTTTAGACTTTAAATGTGCATAAAAAGCACCTGATGTTACGCTCGCCTGCTTAGCAATACCGTCCACTCCAATTCCTGCATATCCTTGGCTTCTAAATCCCTGACTAGCAGCGTCCAAAATGCGCTGATATGTCTGTTGTTTTTTTGTTGCTAAATTATTCATACAACCTCAGTAAAATAACGATCGTTATTTTTTATATTGAAATATAGCGATCGTTATGTTTTAATAATATTACGGTCGTTATATTATATTACCTACCGTACATTTATCTAGCTTTAACTAGATTTTATAAATTTTTAATATTAACTATATAAAGGAAACTATTATGCCACTTACACTCACTCTTACAGAAGGTGTTATTCCTAATGGCTCAGAAAAAGAAGCCGTTGCAAAACTATCAACAGCGATGTTGAAACATCATGGCATGTCAGATAACCAAATGATGACAACAAATATAACGGCAACAGTACATGTACTTCCCAAGAGTGCAACATTCTCAGGTGGGAAAGAATTTTCAGGAGCTTGGGTGGAATGGAAAGTTCCATCATTTGCTTTTGCTGACAAGGATATACAAATAGGTTATTTCGAAGAGGCAACCAATATTATTCATGAGCTTTCTGATGGTAAACAACCCAGAAATAATATCTACATAAACGTTGTTCATGCAGTGGATGGTGCCTGGAACTTCGAAGGCAGAGCGATGAGTAATGAAGAAATTGCCACTACTATTTCATAAAACTTACCAATAACAACTGTTAATACAAAACATAAGGGTTTTAAAATGAAAAATTACGTACTAGTACATGGTGCTTGGGGAAGTGCAAGAGAATTTGATGAGGTTGTTAAGCTTCTTTCTAATGATGACAATAATGTAATTGCAGTTGACCTGCCTGGACATGGAAAAAGCAAAGAACCTATTGCAGAGGTTACTATGGAAGCATATGTTCAAAGAGTGATTGATACAATAATTGACGTAGCTGAGCCTGTTATTCTTGTGGGGCACTCACTGGCTGGCGCTGTTATTTCTCTGGTAGCTGAATCGATTCCTGAACGACTGGAAAGCTTGGTTTATGTTGCCGCTATGCTCCCTAAATCAGGAGACTCTCCACTTGACTTGATGCATAGTGATAAGCAAGGCAAGTTGTTAGCAAAAATAATATTTTCTGAAGATCAGAGTTATGGAACACTCAAAGATGAAGATGTAAAAAATCTTTTTTTACATGACATCAATGATGAAAAAAAAATAACTGCATTGATTTCTACATTTTCAGTAAAACAGGCAACACAACCTATGATGGCAAGCGTTCAGCTTAGTGAAGAAAATTTTGGATCTGTAACTAAATATTATATTAGAGCCAGTCTGGATAAAGTGCTGTCATTAGCATTACAAGATAAAATGATTTCCAATTGGGAAGTTAAACGGGTATTTACATTAGAATCAGGTCACTTCCCATTGAATTCAATTCCAAGTCGACTTGTTGATACTATTAGGAGGTGTTTATGAACCGAGAACATAAGCTCCAGTATTTAAAAATAGCTCTTTACATATTTGGTGTGTTTTTTATTGTAGGCGTGCAAGGAATGAAGATCTGGGTTTGGCCTTCTGGTTGGGGATGGACACCATCACAACCTGAGTACGAACATATGCTCATGGGACTCTACGCAACGCTTGGTATATTTTTGATTCGTGCTGCAAAAGATCCGGTGGCCAATGAAAGTATTATTTGGTTCACTATCTGGTCAAGCATTGTCCATGCTGGAATCATGCTGGGTCAAGTTATTGTTGATGAAACCGAGAAGGCCAATCTATTTGGAGATATTCCTGGCCTATTCATGGTGGCACTGATTCTTTGGTATCTCATGCCTAATAAGCTACAGAAAATAAATTAGGTGCCACTATAAAATAGTTTATAACTTAAAGATCTTGTAGCAATATGATAAAAATGAGTTACCTTGTTATAACTCATTTACCAAAAATTTATAGGGTCAAAAAAATCAATTAAGGGTTAAGGTATCTTGTTATTACTCTTTAGAAAAAGTCCGAGCAAATCCACATTGTCATTCAGGAAATTGAAGAACAAAACAGAGGGTTTTCTTGTCAACTTACCGGTGAATAGAAAAATGAACATCAATGAAACATCCTGGTTTTAAAATTGAAGCCAGATAGGAGTATGTTTTCAACGAGTGGAGGACTACTCTCAAACTGCTGATTGTAAGTAATTCCACGTACATTTCCTTTGCAATTTATTTGCTTTGATAAAGGTAATAATGCTAATCTTTTATCTGGTGAACAGCACAAATCTTATTGCCTGCGGGATCTCGCAAGTATGCTACGTAAAGATCACCAAATGAATTTTCTCTGATCCCTGGAGGTTCTTCACATTCGGAACCTCCTTTCGCCAATCCGATTGTGTACCATGAATCTACAGTTTCTGTGTTTTTAGCAATAAAACCGATAGTGCTTCCGTTTCCACAGGAAGCAGGCTCATTATTAATGGGTATTGTTATAGCAAACACACCCGTTTTAGTAACGTAAAAGCAACGTCCTTTTTCATCTATAACTCCAGGTGCATACCCTAGCGTAGCTAAAATTGAATCATAGAAACTCTTTGATTCCTCGATGCTGTTAGCACCAACCATTACGTGACTAAACATAACTCTACTTCCTACTACTTCTCTTGATAAATCAGTTAAAATAAATTTAGCGGTACTAACTCAGTACTATACTGCTATTTCAGCAGCAAACGAAGTCTAAACCTTAAACGTCATCTATTAAACAGGCATTTCAAGTTAATTATTATTTATCAGGACCTTCTCTATATTGTAAAACACCTTCAGGAATGATTTCCCGGTAGTGGGTCAAAATTGTGGTTAAGCATGAATGTCCATCCCGTATTCCACTTTGTTAATCAATAAGCCAATAACAATATCATGCATTTTTTCTGACCTTGAAAAACAAATTGTTTTTCGTGTTAGCCGTTTAATCCATGTTCTTAAATTTAAATTCTTACGTTCAATTTTTTGAGTGTTTCTTTTTCCCACTTCGTGCTTATTGGGTTCAATATATCGATCATAAGCTCCCCAGTCATCGGTGTAAAAACGGTTAATTTTCAAAGGGGCTAGTAAGGCTTTTAATTCCTTAAAAACAATATCTTTTCGTTTACCAAAAACATAAGCCAAAATAATATTGGTTGAATGCTCAACAGCAGACCAAATCCAGCATTGATTAGATATGTTTCCTACAAACGACCACTGCACATCTATCTCAGCCTCTTCACAGATTAACTCAACATTACTGAAGGCTGATTCAACCTGAAACTTAGGATTCACCTGCGTGAGTTTGTTTTCCTTTTTTTTAACGTATTTATAACCGTGTTTTTATTGATTTTTAGCACCCGTGCTGTATCTCTAATTCCACTTCCATTAATTACCATTTCAACTATCTTCTCTGTCATTCCATATGCACAGGCTTTGTAGTTATAATCAAACATGAATGTTTTAGTTTTACACTCTGAATTACGACAATAGTAACGTTGTTTTCCGTAACCATTCGTTCCTGATTTTGTGATTTTTATACTGCTGCACTTTGGGCAACTTACTTCTTGATAACAGGTCATGAAATAAAATTATACAGGACAACTACAAATTCGACCCATTACCAAAAAGAGGATAAGTCATCATTACAAATTAAAATATTGTTTTATTTCAATGATTTATATATCAACCCATTTATTATTCATCATAAAAACCAAGCTTTTATTTCTATAGAGTTGAGCGTTTCTAATGCTAACTGATATTCAAAACCCTGAATTTGCAAACCTAATTGATTAGCTATTGAACCGAAATTATCTTTTAATAGTTGTTCATTTTCTAAGAATAGTTCATTTACAGCCGTATCATCCTTTTCAAGTAATATTTTGAGCTGACTCAATATGTCTGTATGCAGACTATTTTGCTCAGATACAATAAGACCCTCTTTTATTTTTATCAAAGCCTGATGAACTTTATCTTGTGCTATTTTTATATCATAAACGAGTTGATGAACCTGACTATATTGCTCATTTCGTAAATTTAGATCCAAGCTTGTAGCCAACTTCTCTACCTCTACCATTCCTAGCGTGCCTGCTGTACCTTTTAGAGTATGGGCGATAAGTCGTGCTTGCTCAATATCATCATTTGTGAAGTATGAATTCAATTTATTCATATCTTCACAATGCGCATTATCAAACTGTTTTAACAGTTGTAGATAAGCGACCTCATCATTAAGCATATTACGTAAACCTTTATTACAATTTAGGCCTTCAATACTAGCAAGTTGACTCCGTAAACCGGTATCTTCTTCTAATAGATTAATTTCCTGTTTAATATTAGCCAATGACTCATCCAGCACATTATTATTTTGTTTTGGAAGATAATTAATGATGGTTAAATATAGATTATTGGGGTCAATGGGTTTTGAGATAAAACCATTCATCCCTACATTGATACAAGCTTGTCGATCTTCTTCAAACACATTTGCAGTCATAGCTAAAATAGGCAATTTTTTTCTATTAGCTAATAAACGAATCTGACGCGTAGCTTCCAGACCATCCATTTCTGGCATCTGAACATCCATTAACACCAAATCATATTCAGTTTCTGTCACTTTACTTAACGCTTCTCTACCATTTAAAGCCGAATCTACTGTTAAGTTAACAGCTTTCAATAATTTTATGGCCACTTCTAAATTAATAGCATTATCTTCAACCAGCAATATCCTCGCACCACAATATTGTGTACTCAATAATAAATTATTATGCTGTATATCTACGGCTTCAGTAATCGGCTGATTACCAGACCCTCGTTTTAATTTTGCGGTAAACCAGAAAGTACTTCCCTTTCCTAATTGACTTTCGACCCCTACCTCACCTCCCATTATTTGGGCTAAATGACGAGTAATAGATAAACCTAAGCCTGTACCGCCATATTCACGGGTAGTAGAAGCATCGGCTTGTTCAAATGCATCAAAGAGAGTTGACTTGGCTTTTTCATCAATCCCAATCCCTTTATCTCTCACTTCCAAACGCAACAATAGTTCTGACTCAGTTTCTTCAATGATATTAGCACTTAGAGATACAGTTCCATGCTCGCTAAATTTAATTGCATTACTAACAAAGTTAATTAAAGCTTGTCTTAAACGTGTTGCATCACCCTGTAACCAGGTAGGTACATTAGTTAAACCAACTTCAAGATCTAAATGTCTTTTGTGAGCCTGATGTTTAAACATAGATAAAATATGATCAAAAATCATATTCAGATTAAAATCAGACTGTTCCAGTATTAATTTCCCCGCTTCAATTTTAGAGAAATCTAAAATATCATTAATAATGGAAAGTAAATGGGTAGTTGATAATTCAATTTTATTAAGCTGTTCTATCTGCTCAGGTACAAGATTCTCTCGTTGTAGTAAATGTGTCAGCCCAACAATAGCATTCATGGGTGTACGAATTTCATGACTCATATTAGATAAAAAATGACTTTTAGCTACATTTGCACTTTCAGCTTTAGCTCTTGCCTTATCTAATTGTTGTGTACGCTCAGCCACTATTTTTTCAAGGTTATCTCTATAAGTGTCTAACTCTTCATTAATCTTTTTTTGCTCAGTAATATCCTCAAGCATACATAAATGGCGTAATGATAATTTTTCCTCAGCAGGTAATGGAGCAATTGTCATTGCGACCCATTTATATTCACCGTTCAAATGACGTAAGCGTTTTTTCATACTGAACCCAGGTATCGTCCCTGCATTCATTTGTGTCATTTTATCTAAATCTTCTTGCACATCTTCAGGGTGAGTAATATCCATCCAGGCTATTGATTTTAAAGTCTCTACCGATCTACCTACTATTTGAACATAAGCAGGATTCACATGGTAAATTTGTCCTGTAAAAGAATCAATAGTTGCTATACCAAGTGGAGAGCTATCAAAAATAGTACGAAACCTCTGTTCACTTTCCTTTAAAGCATGTTCCATTCTTTTATTTTCGGTAATGTCACGCGCAATACCAAACAACCCAATAATACCCCCCATTTTATCTTTAATAGGGTATTTACGATTATCGACCCATCCTTCATTTCCTTCTACATCTAAAATTTTCTGAACTTCATGTGCTACTTCAATTTCACCCGAAAATATTTGTTTTTCTAGACGATAAT
>Ga0209826_1000338_pt1 | contig 34051 bp, 29 predicted proteins | sample GOMGulsemesocosm_5_FD_184637 | JGI IMG/M metagenome (GOLD analysis project Ga0209826, IMG submission 184637) | Methane-oxidizing microbial communities from mesocosms in the Gulf of Mexico - GOM15C Gulf of Mexico (SPAdes) (version 2) | ecosystem: Environmental > Aquatic > Marine > Cold seeps... | reverse complement strand
TCCATGCCTGCACGTTTTAACGCAATAGGCGTTGCATGACTCGGTCCCATTAACATATCGTGCCACACATCAATAGCCGCAAAACCATAACTGCGGATATAACCTAAAGGTTTATAACCTAACTCTTTGGCTCTACCTTCACGCATTAATAATATTGCCGCACCACCATCAGTTAATGGTGTACTTGTAGCGGCAGTCACTGTGCCATGTTTTCTATCAAAACAAGGACGCAATTTCGCGTAACCTTCCAATACCGAGTTTTCACGAATACAGTTATCTTTTTCAATAAAACCTTTATAAGGTTCGCTGTGTGCACTCATAACTTCACCAGCTAGCTTACCTTCAGCCCAACTTTGCGCAGCTAAAGTATGAGAGCGATGTGCTAATGCATCTTGTTCTTCACGAGAAATATTATAGGTTTTAGCCATTTGTTCAGCCGTTTCGCCCATAGATATACCTGTTGAGTATTCAGCAACTGCAGGAGCAACAGGTAAAATATCTTTTAAACCTAACTTGCTAATTAACGCAATTTTTTGCCCTAATGTTTTCGTTTTACTTAAATCTAATAAAGTGCGCGCAAACTTTTTCGATACGCCAATAGGCGCAACAGAAGAAGAATCTGCACCTCCCGTAATACCAACATCAACAAAACCAGCCATAATAGATTCCGCAACGTTCACGGTTGACTGAAAACTTGTCGCACAAGCACGTGAAACACTATAAGCATCAGTATGAACGTTCATCCCTGTACCGAGTACAATTTCTCGAGCAATGTTTGGCGCCTCCGGCATTTGCACTACTTGACCAAAAACACACTGGTCAATAATGGCAGGATCAACATCGTATCTTTGCAATAATTCATTTACGACTAATTTACCTAAGTCAACGGCAGGCACACCATGAAAAGCAGTAGCTTGTTTAGCAAAAGGGGTTCTTAACCCTGCCACAATAGCAATGCGCTCGCCTGTTCGCGTGGTCATCTTTATCGACATATACTTCATTCTCCAGTTATAACGTCATCTATCTCAGAATAGATAAAAAGCAAAGAGGTCTGACCTCTTGGAAATTATATTGATTCTAACTAACTCTAAGAAAATATCAATCCCTGAATTTTTATATCTATTGTAGGAGGGAATTTATTCCCGATCTTTTGTTTACCTAGATATACCCAAGCCACTTCAAGATGCAGGATTCAGCTGGAATTAGAAACGTATTTAGGCAAGGCATTGATTGAAGATAATGGTTGTTCCCTTATCGAAATAAATAACGCGGCATAAAACGTTTCTAAACCAGCCCTATGGGGATGTCTGAGCAAATCATGTTCTTCGTTGTGTATGTAATTAAGGGAACGACCATTAATAAAATACACGCCTTAATCATGAGTCGCTCAGATATCCTGAAATTCACATATTGAAGTGGCTTGGGTATAAACGAATAAAATGTTACAACAAAGTTAAATACGCCTTGTTTTCTTTAACTATAACCTTATATAAAATGCTAGGGTGCATTTCAGCTAATGAGCTAATGCTTGTTATTAAACTAGCAATAAATAAAAAGATAAAATAAATATGGCAATTGAACATTTCTCGGCATTAAAACAACATTTATCACAACAAATCATTGGTCAACCTGCATTTGTTGAGAACTTACTTATTGCGCTATTAGCCGATGGACATTTAATTGTTGAAGGACCACCAGGCTTAGCAAAAACACGGGCAGTAAATGCCTTAGCTGATGGTCTTGAAGCAGATTTTCATCGTATTCAGTTTACCCCCGATTTATTACCTGCTGATTTAACTGGCACTGACATCTATCGTCCAGAAGATGGTACTTTTGTTTTCCAAGCGGGTCCTTTATTTCAAAATTTAGTACTTGCCGATGAAATAAACCGTGCGCCAGCAAAAGTACAATCGGCCTTATTAGAAGCTATGGCTGAAGGACAAATAACAGTTGGTAGAAAAACCTATCAATTGCCTGACCTATTTTTAGTTATGGCGACACAAAACCCTATTGAGCAAGAAGGCACTTACCCATTACCTGAAGCGCAATTAGATCGCTTTTTAATGCATTTAGAGATTGGCTACCCTGACGCAGCCAGTGAACTTGAAATTTTAAAACTAAATCGCGGTGAAGCACTTGCTAGCACTCATAATGAAAAAGCACCATTAAGAGTATTAAGCCAAGCAGAAATATTTAGCGCCCGTGAAGACGTCTTAAATATTCATATGGCACCTGCTCTTGAAACCTATATGATTGATTTAATTATGGCGACGCGCCAGCCAGAAAAATATGACGATAAATTAAAGTCATGGCTAGCCTATGGAGCAAGCCCTCGCGCAACTATTGCCTTAGACAGATGCTCTCGCGCTCGTGCTTGGTTACATAATCGTGATTTTGTTAACCCTGAAGATATTCAAGCCGTATTGCATAATGTATTAAGGCACAGACTTATTCTTAGCTATCAAGCTGAAGCCGAAGGTATTACTGCCAACCAGTTACTTGATCACTTACTAAGCTTAGTTGCTGTAGCTTAACTTTGAGCAATATATTCATCAATATATTCAGCAATAACAAATGGCTTGAACAAAATGTGGTTTAAACAAAAAACAGTCAGTAACAAGCAAGATGCATTACTGCATAAGAGTCAAATGCATAAGAGTCAAAAACAACTTGCGAGTATTCATAGCAATGGCGTTGAGCTTGCGATGGCAGAATTGCTGCAATATCAAAATAAAACAGCTTTAATAGACTTATCAGCGCGTAAAAATATTCGTGGCCAAATGTCGGGAAATTATTTATCTCGTAGTAAAGGTCGAGGCATGGAGTTTGATGAAGTTCGCCATTACCAAACAGGTGATGACATTCGTGCCATCGACTGGCGCGTAACTGCTAGAACAGGTAAAACTCACACAAAATTGTTTAGAGAAGAGTTAGAGCGTCCTGTACTGATTGCTACAGATTTAAGTGCTAGCATGCATTTTGGCAGCAAACTGTTATTTAAGTCGGTGCAAGCAGCACATTTAGCATCTTTAGTAGCTTGGCATGCAAAAAATCGCGGTGATCGTTTAGGTGGCATCATTTTTAACCAAAGTGAACACTTAGAGCTAAAACCCAGAAGTCGTAAAGAAGGCGTTTTACATTATTTACACGCTCTTACTGCAATACATCTTTCACAACATAAGTCACAATATGAATCTCAGCATAATGACTTAAAACATAGTCACCTAAAACCTAACAACTACTTTAGTGACAACTGCGCTCGCATTAGACAAATAGCAAAACCTGGCTCTTTGGTTTATTTAATTACTGATGCTCAACAAATAAAAGCGATACACAATTTACAAAAACAAGACGCATTACGTCATTTAACACAAATCAGCCAACATTGTGAATTAGTGGTTTGTTTAATTGAGGATCCTTTAGAGCAAGAGCTACCAACAAGTTATGTTAAGCTCAATGTAACTTTAACTGACGGCACCAATCGTCAACAGTTAACCTTAGGCGATAGTAATACCGCAGAAAATTATCAAAAGCAGGCTAAAAACATCAACGAACAATGCTCTCAATTACTTACAAAAGCAGGCGCTCGCGTTATTAACTTCAGCGCAGGACAAACATTAGAGCAACAATTAAGAGATGGAGCACAATTTTGCAACCCATAAACGCTCTTGCCAATCAGGCCGTACCTGCATCAACGGGCTTAGCCTTAAAAGACATTCATTTACCAGAGCAAATTTCTAATTACCCTATCGCCTATGGATGGTGGTTATTAGGGGCTTTAATTCTTTTTATTCTGGTGATTGCTATAGCGAAAATAAGAGCCTCAGTTAAGCAAAATCAAGTAAAAAAACAAGCCTTAACACAATTAAAAAACAATACTCAAATGACAAATAATGACATGATAGCGTTACTAAAATGGGCAGCAATGCATTATTTTTCTCGCGCTGAACTTGCTAAACTTTTTGGCAACGCATTCAGAACATTTTTAGTCTCAAAATTAGCCACTAAACATCAACAAAACTTTAGTGAGTTAAGTGAACAGGCTTTTATAAATCAATACCAGGCTTACGGTGCAGCAGATAATCCACAAAAAGAGTTATCCCAATCAAATGAAAAATTTCGTCAAGCTACAATACTTTGGTTAAATAACGCACTACCACCTAAGCAATTAAAACACACAGATAAAGGAGTTAACGGATGATCTCCTTTGCTTGGCCTTGGTTATTACTCTTAATGCCTTTACCCCTTCTCGTTTATTGGCTACCAAAAAAAAATAATGAACGAGCAAATGCCGCCTTGATTATGCCTCAATTAATTGAAAGTACTGCTGTTGATATTACTAGTCCATCCAATAAAAAAGCACCCTTAATAATTCTGTGTGTGTGTTGGTTATTAAGCGTTTTATCTTTAAGTCAGCCGCAATGGTTAGGTGATGCCATAGACATTCCCACTAAAGGCCGAGAAATGATGATTGCCGTTGATTTATCTGGCAGTATGCAGATTGAAGATATGAGTTTGCGCGGCAGCACCGTCAATCGCCTTGATATGTTAAAAGTCGTATTAGGTGACTTTATTGAACGCCGTGTAGGCGACAGACTCGGTTTAATCTTATTTGCTGATGATGCTTATATGCAAACCCCGATGACTTTTGATCGAAAAACTGTCAAGCAAATGCTCGAGGAAAGTGTCTTGGGCTTAGTCGGTAGAAAAACAGCCATAGGTGATGCAATAGCACTTGCGGTTAAACGTTTTGATGCTAAGCAAAAATCAAACAAGGTATTGTTACTTTTAACAGATGGACAAAATACCGCAGGAAAAATTCTCCCTGAACAGGCGCTTGAACTAGCCATAGCGAAAGGCATTACTATTTATTCTATCGGTATTGGCGCTGATGTCATGCTTCAAGAGTCATTATTTGGTACACGCCGTGTTAACCCATCAAGCGACTTAGACGAGAAAACATTAACAAAACTTGCTGAACAAACTGGCGGTAAATATTTTCGTGCAAAAGACAGCCAAGGCATGCAGCAAATTTATCAATTACTTGACCAACTTGAACCCATAGATCAAGAACAACAACAAATGCGTCCTCTAACCGCATTATACTACTGGCCTTTGGCGTTAGCCTTGTTGATAAGTATGCTCTATTTTATTGTTATTAATGTTTCTAGCTTTAGTCAGAAACCTCAAGGGCTTTCAAAAGAATAATGACCTCATTTAACTTGTTTTTAAGCAATTTTCACTTTGTCAGACCTTACTGGTTTCTTGCTATTTTTGCTTTATTTATTGTGCTTTGGTTATTGAGAAAGTATCGTTTTCATCAATCGCCTTGGCAACAATTTTTACCAAGCCATTTAAGTCAAGTATTGGTAGAAAACACCTCAAATACTAAACATAACAATGGTAATAAAAACACCTTTTTTGTACCCACTTTTTTAATGAAACCTTTTATTATTGGCTTATTAAGTATTACTGCGCTTGCTGGTCCTGTTTGGCAAAAACTACCACAACCTGTTTATCAAACTGAACGTGGCTCAGTGCTTATAATGGATATGTCGTATTCAATGTACGCAACTGATATAAAACCAAACCGATTAACACGAGCACGTTTTAAAGCGATAGATTTGCTCAAAAAAATTAACGAAGGCGATACGGGTTTAATTGCTTATGCTGGTGATGCTTTTATTATTAGCCCGTTAACCCAAGATATAAAAAACATTGAATTATTACTCCCGTCATTAACTCCTGAAATTATGCCTGAGCTAGGCGCAAATCCATTAGCAGCTTTAACGCTTGCTAATGAAATGTTACGCAATGCAGGTCATTTAAATGGCGATATTTATTGGTTTACTGATGATGTAGATAATGAAGAGCTAACTGATATTTATGATTGGTCTAATGAATTTGGTCATCAGCTTAATATTTTAGGTGTTGGCAGCGAAAATGGCGCACCCATTACGCTACCTAGCGGTGAATTATTAAAAGATAACAGTGGCGCTATTGTTATACCTAGACTACCAAGCCAAAAACTAAAATCTCTGGCATCACGAGGCCATGGTAATTATCAAGTTATTAGTAATGATGATGGCGATATAGATAATCTCGTAACAAAAAACGCTTTTTCAAATAAAGGCGACAATCAAAATAAAAAACAACGAGATCAACAAACAGGCGATCAATGGCAAGAACAAGGTGCTTGGCTATTACTGCTAGTACTCCCCTTAATGTTAGGCTACTTTCGTCGTGGTAGTGCCATTTTAATGCTACCGTTATCTTGTTTACCTTTATTTTTCTTACTAACTTTTTCTGTAATTAGTCCAATTTCTTTTGCTACGGACAGTACTTTTGACAACACGGTTAACAATAGCAGCAAGCAAACCAATACACCTCAAACAGCAACGCTAACGCAAACATCGAAAAGAGTATGGGAAAACCTGTGGCAAACAAACGATCAACAAGCCCAACAACATTATAACCAAGAAGATTATCAAAGTGCAGCCCAACAATTTGAAAATTCACAATGGCAAGGTAGCGCTCATTATAAAGCGGAAAATTACCAAGAAGCCTTGGATTCATTTAAGCAAGGCCAGCAAGCAGATAGCGCTAACTCATTATACAATCAAGGCAATGCCTTAGCGCAAATGCAACAATATGAAAAAGCAATTAAACATTATGAGCAAGCATTGAAAAAAGATCCTGACTTGCAAGATGCTCAAGACAATATAGAGAAAATAAAACAACAACAAAAAGAACAAGAAAAAAAGCAAGAACAGCAACAAGGCGATCAACCTAAAGACGAGCAAGATCAAAACAAAAAAGATCAACAGCAAAACTCTGATCCTAACTCTGACCCCAAAGATCAGCAAAACCAAAAAAATCAACAGAAATCTGAGGACTCACCAGAGCAACAAAAAAACGCCGCTGACGAATCGAAACAAAGCGATGAAAAAAAACAAAATGAGCCTCAGGATTCAAACAAAGAACAACAAGATAAAAAAGCAGAACAAGAACAGCAGAATAATACAGAACAAACTAAAGAGAATAAAAAACCAAAACAGCAAGGCGAAGAAAAAACAGCCGCGCAGATTGCTGCAGAGCAACAAGCAAAAGAAACAGAACAAAAACATCAACAGTTATTAAACAAAGTAACTGATGATCCTTACCTGTTACTTCGCAATAAAATGCAATTAGAATATCAAAAACGCAAGCAAGATGGTGCTAGTCGAGGAGTTAAGAAACAGTGGTAAAAATTATTTTTAAGTTATTAGCGAAATCAACAATAATCGCAACCATAGTAACAATCATCATGGCAAGCCAAGCGGCCTTTGCTCTTAGCAGCGTTACAGCCAGCATAGACACAAACCCAGTAATGAGTAATGAGTCGATTGTTTTAACCGTTATTGCTGATGACAGTGTGGATCGCGATGCGCTTGATACCTCAGCATTATTAACCGATTTTATCATTGCTCGCACCGAAGTAAGTTCGCAAACAAGCGTGATTAATTTCAGCGCCACTCGCACTACACGTTGGCAAATTGTGCTAATACCTAGAAAAAGAGGCAATCTAACAATTCCCCCTTTAACTATTGACGGTCATCAATCTCAAGTTATTAATGTACAAGTTATTGAACAAGGCAGTACAGGTTCAGCTAAGCAACAAGATATATTTATTTCTGCCGAGTTGTCATCAAACGATGTTTATGTTCAACAACTTGTTACTTTAACCATAAAACTGCATGTTGGAGTAAAGCTTCAACGTGGTAGTTTAACGGAGCCAAACCTTACAGGGGCGACTATTGAACAAATAGATAAAGATCAAGAAAGTGAAGGCATAGTTAATGGTAAGCGTTACCGAATAATTGAACGAACTTATGCAATAACACCAGAACAAAGTGGCGAATTCACCTTAATTACGCCCATGTTTTCTGGCGATATTATGATGCAATCACAACGTCGTTCTGGTTTTCTCAATTTTGGTGAAACTAAACCCGTTAACGTTTTAGGTGATAAATTAACACTGAAAGTACGCCCTATTCCCGTGAACTATCCTGTTGATGTAAACAATAGTTGGCTACCAAGTGAATTACTAACTTTACATCAAGAATGGCAACCTGTCTCTTCACAAGATAATAATGAATTCAAAGTAGGCGAACCTATCACACGTACAATCACATTAACCGCGGCAGGGCTTGCTAAAGCTCAACTACCTAAAATCATTATGAATGCCCCTCCTGGTTTAAAAATATATCCAGACCAAGCAGAGTTGCATTCAAGCCTAAGTAAAGAGCGTTTAATTAGCCAAAAAAGACAAAACTTTGCACTCGTTGCCAGCCAAGCGGGTGAATACACCTTACCCAAAATCACTATTGCTTGGTGGAATACAATCACCAACAAGTACCAACAAGCCGTATTACCAGAGCAAAAAATTACCATTAAGGCTAATCCCGATGCACCACAAGCTTTCATAAACAACGCAGAAAACACACCTATAACGCTTCCTAAAAATACTACAACCACAGCTTCAGCTCAGCCAATCATCATAGAAAAAACGAGTCAATTACAATGGTTATTTTTGGCATTATGGATACTTAGCTGCACTGCATGGTTTTTTCATATCAGGTATTTAAAACGTACTGGTTCGTTCTCGACAAAAGAAACCAACAAGGCTGGAGCCACAAAACCAATAAACAGCTACCATCTTGCTATTATGGCAGCTTGTAAACAAAACAATGCTGAACAAGCATTAAGTTTAGTTTTACCTTGGCTGAATAACTTATCAACTAATCAAAAAGGAGCTGAAATGCCCTCTTTGTCAGAGGCGATTTCACAGATAAATAATAAAGCGCTTACCTGTGCAATTAATGACATTCAACAACATTTATACGGTAAAACTGCTGTAGATAGCTCATGGTGTGGTAACGATTTATTAAAAGCGATACAACAGGTAAATGCCACTAGCATTCAACACAATAGCAACGTTAAATTCAGTTTGAATCCAAACTAAGTTCCCTTTAAGTTCACCTAAATGAAAAGTTTTGGAAATAAAAAAACACCTACTCAGGTCTTAAATAGTGAACCTTCTAAAAACAGCAAAAGTATGGCAACAAAACAAGTTAGATACGAAGCACTAGTAAAAGCTCTACATGGCGATTTATATCGCTATGGCTATTGGTTAACTCACGATAAGCAGGTTGCCGAAGACTTAGTGCAAGAAACATTTTTACGTGCATGGCGCGCGCTTGACTCATTGAAAGACGAAAAAGCGGCTAAGTCATGGTTAATTACCATTTTAAGACGTGAAAATGCTAGACGCTTTGAACGTAAGCGCTTTGACATGAGCGAGTATGAAGAAGCCAGTATTATGGATACACAATCTACTAGTTCTGAGCAAGAAATAGAAAATCAATGGTTAAGAAATAAAATAGCGCAATTACCGCCTGAATACTCTGAACCATTAATATTACAGGTACTTGGTGGTTATAGCGGAGAAGACATTGCTAGTATGTTGAATTTAAATAAAAACACAGTGATGACACGTTTATTTAGAGCCCGTAACCAGTTAAAAGATGCTTTAGAAAAAGAACCTGAAAAAATGAGGTTTCGCCATGAATGATAGTATTATGCCAGAAAACACAATGGATGATTTACAATACAGGCGCAGTATATACGCTGATCCTACAAGTCAAGATGATAAGATTATTGCGGCACAAAATGCTGATCCAGCAAAAAAACAACTTGCTCAAGAACTTGGTCGGTTTGATGAGCAACTAAAGCAAGCAATGAAAGTACCTGTACCAGACGACTTGTGCAGTAAATTGCTATTACGCCAAACATTAGCAAGCCATCAGCAAGAAAAACGTAAATCTAGAGTTTACCTAGCCTTAGCAGCCTCTGTTGCTATTATTGCAGGGCTAGTTGTTAATTATTTACAATTTTCTAGTAGTTATACTAATTTAGGTGATTATGCGCTTGCTCATGTTTACCATGAACAAAACGTCTTTTCTAATGACGATAACAACCGAGTAAGTTTAGTGTCATTAAATAAAAAAATGACTGCATTTAATGGTCACTTTAGTGAACCTATGGGTGAATTAATTTCAGCCGACTACTGCCGTTTTGACGGGATGAAAAGCCTGCATTTAGTATTTAAAGGTTTAACCGATACTGTTGCTGTATTTGTTGTACCTAAAAAAGAACACCTCGCTTTTACAGATAGATTTAGCGATAAAAAACTTCAAGGTGAATCATTAGGTTTTAAGGATGCTAATATTCTTATTGTCGCAGATAAAAATGAATCATTAGAGAAATGGCAAGAAACTATCATCAATAATATTTCGTGGACAATTTAATCGTAGGGTGGTCACGTTTGTTCGTTCCCACTACCTACTTTAGATTTTAGTTAAGACAGGGCTAAGTACCACAAAAAGTTTGATAATATTTATCCTTATCGTCGGGGGTATCTTGATAGTTTTTCGTTGTTGCTAGCTCATCATAAGGTGAACGTAAAACCAGTAAAAAGGCTTCTACTATCTCATAAATGCTTTCGTGAACCGTGCATTGAGTAGAGCTATTCGAGATGATGTCTTCACAGCGTTCAAGTATTTTTTCAACATAATGATTGCGAGGAATAACCACTGGATTATTTTTTTTCATTAGCAACTGTGCTTGTTCTAAGACTGCTTGTTTAGAGTTTATATTATGTTTTTCATTTTCAAGAGCTGAAAGCCAATCCCCATACCACTGCCCTAGTTCACCTTTTAACTTAGTCGCTATTGTTTCTTCAGTTAAAGATTGCGTTAAACGATAAAAAGTTATCGTATAATCTAAAGCTTCTGTTTGCATAATAGCTAATAAATCTTTGATCAATGCTTTGTTTTTCGAATTCACTCCACTCATGCCAAGCTTTTTTGCATACATAGCATAATATGCTTGCTCAAACTTAGCCGTATATTGATGAATAACGACTTCAATTTTCGTTAGAGCCTGTTGCTGTAACTCTTTTTCGGAACACGCTTTATCAGGAAATTCTTTATCAAAAGCCTCTTTTTTAAAACAGTCGACCAATAAAGGTAGTAAACAATCTGCTAGTCTAGCCATATTCCACTGAGCTATATTCCCCTGCTCACCAAAAGCATAACGACCATATTCATCAATAGAGCTAAATACGGCCTTTTCATCATAACTTCCCATCATGGCACATGGGCCAAAATCAAGTGTTTCGCCGCAAATGGCAGTGTTATCTGTATTCATCACCCCATGTATAAAACCAATACGTAACCATTCAATAATCAAAGTAATTTGCTTTTCAGTTACTTTTTCTAAAAATAAGAGTATTCGCTGCTCTTGAGTTGATTTTTTGTTATTAAGCTCTGGAAAATGTCGTTCAATACTGTAATCAAGCAATAACTTTAACGAGCTTAAATCACCGCGTGCAGCAAAGTATTGAAAAGTGCCTACTCGAATATGGCTAGACGCAACACGAGTTACCACGGCTCCAGCTTTAGTCATTCCACGGTTGATTACTTCACCCGTGCTTACTACAGCCAAACATCTAGACGTTGGCGCACCTAACGCATAAAGCGCCTCACTCATAATATATTCACGTAGCGCAGGAGCTAAAGCACATTTGCCATCACCCCGTCTTGAAAAAGGCGTTTGACCCGAGCCTTTAAGTTGAATATCACGGAGAACATCAGATCTATCTAACACCTCTCCTAACAAGTGCGCACGACCATCACCTAACTTAGGGTTGAAGTGACCAAATTGGTGGCCTGAGTAGGCTAAAGCAATAGATTGAGCACCTTCTGGCAATTTATTTCCAGAAAAGTATTGAGCTAATACATGATGATCATTTTGCTCTTTTTTAGTAATAGATAAACTATTGGCTAATTCAACATTCCACAACAAAAGCTCGGGCTTTGGCGCTTTTTGCGGCAATACCTGCTGAAAGAATTTTTCGCCTAAATCAATATAGGAATTAGAAAATTTTAACAATTTACACACTCAACTTTATCATTTTTCATTATGTATTATGTATTATCACTTTTTTAGAAACGACGCTTATTATCACTTTTTTAGAAACTATGTATTAACACCTCAAATATGATGCGTTAACATTTCGTCATGTTTAGCTAAAATATCAACATCATATTGAGGGGAAATAGTGCTTACCACGTAAATAACTAAAGAGCATAAAATAAAACCTGGCACTATTTCATACATTACAGAGCTTAACGATTGACCATCAATGGTAATTGGCGCATATATCCAAAACAATACGGTAGCAGCACCTGTAACCATACCAGCAAGAGCTGCATTTCGGGTCATTTTCTTCCAATATAAACACCCGATAATAACAGGTCCGAAAGCAGCACCAAAACCAGCCCAAGCATTACCCACTAAAGATAAAATAGATGAGTTACGATCATACGCTAAATATATAGCTAATAGAGCAACAATAAATACAGAAATACGACCAACCAAAACTTGCTGTTTGTCACTGGCATCTTGGTGTAGAAATGTTCTATAAAAATCTTCCGTTAATGAACTTGAAGTAACTAAAAGCTGGGAAGAAATTGTGCTCATAATAGCCGCTAAAATAGCAGCTAGTAAAAAACCTGAAATTAAAGGGCTAAATAAAACTTGTGATAAAACGATAAAAATAGTTTCAGCATCATCAAGTTTCATCCCTGTTTTAGCAATATAAGCAATTCCTGCAAGCCCTGTTGCCATAGCGCCAATAATCGTTACTATCATCCAACTCATTCCTATGCGGCGTGCTGTCGGCATATCTTTTACGTTACGTATTGCCATAAACCGTACAATAATATGAGGTTGACCAAAATATCCTAAACCCCACGCCATCGCAGAAATGATACCAATAAAACTCACGCCACTGAAAATATCTAATAGCTCAGGATTAATACTCTTTATGCCTGCTTGCATTTCACTTAAACCACCTACTTCACTAATAGCGACAAAAGGTACCAATACTAAAGCAACAAACATAATACATCCTTGTACAAAGTCAGTTAAGCTTACCGCTAAAAATCCGCCAAAAAGTGTATAAGCAACAACAACGCCTGCGGTAACATACAAACCAATTTCGTAATTCAAACCAAAAGAGCTTTCAAATAACTTGCCTCCAGCAACAATGCCACTTGAAGTGTACAAAGTAAAAAATACGACAATAACAACCGAAGACACAACTCTTAGCATACGAGAGTTATCCTTAAAACGGTTTTCAAAAAAATCAGGTAAGGTTATAGAGTTATTCGCTACTTCGGTATAAGTTCTGAGGCGCGGTGCAACAATCAAATAATTTAAAAAGGCACCAATCACCAAACCAATAGCAATCCATAAACTACTCATACCTGAAATATACATAGCACCCGGCAAACCCATAAGCATCCAACCACTCATATCAGATGCCCCGGCAGAAAGTGCAGCCACACTAGGACTTAAACTTCGCCCTCCGAGCATATAACCAGACACATCACTGGTTGATTTTTTATAAGCATAAAGGCCAATACCTAGCATTACGATAAAGTAGAGCGCTAATGAAACTAAAGTGCCAAGTTCCAAGTTAATCCCCTTAAATTGTTGTTACACCAATCAGATTAATTAATGGTTCAAATTAAAATAAGAATAAATATTCAAAAAACAAGGCACTTGATTGAGTAATAGCTAGCTATTAGGATTGAAAGCAACGATGTTATTGGAAATGTAAGCCGTTTTAAAAGATCATTTAGTTAGTCTGAACGATATTATTATTTTAATAATAGAAAATGGATTGCTACGCTACCAAGAAAGTAAGTAAAAATAAACCTTCATATCTCTCCTTAGTCGTATAATTCAAGCAATATTTTATTTCTGCAATCTTGCATCTTTAAACAGAACAGGTATATTGATTAGTAACTGTTTTCATTCAGAATGATATTGCTCAAACTATGTACTTTTATGCTGCTAGACAACCTATTTTAGATGTAAACAAAAACCTTTATGGATATGAGTTACTTTTTCGTGACAGCATAGATAACGTTTTTCCTGATGTTGATGGCGATGAAGCAACCTCTAAAATGATTGAAGCAAGTAAGTTCAACATGGGAATCAGTGATTTTACCAGTAATAAACTGGCTTTTATCAACTTCACGTTGGAAACATTAAGCCAAGGCTATCCAGAAATGTTAACTAATGAAGAGGTCGTTGTTGAAATTCTTGAAACAGTAAAGCCAGGTAAAAAGTTATTAGGGTTATGTAAAGATTTATACAGCAAAGGCTATATCATCGCCTTAGATGATTATGAGCATCAAAGTGTTTGGGCGCACTTTTACCCTTTTATTAAAATTATTAAAATAGATATTCAACAAACTAATCTTGACGAAATTAAAGACGTTATTGAAGCGATTAAAGATCATCCACATATTGACTTACTGGCAGAAAAAGTAGAAACCTATCAAGAATACGATCAAGCCCAACAGCTAGGGTTTAAGTATTTTCAGGGCTTCTTTTTTGCTAAACCAGAAATGGTTAAAACGAAGAGTTTATCACCATCGCAACTTGCCATGGCAGAGCTATTATATGAAACATCAAAACCTGAGTTAGATCTTGCTAGCATTACTAGTGTTTTTGAACGCGATGTTTCCTTATCGTATAAGTTACTTCGTTATGCTAACTCAGCTATTTTTAAGCGCCGCAGCGAAGTTTCAACCATTAAACAAGCACTCGTCATTCTTGGTTCAAGCGAACTAAAACGCTTCCTTGGTTTGATGTTTGCTATTACGGCAAACCCTGACAAACCCACTGAGTTGATCAAATTAGCCATGACTCGCGCTAAATTTTGCGAGCTTGTAGCTCGAGATATGAAATCACAGCTTGATGAATCTATTGCTTTTTTAACAGGTTTATTATCAATGATAGATGCGATTTTAGATGAGGAACTGGACGTTGTATTAGATAAACTTCCTTTAGCGGCCGAAATAAAGGAACCTTTACTCACTCGAAAAGGTATTATGGCAGCGATTATAAAATTAGTGACCTTTATAGAACATGCACAATGGGATAAAACCAACATTGTCATGGAAAAACTTAAACTAGATAAAGAACAAGCAGTAAAACATTATAACGAGGCATTGGCTTGGGCTGATGAACAAAGCCAATTAGCAGGATAAAAACACATATTAATAGGTATTTAACATGATTTTAAGATCTTTTAACATAGCAACACTCTCAATAGCATGCTCTATATGCACATTTTCAGTTATCGCTGCACAGCCTGACGCTCCTGATGTAAGTAAACTCAAAGCAGAAGCTATAAGCATAGTGAAACAATTTGGTGGTACTTTAAAACCAAAATTAGTAAAAGCGCTTAACGAGGGTGGCGTAAACCATGCTGTAAAAGTATGCTCAGAGGAAGCTCCTGCCATAGCAGAGCTATTATCTAAAAAAACAAATTGGCAAGTCAACAGGGTCAGTTTAAAAGCACGTAATAATAAAACAGCTAAGCCCGACCTATGGGAAACAGCCGTATTAAAAGAGTTTGATCAAAGACAAGCTCAAGGAGAAAAAGCCAAAAGCATGGCAAAGGCAGAAATAATTAAAAATGAGTTTAGATTTATGAAAGCGCAGGGAACTGCGCCTTTATGCTTAACTTGTCATGGCACTGAGTTAACAAACGAAACCAAAAGTGCTTTAGAGCATTATTACCCTAGCGATAATGCAACAGGTTACACCCTAGGGCAAATTCGAGGGGCTTTTAGCTTAACAAAAAAATTATAGGATATACCTATATTGGTATATAAAGCCCCCAAGGAGCAAATTAAAAACCTTGTGGGTTTTCTGACTGCCAGCGCCAAGTGTCATTAATCATAGCATGTAAATCCCGAGTTGCTTGCCAGCCAAGTAACTCATTAGCTAGATCAGCATTAGCATAAACAGTTGCTAAATCACCTGCTCGCCTTGGCACTATTTTGTACGGAATATTTTGGCCACTAATTTCTTTAAAGGTACTTACAATTTCAAGTACAGAAGTACCATTGCCCGTGCCTAAATTAATTGCTTTACAACCTGATATTTTATTCAAATTTTGCAACGCTTTAACATGCCCTTGCGCTAAATCCACTACGTGTATGTAATCACGAACCCCTGTTCCATCTACCGTATCATAATCATCCCCAAACACTTGCAATTGAGCCAACTTGCCAACGGCAACTTGTGCAACATAAGGTAATAAATTATTAGGGATACCGTTAGGGTTTTCCCCGATCAAACCCGAATCATGAGCGCCAATAGGATTAAAATACCGTAAACAAGCGATAGACCAATCACTATCACTTTTTGCTAGATCAAAGAGAATATGCTCAACCATTAGTTTAGTTTGTCCGTAAGGATTAGTCGCAGATGTTGGCATTGTTTCATTTAATGGTGAAACATTATCTCCGTATACTGTAGCAGACGAGCTAAACACAAGTTTTTTAACCTTATGCTCTGCCATCACTCTTAATAAAGTAACCGTACCTGAAACGTTATTATGATAATAACTCAACGGTTTCTCATTCGACTCACCAACCGCTTTATGACCAGCAAAATGAATTACCGCATCAATATTATGTTGGTCAAATACCGCATTCATCGCATCGTAGTCACAAATATCGGCTTTAATAAAAGTCACTGTTTTATTGGTGATTTTATTCATTCTATCAAGAACTTTAGTAGAAGAATTTGATAGATCATCAACAATAACAATCTCTTGGTTATCAGCTAACATTTGCAATTCAACCACTGTATGGCTGCCGATATAACCTGTTCCGCCCGTTATTAATAAACTCATATTATTCCTTATATACAACTAGCATACTATTTTACATGACTATGTAGTTAACTCAGAATTTAGTTGTAAGCGTCATCTTCGACGTTTCTGCTCGAAGAAGCATTGTTTTTTAGACACTGGATCCCCGATTCAGGTTTGTGGTTCCAGACCAAAACTAAGTACCTACATCCATGTAGGCAAAAACACCACGGAGATGACGAACCTGAGTCATATGCATAGGCACGCTATATTATAACCACTGAATTATGACTACCCTATTACAAATAGTATTTTGCCACGCTAGCAAAAAAATCGCCAAGCATTTCTGCGGGTAAAGTATTAACACCTGCGGCCGCTGCTCTACCACCACCCGTTGGAAAACGAGCACAAAGTTCTCCTGCACCTTGTTTATTATTTAATGGCGCTCTAAGGCTAATCGTATAAGTGGTGTCGTCATTAAATTTGCTTTCATTTAACGTAACAACCACATGCGCTTTATCTGGTGAAGCATTGGCAAGTTCATTACCAAAAACACCGCTTACTCGCCTTGCCCATGGCTCATCAGCTAATTGTACTGCAGATAATTGTTTATTATTAATAAGCACAGTGGAGCTTTTTGCTTTAGCCATGTCAGCTAAATAAGCAGCTTTAAGTTGATGAAAAACTGAAGCCGTTTCATTAATTAAATCAAAGGGGTCAGCGTAACATGATAGCTTTGTAAGTAATTGAGCTGGATGAAAGTGTAAATCTTCAACGCTACGACCATAGCCATTGTAATTAATGTAAATACCAAATTCTTTCAATAACCCTTGCTGCTCAATTGACAAGTTATTTTGCATCGCCAGCGCTTGTGCTGAAGCGTCCATGTTATCGCCAAAAGCAGCGGTTATAGCCCAATTTACAAACTCGCCGTCAAGGTGTTTATTGATCAATAAGCTAGTGCAAGTATTAGCGTTGGTATCAATTAAGCGAGTTAAATAAGGTGATTGCGGTATATCACCTGTTCTATGGTGATCAACATAAAAAACGTTAACGCCTTTCTCAAGTAAACGGTTTAACGCATCACCGTTTTTTTCGAGGGATATGTCTAATACAGTAACCGATGTTGCTTGATTAATATCAACTTGTTTAAGTAAGCTAATATCACGCTTTACGCCTGTAACTAAAATTGACTCTTTGGGATAAACTTTATTTTTTGACAATCTAAGTTGCAATAAAGCAATAATGCCATCAGCATCACCATTAAATACATCATAATGCATAGCGTTACCTTTACTCTATATGACTTAAATTAATAAAACCTTGTTCAACTAAGTGATTTACAATTTGCTCAGCACATTCTTGTATTGATTTTTCTGCCGTTTTAACATGAATTTCTGGATTTTCAGGCACATCATAAGTTGAATCAATACCCGTAAAATCTTTAATTTCACCTGCTCGTGCTTTTTTATACAAACCTTTTGGGTCGCGCTGCTCACAGATGTCAATTGGCGTGTCAATATAGACTTCAATAAATTCACCCGTTTCCAGTTTAGCGCGTGCGCTAGATCTGTCCTGAGAAAACGGTGAAATAAAGGCAGTAGAAACAATTAACCCCGCATCTAAAAACAACTTTGATACTTCGCCAATACGGCGAATGTTCTCAATACGTGACTCATCACTAAAGCCCAAGTCGCCATTTAAGCCATGACGAACATTGTCACCATCAAGTAGGTAACTATGGCAACCTAACTTAAATAATAAAGCGTCAACCGCATTAGCTACAGTTGATTTTCCTGAGCCACTTAAACCTGTATACCAAAGTAGACAAGGTTTCTGCTGCTTTAAGCTAGCGCGCTGTTCTTTAGATATATGTTGTTCGTGCCAAACTGTATTTTCAGTTTTCATTTTATACTCTTATTTTGTTAATTTTAATCTTAAAATTTATTTAAAAAGGAAAAACTAAAGGGATCATTACCAGTACAGTAACGCTATAAACAATAGAAACAGGTAAGCCAAATTTAACAAAGTCGGTTAACTGATAATTACCTGCATTATAAACCATCACATTGGTTTGATAACCATACGGACTCATAAATGAACCACTGGCCGCAAAAGCCACCGCCATAACAAAAGGAATAGGATCTACACCTAAACCTAAAGCAATATTATAAGCAATTGGAAATGTTAATGCTGCCGCTGCACTATTCGTTATCAACTCAGTCATTAACAAGGTTAAAATAAATATTGCTGCAAAAGCTAAATAAACGCTGCGACCATCAAGAAGCTGCTCAATACCATTAGCTATCATTGAAGCTAAACCAGTACTTTCAACAGCACTAGCTAGCGTTAATGCCCCTAAAACCATCATCCATATTTCTAATGGGAAGCGACGTTTTATTTCATTAACCGTTAGGGCGCCACTAAAAATAAGTGCCGCAACATAAACAAATAAACAGCCAAGTAAGGATATAGGCGTTAAGACCGACACTAAAATAGCCAACACAAAACCCCATATGGTGCCGTGATTACGCCAACCACTGAGCATATTAACGGCTTGATGTTCAGATAGAATAAAAAAGTTTTTTGATAAGTTAGTTCTACTGGCAAAGTCTTGACCAACGGCAAGTACTAAAAAGTCTCCCGATTGTAAGACTATATCACCTAATTTACCTGATAAATCAGAGCCTTCACGACGAACCGCAACAACTGCGGCATCAAATCGAGCACGAAAACCTGCTTTTTTCAACGTCTTTCCCGCAATAGCTGAGTCAGCTTTAATCAGCACTTCCGTCAAATTATCACGTAGTAAATCATCTTGTTCCGCAAATAAAGTTAAGCCATCAAATTGTTGTAACGTTAATACTTTTGAAATATCACCACTAAAAATAAGCTTGTCGCCAGCTTGCAAATTTTCTTCAGGGGTAACAGGGGAAATCAAACGGCCTTGACGAACAATTTCTACCAAAAAAAGCGCATCTAAATTTCTTAAACCATTTTCTTCAATGCTTTTATCAATTAATTTAGAACCATGGGTAACTTCAGCTTCAAGTAAATAATCTTGCGTCGATAGCTCTCCTTGTTCTATATCAGGTAAGGTTCTAGCACGTATGATCACAATCAATAAACAGAAAAATAACGCGACTAAACCAATGACAGTAAAATCAAAGAAGTTAAAGCCAACAGCACCTTGCTCAAGTAGTAAACTGTTAATAATAAGATTAGTTGAAGTGCCAACAAGCGTAAGAGTTCCGCCTAAAATGGCAGCATAAGATAGGGGTAATAATAGTTTTCCCGCATTAATCAATTTATTGCTTTTAACACTATTAATGAGTGTCGCTACCACAGCAGTATTACTCATTAAAGCTGAGGCGACAGCCGTGCCAATAAAAAGCCTTAACATTGATTTTATTTTTGAGCCATTGAACACACTATGACTTAAACGGCGTAAAATACTGGTTCGTTCAAAAGAAAACGAACAAATAACCAATAAAATTAACGTCACTAAACCAGGGTTTACTGCATTGGCAAGAATATCATCAACACTCACAAAAGACAGTGCTAAACAAGCAAGCATCGTGATTGAAAATACTCGCTCTGGTACTTGTTGATATTTAAGAAGACCGACAAAAGTGGCGATAAAAACCGCTATCATCAGCCACTGTTGTATTGTCATTATTATCCTACTGGTAACTTATAGCTTTTAACTTACAACGTCGCTATTTAGTAATATCTCTTGCACCCCAATGAGGGAAGTGCTTACGAACTAGGGTGTTAAACTCTAGCTCAAATGCTGAATATTCATGTGTCTTTTGATCAAGCGCGTGAGCTATCATACCTGCACCAACGGTAATATTACTTAACCTGTCGATAATGATAAAAGCGCCTGTACTTTGGTTTTCTTGATAAGCATCAAAATGTAAGACTTCATCAACAACAAAATCAACCATACCAATATCATTAATAGCCAGTTGTGAGCTAGGCTGTTTTTCCATGGTATTAACATCATATTTACTGACAATAGCTTGAGCATGCCCTGTCGTCATTTTGCTACCGTGTTTAATAAAATATTCACGGCCTGGTTCTAATTCATTTTCATGCATCCAAACAACGGTCGCACCAAATTCTTTTGTTGAATGAGGCAAATTCCCCTTTTTAACAATCATTTCACCACGACTAATATCAATTTCATCTTCAAGGGTTAGCGTTATCGCCATACCTTTATCAGCGCGTTCAAGATTACCATCAAAAGTAACAATTTCTTTTACTACGCTTTCTTTACCTGAAGGCAAAGCAACAATGGTGTCTCCTACTAAAATATGACCCGAGGCAATAGTTCCTGCAAAGCCACGAAAATCTAAATTAGGTCGATTAACATATTGAACTTGAAAGCGAAATTGGGTGAATTCATTTTTCGCTTTAACATCAATGGTATTAAGCAATTTCATTAACGTTGCGCCAGGATACCAAGGCATATTGTTACTTTCTTCAACAACGTTATCACCATTTAAGGCAGACAATGGCACAAAGCGAATATCATCAAACTCAAGTGATTCACTAAACTCACGATATTCCTTTTTAATCTGTTGATAACGCTCTTGCGAGTAATCAACCAAATCCATTTTATTCACAGCAACAACAATATGCTTAATACCTAATAACGAACAAATAAATGAATGACGACGAGTTTGCACTTGTACACCGTAACGGGCATCAATTAAAATAATAGCTAAATCACAGGTTGAAGCGCCCGTTGCCATATTGCGAGTATATTGCTCATGGCCAGGAGTATCGGCAATAATAAATTTGCGTTTGTCGGTAGAAAAGTAACGATAAGCAACATCAATAGTAATGCCTTGCTCACGTTCTGACTGCAAACCATCAACTAACAAGGCTAAATCTATTTTGTCGCCTGTTGTTCCTGATTTTTTTGAATCCTTTTCTATCGCTGCGAGTTGATCTTCAAAAATCATTTTTGAATCATGTAACAAACGGCCAATAAGGGTACTTTTACCATCATCAACGCTACCACAAGTTAAAAAGCGTACTAATTCTTTATTTTCATGCTGCTTTAAATAAGCTTGAATATCTTCTTCAATTAAGTCTGATTGGTGACTCATGTTATTCTCTCAAAATCTATATTTATTTGATTGTGTATTTCTAGAAAAGTGAATTACTTAGAAGTAACCTTCCATCTTTTTCTTTTCCATAGAGCCAGCACTGTCGTGATCAATAACTCGACCTTGGCGCTCAGAGGTTCTTGTTAGTAACATTTCTTGAATAATTTCAGGTAAAGTTGTTGCTGTTGATTCAACCGCGCCCGTTAACGGGTAACAACCTAATGTTCTAAAACGCACATTTTTCATTTGAATTTGTTCATCTTCGCCAATTGGCATACGATCATCATCAACCATAATCAAAGTACCATCTCGCTCAACGACAGGACGTTTTTGCGATAAGTACAAAGGCACAATAGGAATACCCTCTAAATAAATGTATTGCCAAATATCTAGTTCAGTCCAGTTTGACAAAGGAAATACACGAATGCTTTCACCTTTATTTACTTTACCGTTATATACATTCCATAACTCTGGACGTTGGCTTTTAGGATCCCAGCGATGGTTTTCATCACGAAATGAATAAACACGCTCTTTAGCACGTGATTTTTCTTCATCACGGCGTGCTCCACCAAAAGCGGCATCAAAACCATACTTGTTTAATGCTTGTTTTAAACCTTGAGTTTTCATCACATCAGTATGCTTTGCACTACCATGAGTAAAAGGCCCCATATTCATGGCAATGCCATCAGGGTTTTGGTGAATAAGCAGTTCAAAGTCGTAGTCTTTTGCCATTTGATCGCGAAAAGCGATCATTTCTTTAAACTTCCAATTCGTATCAACATGTAATAATGGAAAAGGAATTTTACCTGGCGCAAAAGCTTTACGTGCAAGATGCAATAATACCGCCGAATCTTTACCGACAGAATAAAGCATAACGGGGTTATCAAATTCAGCGGCTACTTCGCGAAAAATGTGAATAGATTCCGCTTCTAATTTTTTTAAATGAGTTAAATTCATTGCCAATACAAATGTTAATAAAAATTAATAGAGCAAGGATGACACACCAAGACAAACTTTTCCATATAACAAACAGCTTTAATATAACAAAAAGGAATAACAGGGGGTTTTATATAATTTTAGTGAATTAAGATAAAAAGTCAGCAATACGCTGACTTTAATAGTAAAAAATCTAGCTATTAGATTTTTAATCGTCCCTGATTGGCTATTAGTATTTTTTCACCAATACCTTTAACTTTAATTAAATCTTGTATTGATTTAAAAGCACCTACTTGTTCACGATAAGCGACTATCGCTTGCGCCTTTTTATGACCAATTCCTTTTAAGGTCACTAAATCATCAACTGTTGATTTGTTTAAATGAACCACTTGTTGTATTTCTATCGTTTCTGAAGTGACTTTTGGCTCAGCAGAAACCAGATTAGTACTAAGAAGTGATGTGGTAATAAATAGTGCACAGGAAAGTGCTTTTAGTGAAATAAACTTCATATTAATTCCTTGTAAATATATCCATTAAAAGTTGACGACTATTTAAAAAACGATCAAATAGTCACTACTAGGTTTAGATACAAAATAAAATTTTGTCAAATTCATTTAAAATCACACAGAAAAAGTTAGAATATGTAGTCATAAGTTCCAGACAAGCAATTATTTCATTCCATGAGCAAAACAAGCTGTTTACTAACGCCCACGCTGGCTAAAAATAAAACAACAAATACATCGAGTAACGTCGATAAAAAGACCTGGCACAACTTACAAGGCTCTAGTGCAAGCATTGCTTTATATAATGGTGTACTATCAAGCGATCATCCAATATTACTGGTGACGCATGATACTCCCTCTGCATTGAAAATAGAGCAAGAGTTACTCAGTTTATTACCTGCAACAAATGAATTAACAATTTGCTTATTTCCTGACTGGGAAACCTTGCCTTATGATACCTTTTCACCGCATCAAGATATTATTTCTCAGCGCCTAGCAACCCTTCATCAGTTATCACGTATGAAAAATGGCATAGTGATAGTACCTGTAACCACGTTAGTGCAACGATTAGCGCCAAAACAATACTTAGAAGCTAACAGCTTAGTTATTAGCAAAGGTGATAGAAAAGACTTACACCAACTTCGACAAGAATTAGAAGCCAGTGGTTACCGCTGTGTTGACCAAGTAATGGAACATGGTGAATTTTCTGCCCGTGGCGCAATTTTAGATCTTTTTCCAATGGGGAGTAAGACACCATTTCGTTTAGATTTTTTCGATGATGAAATTGATGAAATACGTTTATTTGATCCAGAAAATCAGCGTTCAAATGAAAAAATAGAAAATATCAACTTATTACCTGCCCATGAATTTCCAACAGATAAAGCGGCAATCAGTTTATTTCGCAGTCAATATCGTGAATTATTTAAAAGTTCTATCGACAAGGAATCTATCTATCATCAAGTCAGTAATGGCATTCTTCCGCCAGGCATAGAATATTATTTACCACTTTTTTTTAAAAACTCAGAAGATAAAAAAGAAAGCACCAGTACTTTATGTGATTATTTAGCGCCCGATACACTCATTGTTATTTCAGGTAATTTAGACAAATCACTAAAACAATACTGGCAAGATATTGAATACCGTTATGAAAACAGACGTTACGACCCTACTCGTCCATTATTATCGCCAGTGCAACTTTTTTTAAGTAAAGAGTCTTTATATACTGCGCTAAAACCTTTTGCTCGCATTACTATTGAAGCTGATAATGATTTAATTAAAACAGATGAAATAGAAACAAAACGAAAATCAAGTGCTATTTATTTCGATGTTAATGCCCTACCCGACTTAACGATTGATCATAAATTAAAGCAACCTTTTGAATTAATAAATAACTTTATTAATGATAAAGAAACACCGAATAAAGTGCTATTTATTGCCGAAAGCCAAGGTCGACGTGAAAGTGTTTTAGAGCTATTAGCGCGAGATAGCATCAAGCCAACACTATTTAGCTCCATTGAAGAGTTTATCGAATCAGATAAAAAGCTGGGTATTAGCGTTAATGCTCTTAACCAAGGGTTTTGCTTTCAAGCTAAAGGTAGTGCTAAGAAAAACGCCATAGCTTTGATTACAGAATCAGAACTACTAGGTGATCATGTTCGTCAATCTAGACGACGTGATAAGTCTCAAGACATATCAACTGATGCTATTTTCAAAAACTTAGCAGAGCTTTCCATAGGTCAAGCGGTTGTACATATAGATCATGGTATAGGTCGTTACTTAGGGTTACAAACATTAGAAACTGGCGGTATTACGACTGAATTTTTAATGCTCACTTATGCTAATGAAGCAAAACTATACGTACCCGTTTCTTCATTACATTTAATAAGTCGCTATTCAGGCACCGATTCTGAGCGTGCTCCTTTGCACAAGCTTGGTACAGATACTTGGAGTAAAGCGAAGCAAAAAGCCGCTGAAAAAGTTCGTGATGTTGCAGCCGAATTGCTTGATATTTACGCCAAACGTGCCAGCAATACAGGCTATACGTTTAAACGTGATAAAGCAGATTACTTAGCTTTTAGTGACAGCTTTGGCTTTGAAGAAACTTTTGACCAACAACAAGCCATTAATGCGGTGGTGAGCGATATGCTCTCAGCAAAATCAATGGATAGGTTAGTGTGTGGTGATGTTGGTTTTGGTAAAACCGAAGTAGCAATGCGAGCCGCTTTTGTTGCCGTAAACGATGGTAAACAGGTAGCGATATTAGTACCAACCACTTTACTTGCTCAGCAACATTATGAAAACTTTCGAGACAGGTTTGCCAACTGGCCAGTATCAATAGAAGTATTATCGCGTTTTAAAACAGCAAAACAGCAAAATGAAGTAGTAAAACAAGTAGAGTCGGGGCAAGTCGATATTTTAATTGGCACACATAAACTTCTACAAGACAGTATAAAATATAAAGATTTAGGTTTATTAGTGGTTGATGAAGAACATCGATTTGGCGTAAAACAAAAAGAGAAAATTAAAAGACTTCGTAGTAATGTCGATATTTTAACACTAACCGCCACGCCAATTCCTAGAACCTTAAATATGGCCATGGGCGGTATGCGCGACTTATCAATTATCGCCACGCCACCTGCAAAACGACTAGCGGTAAAAACGTTTGTGCGCCAACATGATGAGGCTTTAATTCGTGAAGCTATTTTACGGGAAACCTTGCGTGGTGGTCAGGTGTATTACTTACATAATCATGTAGATACCATAGAAAAAACGGCTGCTGATATTCAAGCGCTTGTACCTGAAGCGCGTGTTGTGACTGCTCATGGGCAAATGCGAGAGCGTGAACTTGAGCGTATTATGAGTGATTTTTATCATCAGCGTTTTAACGTTATTGTTTGTACTACTATTATCGAAACAGGTATTGATGTGCCTAGCGCCAATACCATCATAATGGATAGAGCTGACCATCTTGGTTTAGCACAATTACATCAACTACGAGGTCGTGTTGGCCGCTCACACCATCAAGCTTATGCATACCTTTTAACACCTCACGAAAAACGCATGACGAAAGATGCTAAAAAACGTCTTGAGGCAATAGCATCTTTAGAAGATTTAGGGGCTGGTTTTACGCTTGCTACGCACGATTTAGAAATACGTGGCGCAGGTGAATTACTTGGTGAAGACCAATCAGGCTCTATGAGCCAAGTTGGCTTTAGTTTATATATGGAAATGCTTGATCACGCAGTAGAAGCGTTAAAAGAAGGTAAACAGTTATCTCTTACTCAAGTAACAGCTAAGCAAACCGAGATAGAATTACGCTTACCAGCACTTATTCCTGAAGATTATATTTTTGATGTTAGCCTGCGTTTAAGTTTATACAAACGCATTGCAAGTTGTAAAAACAAGCGTCAACTTGATGATGTACAAGTGGAATTAATTGATCGTTTTGGTTTATTACCACAGCCCGCTAAAAACTTAATTCATATTGCCAAGTTACGATTAAAAGCTCAAACTATCGGTGTTTCACGCATAGAGGTTAGCGACAAAGGTGGCTCAATAGAATTCAATGATGATACCTGTGTTGATCACATGTTAATTATTGGCTTAGTGCAAAAACAACCCACAATGTATAAAATGGTGCCGCCTAACAAGTTGAAATTTAGTCGCGTAAATGAAGGTGATCAAGCAAGGTTTAATTTGATCACCAACTTATTGAATGATCTAACAGCGACTAAATCAAAGTAACTTAAAATTATTGAACAAAGATAATTGAACAAAAATAATCAAAACAAGATAACGGATTGTAAATGAAATTTAATTCAGCTTTTTTTTCTTCACTACTTATTTTTAGTGCTTCACTATTAGCATTAAATACAAACACATGTGTCGCAAAAGAAACAAAGCCTGAGCGCTGGTTTGAAATTGAAGTGATCTTATTTAAACAGCTTAATAACAAAACAGCTTTAAAAGAACATTTTCCTGACAATATTAACGCAACAAATTTACCTAAATACCGACAGTCATTTGACTTGCTAACCCCCTATTTACAACCAAATTTAACCAGCATAAAGCAGTTTATGCCCTTGTGTGATAAAAGAGATGAACAGCCTCTTTTATCCAATTTATTTGACCTTGTTAATGCTTCTTTGCCCAACCCAATGCAACAAGTTGCCATTTTCAACATGCCTAACTTTAATGAAGAATATATTCGACAAAAAGCAGAGCAAGCAGACCTTGTTACGACTCAATTTAACTTTCAAGAAGAAGCGTTAGCTAAACCTATTTACTCCACACAAAACCTCTGTGTAATAACTCAACATGAAATTGAAAACTTATTTGATAAAGAGCAACTTACTGATTTTAAATTAGACGCATTTGATGTCGATGCTTTACCCTCTAGGCTCAATGCCGTTGGAGCACATATAAGTAATAGTCCTTACCTCATCGCTGATCAATCTTTATTATTAAAAGATATTAGCCAACGACTACGTTGGAGCAAAGAATTCAAACCCTTATTACACTTTGGGTGGCGACAAGTAGGCATAACTAAAAACAAGGCAATTCCTTTAAAGTTGTTTGCTGGCAAGCATTTATCATATGAATATCAACAAGCATTAACTGATTATAAAAGAGAAGTAACAGAAGCAAAATCCATAGAGAAAAATTTACTTGAACAGCTAATGCAAGCTCAAAGCACCGTTCAAGTTTTTCAACAAGAGGCTACGGATAACGCATTAAAAATAAAAGTAAACGAAACACAACAAGCATTAAATGAAATATTCTCAGCTATTGAAGATACAAATAACCTTACAGATAACAACATTATAATAGACAGTATTAATAGTATTTCAGAACAAAATCTCAATGAGATTTTATCAACTAGCCGCGCAGATAAAATAGGTGAACAACCATTAGAGCTTAGTAACGCACCTAAAAAGCCAAAACAACAATGGTTTTTAGACGGCTTTTTTAAAGTACATTTAGATCATTACCTATACATAACAGCTGACTTTAATGTATTTAATAAAAGCCAAGTAAAAATAGAAAGTGAAAGTGATGAAAATAGTGACCTTAAGCTCATAAACTTTAGTCAAAGCAAGCGAGTCATCACTGGCGAAATACATTACTTTGATCACCCCTACATCGGCATGATAGTGCAAATAAGACGCTTTGACCCTACTAAACCTGCCGATGAAGCAGTAACGCAAGCAATTAAATAGCGCAGTTTACTCAAAGCATAAAACCAACAAATATAGAGACAAAACATGAACAAAGAAACTGAAATTCAAGCGGCTGTATTTCGCCGTTTATTAGCACATTTAGACAACCGAAAAGACGTACAAAATATCGAATTAATGAACCTAGCAGGTTTTTGTCGTAACTGTTTTAGTAAATGGACAGTAAGCGAAGCCGAAAAACTGGGCGTAACCGTTGATATAGATACAGCTCGAGAACAAGTCTACGGCATGCCTTATAACGAGTGGAAAGAAAAACATCAATTACCTGCCACAGAAGAACAACTTAAAAAGTTTAATGAATTAAACCCTAAAAAATAGAAGGATAACACCATTGATTTTAACACCACGTATCACTGAAGTTAACCGAGGTAATCATATTGGCAATTTAGCTATCATGGCTTGGTTTGAAGATGCTAGAGAAGATATTACTCAGTTACTAAGCCACAATATAGATGGCAATGAATTTAACGCTGTAGTTGTACATATTGACTGCAAGTTTAAGAATGAAGTATTTTATAATGGCGATGTAGAAATAAAAACAAACGTTGTAGCCGTTGGCAACTCTTCTCTGACAATAAATCAAACAGCATTTCAAAATAAAGTACTTGCGGCAGAAAGCACTACCGTTCTGGTGTATTTTAACCTCCACACAAAATCTGCTACACCCATACCAGATAAAGTAAAAAAATTGTTTTTAACTTATACTTAATTTACACCTGATTTATGCCTGATTATTCTCCGTTACAAATCAACACCACCACGAAGAATAAACGCTTGCAGTAATTTGTCGGTTTTCATATTCACCTTGAAAACCGTCATACTTTCATTTTTCAATTTATTCGCCTCAACTTTATTCGTCCCAAACTTCCTAAAGGTTTTACCATCGTCTAGCGTAACATAACCCCGTTGCACGTGATAATTCTTTGCTATTTCAGTTTCTTTTTTTTGTTGGAATTTCACCTTTAAAAGCGGTTAACCCTGCATATTCTTTACTTTAATCAAGGCTGTTTTCCATTTTCTAAAATGTACGCCTTGCTAAATGATGATTGGGTTATTTTTCATTGTTCATTCATCTCATCAGTTTTATAAAGGGTATAGCCTTCATAGTAATAGCTAGCATCAATGCCTTTCATGTAGATAGCACTGTCATTTATTTGATCGGTTAATGCCTGTTTCAGTAAGACTTTAATTTCCACATCTTTAATAGGGCTGCGTTCCATGGCTAGTAGGTAGTCGTCTTTATCTACACTGCTCCAGTCAACTACTGTTTTAAGTGATTGTTTTAAAATTTGATCTAGCCAAATGCGCGTACTGCGTCCATTGCCCTCTCTAAACGGGTGAGCAATGTTCATTTCTACATACTTTTCTATAATTTCATCAAAGCTAGAGTGCGGCATGGCGGTGATATTTTTTAGGGCAACTTCTAAATACATAACAGGGGCAAATCTAAAGTTTCCTTTAGCAATGTTATCTGTACGAACTTTGCCAGCAAAGTCGTATATTTCGCTAAAAAGGTAATGGTGAATATCCGCTAACGCTTGATAACTGCCTACATTAAGGGTGTTTAAAAACTCACTATTAAACAGTTTGTGGGCTTTGGCTTTACTGAGCTTTTCTTCAACTCTTGCTAGCTCCACTGCATTAGTGATGTTTAGTTTGTTTTTTAAAATCATCAGTGCGCTCCGTTGGCTTAAACAAACATTTTAGCGAGGCAGGCTTGCTTGATGTTGTTGAGTTTTAGCACAATTTATATGGGGACAAATCTTCTGAGTTTAGCTTATACCCCTGAAGTTTCATTGTTTTGTGCTGTAAAATACAGGTTTACGATAACCCTTTATTAATAATCACCTGAGTAAAAATATATATTTCAATTTAGGTGACAAGAATAAGCTACAACAGAGTTAATCAAATTGTTAAAGAGACCATTAAGAAAACAAATCAATTTCAGTTTGAGTTAAACAGCGCCACTCACCTGGCGCTAAATCACCTAATTCAATCGCGCCAATTTGCTCTCGATGCAAACCAACCACTCGATTACCCACTGCAGCAAACATACGTTTTACTTGATGATATTTACCCTCTGTAATGGTTAGCAGTACTTCATTAGTCTCTTGAACAGCTTCTTTAGTATAAATGCCATTGCCCGTTACTAGTTCTAGAATCGCAGGGCGAGTTAAAGATGACTCTCCTTGTAGTTGAATTCCTTCTTTAAACTGTTCAATTAACTTAACTGATTTTTCTATAGAAATAGGGTTTCTAAGCCAGACACGGTACGTTTTTTTACATTCTTTTTTAGGGGAAATAACATTATGTGACCATCTGCCATCATCTGTTATTAACACTAATCCTGTTGTATCAGCATCTAGCCGACCTGCAATATGTAGATCAAATGCTTTATCAACGTCGATAAAATTCAATACTGACGGATAAACCTCGTCAACATTTGAACAAATAGAATCAACCATTTTATGTAGAATATAATAACGTGACGTTCGTGCCGTTAACGTTTGACCATCAATAGTAATATCATTATTTTCATGCACTTGCATTGCTGCATTTTTAGATACGTCACCATTAACACGAACCTCACCACCTTTAAGTAGCTTTTTCGCTTCGTTTCGCGTTAGTTCGGTACTTTTACAAATAAACTTATCAAGACGCATAACGCTTATTCAGCCTCGACCCAAAACCAAAAACCTTGATCAAGTAACTTTACCATCAAATCAATAAAGTGCTTATTTTTACACCATGATGATAATTCGTTAGGCATAACCGTTAGATTATCACAAAGTAATTTAACTGCGGGAGCAACTTCAGCGTCAAAAGAAACTTGTTCACCATTGATATAACAAACACCTTGATTTATCGAGTCCTCAAAGTAGAAAGCACGTAAACCGCCTAAACGCTTTATCCCATGAAGTCCCAGCAATTCACTAACTTCATCTGGTTCAAAAGGTTCTTCGCTAGGCATTAAGTCGAGTTCATGTTTAGCACTTGTTAAAAATTTACCGACAAACTCATTAAATACGTTGTCATCATCAAGTAGGTTTTGCAGTTGTTGCTTTATGTTTGTGTAATCTTGGTTGGTAATTTCACCACTATGCGTAATAGTTTGTCTGTTTGGGTCTTCAAGTAACTGCCCACCTAAGTCATTGTCAATTAAGTGATCGGCGAAACCGCTTAACAAACTGATGGCTGAATTAGCGCGAAAACCTATTGAAAAACTCATTGATGGCTCTAAAGCTATACCTTCATGAGGGTAACCTGGCGGAATATATAAAATATCGCCACATTCTAATTCAACATCAATAATCGCTTTAAAAGGCTCAACATGAAGAAGTGCTTCATGAGCGATAACTTCTGCATGCTGACCACAACTTCCAACTCGCCAATGCCGTTTACCAGAGCCTTGACAGATAAATACATCATAGTTGTCGATATGAGGGCCTACGCTACCACCTTCAGTGGCAAAACTTGCCATCAAATCATCTAAACGCCAGTGAGGTAGAAAACGAAAAGGTTCTATTAATTCGGCCGCTTCTTCAGAAAAATTATCGAGCGCTTGGATCACTAAAGACCAATCTCTCTCACCTAAGTGTTCATAACTTTCAAAGGGGCCAAATTCCGCTTGCCACTGGCCGTCTTTTTTAGAAACCAAGCGAGATTGCACCGCTTCTTCCATAGCAATACCTGCGAACTCATCAGCAGAAATAGGGTCAACAAAGTCTTTGAAGCCTTGACGGATCACTACAGGTTGTTTTTGCCAGTATTTTGTTAAAAACTCGTTCTGGCTCATTTGGTTTAAATCTAGGCTATACATAATTTGTCTCAATGCTGTTATTTTTATCGTGTCGTGATGGTGTTCGAAACTTATTCATCTTCACAAGCGTTTATTTTTCGACCTTGTGGATAGTGAATACCACAGTACTGACAATCATCTTTTGGCCTATTTCTTGAGCATGCAGTAAAGCGCTAGCCGAATATGCTAGCGGTTAAAATCAGAGTTTCGGTTAAAGCCGTTCCTACAAGTTTGCGGCGTACATTCTTGCTTTTTCTAGATCTTCTGGCGTATCAACGCCTTCAACTGGCACATTAGATTTAGCTACAGCAACATGAACATGCTCACCTTGATAAAGTACTCTTAATTGCTCAAGTGCTTCTATTTGCTCTAATTTACTGGCAGGCCAATTGACATAATCTTTAATAAAACCAGCTCGGTAAGCATAAATACCGACATGACGTAAATAGAATTCGCCGATAGTATTAATATTATCATTACCTAAAAAGCGCTCTCTATCGTAAGGAATCGTTGCACGACTAAAATACAGAGCATAACCATCTTTGTCGGTAAGCACTTTTACCGCGTTAGGGTTAAAGGCTTCTTCTACTGAATCAATATTTATAGCCAAGGTCGACATTCTAGACACTTTATTAGAAGCACTGCAAGCCGACTGAGTTGCTAAGTTATTTGCTACTTGGGCAATATTTTCAGGTGGGATAAAAGGCTCATCACCTTGAACATTAACGATAATTTCATCATCACTAAATTGATATAATTCCATTACCTCCGCCAAACGTTCCGTACCTGATTGATGGTCGCTACGTGTTTTACATACTTCGCCACCAAAACTTTTCACTACACGTTCAACGTCATCATTGTCTGTTGCTACAATCACTTTACTAGCACCACTTAATTGCGCTTTTTCAACAACCCATTGAATCATGGGTTTTCCGCCAATGTCAGCTAGCACTTTACCGGGTAGTCGAGATGATTGATAACGCGCAGGTATAACAACAACAAATGAAGTTTCACCTTTGGCAAGTGTATTAGCAGCAACAGTCATAGATTAAGATTCCTGCTCGCTGCTTTCTACGTCATCAAGAGGAATATGACGAGCCTCACTTTCTAATAGCACAGGAATATCTTTATCAATGGCATAAGCCAATTTATCAAACTTACAAATAAGCTCTTGTTGTTCTTTGTTATAATCTAGCTTGCCTTTACACACAGGACACGCCAATATTTCCATTAATTTTGTATCAAACGCCATGATTTAATTCTCTTTTAAAATTTGGTTTATTTTAATCTTTTCTATTTCTATCTTGTTTAGCTTGTCACTATTGCTGTTATTTTTTGTTGTAACACTTGCTCATCGTGTTCAGAAAATTGAGCACTAACAGGTAAATACCACCAGTTATCTTGTGCGAACGTTTGACATTTTACCGCATCTTTCTCAGTCATTAATAGCGGTAAATTCGTTTTAAATTGATTAAAGTCATCAATAATGAATTTTTTGTGATCAACAAAACCTTGCTGACTTTCTAAATTAAAACCAAGTACTTGTAAGGTATCAAAAAAACGTTGCGGATCACCAATACCCGCAATAGCATTAACGACTTGCCATTGATTTAAAAAATCATTCAAAAGTACTTTTTTACCCGTGTTAACCTGAATAAGTTCACTGGCGG
>Ga0209826_1000337_pt1 | contig 34121 bp, 28 predicted proteins | sample GOMGulsemesocosm_5_FD_184637 | JGI IMG/M metagenome (GOLD analysis project Ga0209826, IMG submission 184637) | Methane-oxidizing microbial communities from mesocosms in the Gulf of Mexico - GOM15C Gulf of Mexico (SPAdes) (version 2) | ecosystem: Environmental > Aquatic > Marine > Cold seeps... | reverse complement strand
CGTTGAGCATTAAGTCGGGCGGGAGAGCATTGGTTCCCAGCGGGTTTAAAATGGCGCTACCACAAGGGTATGAGGCGCAAATTCGCCCTCGTTCTGGTCTCGCCCTTAAAAAGGGGATCACCCTTCCAAATAGTCCCGGCACCATTGATACGGATTATCGCGGTGAAGTCGGCGTTATTTTGATGAATTTGGGCGACGAGCCTTTTGTCATTGAGCGGGGGGATCGCATTGCCCAAATGGTAATTGCGCCGATTACAGTCGGTGTTTGGGCAGAATGCGATGACTTAGATGAAACCGCGCGCGGAGCCGGTGGGTTTGGCTCAACCGGTGTCGCAGCAGCGAAGGAATAGCCCATGTTACATTTGCCCAAAAAGATGCTGTATGCGCTGGAGGCGGTGGTGGATATCGCCTTTAATGCCCGTCCAGATCCGGTGCAATCAAAGGAAATCACGCAACGTCAGGGAATTCCCCAGCGCTATCTTGAGCAGGTTATGCAGCAACTCGTGCATGCCGGTATTCTAAAAGGTGTGCGCGGCCCGCGCGGTGGTTATCGCTTAGCGCGGGAACGCAGACGTATTACTGCGGGCGACATTGTGCGGGTCATTGGGGCTGCAGATGAAGCCGAAGGGCATGAACAAATATTTTCATCTGAAATTGGCCAGAAAGTTGTCGGTCCTCTTTGGGTAGAGGCACAGGCGGCAATGCTGAAACAATTGGATATGGTGACACTGGAAGAATTGTGCCGCCGGGCGGATGCCGATTGCACGGCAGAGGTTTCCAAATCTAACAACGATTTTAACATTTAAAAGCGGATATAATCATGAACAATAATCCCCCACGCGGTAAGATCTATGACAGCATTGTGGATACAATCGGTGCAACGCCGCTGGTTCGCGTCAATCGGTTTGGTAAAAATCGCGGTGCAAAAGCAGAAATCCTTTTAAAACTGGAATTTTTTAATCCGCTGGCATCTGTCAAAGACAGAATTGCTGCTGCCATGATCGAAGCCTTGGAAGATGCCGGTAAAATAAATGCCGAAACCAAGATTATTGAACCAACCTCTGGCAATACGGGAATTGGCCTTGCTTTTGTGTGTGCAGCGAAAGGCTATGATCTGACCCTTGTTATGCCGGAAAGCATGTCAATTGAGCGCCGTAAAATGCTCAAACTTCTGGGGGCAAAGCTGGAGCTGACTGAAGCTGCCAAGGGCATGAACGGTGCCATTGCGCGGGCAAATGAGATGGTTGCTGAAAGCGATAACGCTGTTATTCCGCAACAGTTTGAAAATCCAGCCAACCCGGCCGTTCATAAAGTGACGACAGCTGATGAAATCTGGAACGATACTGACGGAAAAGTTGACGTAGTTGTTATGGGTGTGGGCACTGGCGGAACCTTGACCGGTGTTGGCAGTGTTTTGAAAGCAAAGCGCAGCGACATCAAAATTATCGCTGTTGAACCTGAAGATAGCCCTGTTCTATCTGGCGGACAGCCCGGTCCCCATAAAATTCAGGGCATTGGCGCAGGCTTCTCGCCTAAAAACCTTGATGAAACTCTCATTGACGAGGTTCTGACCATTGGCAACGAGACTGCTTTTGAGACAGCTCGCTCGCTGGCCCGGGAAGAGGGTGTACCTGTGGGTATTTCCTCTGGTGCGGCTGTTGCAGCGGCGCTAGAACTTGCAGAACGGGACGAGCTGGCTGGAAAAACAATTGTTGTTATCGTCCCTTCATTTGCCGAACGGTATCTGACAACAGCCCTGTTTGACGGAATATAAGCATGAACCTGACCGATGATCAGTTAGATCGCTATGCGCGCCATATTGTTTTGCGCGAAGTTGGCGGTATTGGGCAGAAAAAACTACTGCAATCCAAAGTGTTGATCGTCGGGGCAGGTGGGCTTGGCTCACCGCTGATTATGTATCTTGCCGCAGCGGGCGTTGGCACTATCGGTGTTGTTGATGATGACGTTGTGGATTTATCAAATCTGCAGCGCCAAATTGCGCATGGAATGACAGATATTGGCACCCCTAAAGTGCTGAGTGCTGCGAAATCTGTAGCGGAGATTAATCCGGATGTGAAACTCATACCGCATACGGAACGATTGACTGTTGATAATGTCGAAATGTTGTTTTCTGACTATGATCTCATCGCTGATGGATCAGATAATTTTAGCACGCGCTTTTTGATAAATGACGCTTGCTATTTCTTGAAAAAACCACTGGTATCGGCGGCTATGCTGCAGTTTGAAGGTCAGTTATCCACTTACAAGGCGTTCGAAGGGGATGAGCATCCCTGCTACCGATGTATTTTCCCAGCGCCGCCGCCTGATGATGTTGCCAGAACCTGCGGCGAAGCGGGTGTTTTGGGCGCACTTGCGGGCACCATGGGGTCATTGCAAGCAACAGAGATTTTAAAAGAATTGCTCGGCGCTGGCCAAAGTCTATCGGGAAGCCTTGTCATTTATGACGCACTTTATACCGAGTTTCGAAAAGTGAAGGTGCGCCCTGATCCAGTATGTGCTCTTTGCGGACCGAACCCCACCATCACAAAACTTGGCTGATGCCTATCCGCCTATAAAATAGGATGTCGCCAAGGCAATTGAAATTGGCAATGTGGCCATGGACAGGAGCGTTTGAATGGTGATGATAGCTGCCATGGCTTCTGCATCGCTGCCCAGTTGTTTTGCCAATGCATAACCGGAACTTGCCGTTGGAACAGCCCCGTAAATCACCAGAATAACAGCGGCCACGCCGTCCAATCCAGTGAGCAAAATTGCCCCGATCATAACCGCAGGGAAGACGGCTAATTTGGCGACTGCTGCAAGTGTGACGGCTCCAATTTCAGAGCGCATTGAGTGCATATGAAGCCCGGCGCCCACACACAATAGGGCAAACGGCAATGCGGCCCGAGAGAGTATGTTCGCCATATCATGAATAACGGGCAGTGGACCAATGCCGGATAGGTTAAGAGAAACACCAATTCCGATGGCAAGCAGCAACGGATTTCGCAAAATTTCCTGCAAAAGGCGCTTTTTCAGCGTGCCGTCCTTGTTCCCTTGATAAATGACAAGGGCAGACACACAAAACAGATTTGTTGGCGGCACTAAAATCGATGTGGCAACGGCTGCCAGAAGTAATCCATCATTGCCAAACAGCATGTCAGCGGTGGCAAAGGCGATAAAGGTATTATGGCGGGTGGCCCCTTGAAACAATGAGCCAGAAAGTGGATTGGAGAATTTAAGGAACTTAGCGGCGAGTACTGCCAAAATGGCGCAGACGCTGAGCGCCCCAATAAGGGCGATGGCAAAGGGGACGAGAACATCGCCGGTTAAAGGCGCGGTGGTCGTCCGATAAAGTAATAAGGACGGAAATAGAATCCAGTAAGTTACCTTATCAGCCAAGGGCCAAAAATTATCCCCAGGAAATCCCTTAGTGCGAAGGCCATAGCCCAAAATAAGCAGCAGGAAAATTGGAAGTATGGATAAGGAAACAGACCACATAGCGAGTGCCTTAATTTAGGTGATGTTTGGAAATCGAGCGGGCGTAATTATTTTCGTTTAGCCTCCCCGTTCGGACGAAGCCAGTAATAGTTATATCTGGACCTCTATAAAATTACAATTTGGTCTTAGCAATAAACCGTTGGTGAACATGGGCGACAGTGGGCACAATTTCATGGCCGAGTTTCAAAACATCGGCCGATGGATCCACTATATCAGGGACCTGAAACACAAACATGCCAGCCCCGTGAGCCGCCCGAACACCATTATCGGAATCTTCTAAGGCGAGGCAGTTTTTCGGATCTATCTCCAGCTTCTCAGCGGCTTTTAGGTAAATTTCAGGGTGAGGTTTACTGTCTGTTACTTCATCACCGAACATAAATTCAGAAAAATAGCCGCTCAAACCTGAATTTTCAAGTTTCCGGGTTGCGTTTCTGCGGGGGGATGACGTTGCAATGGCGCAGGGCACATTACTAGAGCGAAGCATGTTCAAGAAGTCTAGGACGCCTGTCTTTATGGGGACTGATTTTTCCACGGCATTTTCAACGTAGGCTGCGTTCCAAACGGGCATGAATTTCTCTTTTGAAAAACCATCTATGCCCTTTTCCAGAATGTTGGCCGTTCGCTGTAGATTGCTCCCAATGCATTGATGGTAGAGTTCAAGATCGAAAGATAAGCCGAAATGAGCGCAAGTCTCTGTAAAGGTGCGTAAAGCAACCTGTTCTGTATCCAGTAACAATCCATCCATATCGAAAATTACAGCGTCGCGCATGTTCGCTCCTTTAATTTGAGGACAATACATGTAGCGTAATTTGACAGACTTTAGGTATAAAAAAAGCCCCCGCCGGATGGGCGGAGGCTTCAGATGTCGAGTTGACTGAGTTAAGCGCGTTTTGGCGCTGAATTCATTACTTCTTCATTTACGTATTCTGCAAACTGTTCGAAGTTTTCGATGAACAGATGAACAAGATGTGCTGCTTGCTTGTCATAGGCGTCTTTATCAGCCCATGTATTGCGCGGGTTCAAAATCTCGCTTGGCACATTTTCGCATGTTTTTGGAATTGAAAGACCGAAGAACGGATCTTTCTCCATTTCAACAGTTGCAAGTGTGCCGTCCAGCGCCGCGTTGACCAAGCTGCGGGTGTGGCCAATTGGCATGCGGTGGCCAGTGCCGTAGGCGCCGCCTGTCCAACCTGTATTTACAAGCCAGCAATTGACATCATGTTTGGCAATTTTGTCACCAAGAAGTTTGGCGTAAACTGACGGATGGCGCGGCATAAACGGTGCACCAAAGCAGGTTGAGAAAGCCGCTTGTGGCTCTGTGCCCAGACCTTTTTCAGTTCCTGCAAGCTTGGCTGTATAACCAGAGATAAAGTGATACATGGCCTGTTCAGGTGTCAGTTTTGAAATCGGAGGCAAAACACCAAATGCATCGGCTGTTAGCATGATGACATTTTTGGGGTTGCCTGCGATGCCGGTGTCACTGGCATTGGGGATGAAATGAATGGGGTAGGACGCGCGGGTATTTTCTGTATGACGATTGTCATCCAAATCCAGCTTACCATTTTCATCCATAACAACATTTTCAAGGACAGTTCCGAAACGGCCCGTTGTTGCATAAATTTCAGGTTCAGCTTCTTCTGAAAGCTTAATGACCTTTGCATAACAGCCGCCTTCAAAATTGAAAACGCCGTCGTCAGACCAACCATGTTCATCATCACCAATGAGCATACGGCTCGCATCAGCAGAAAGTGTGGTTTTACCGGTCCCGGATAGGCCAAAGAAAACCGCGCTGTCGCCTTCACTGCTCACATTAACAGAGCAATGCATGGGCAAGATGTTCTTTTCTGGCAGAAGGTAGTTGAGGATCGAGAAAACGGATTTCTTCGTCTCACCAGCATAAGATGTGCCGCCAACGATAACCATTTTTTCTGCAAAGTTTGCCACAACAAAAACTTCGGAGCGTGTGCCATCAACTGCAGGGTCGGCCTCTAGGGACGGCGCCTGAACAATTGTGAATTCTGGAACAAAATCATCCAGCTCTTCTGCTGCGGGCTGAATAAACATATTGCGCGCAAACAGACTGTGCCAAGCGCATTCCGAGATGATACGAACGCGCAAACGGTTGTTTTTATCAGCACCAGCGTAGCAGTCTTGAACAAAGATTTCTTTGCCTGCCATGTGGGAGATCATTTTTTTATGGAGGCCGGCAAATTTGGCTTGTTCGATCGGTTTATTGACCTTTCCCCACCAAATATTGTCTTCACTACTGCTTTCTTTAACGATGAACTTATCGTTGGCAGATCGACCGGTGTGTTGACCTGTTAAGGCAACAAGTGCTCCGCCTTCTGAAAGCGATGCTTCCCCCCGGGCGAGTGCTTCTTTATAAAGTGACGGGGCTGACAAGTTCCAGTGAGCTGTTCCAACAGCACTTAGTCCTTGATTGTCCAGTCCATAAGAACTCTTACGAGGTCCCTTTTGTTCCACAGTGGCTCTCCAATAGATATGTTTGTTGATGCGTATGCTCAAAGATACGGTTACGGATTTGGCGGTGCAACAGTTAGCGTAATGAAATTGCCATAAAACTGAAATTTATTTTCATATCTTTCGCGTGGCTTTCGGTTTTTGTTTGTTTTGTCCGATTTTGAAATTAGTTAACCAATTTTTATTTTGGTTTCATTTAAAACTGACTAGTTGGACAGTTTTTTTTCGCTTTTTTTTACAAAATATTTGACGTTCAGAATCCGTCTTTTGCCCTCTCATGGTTTGGTGAATACTTTAATATCTTGGATTAGCCCCTATCTTGCCACAATTGTGCCAAAAGCAGGATGGTATTAAGGGGGTAACTTACCTATTATGGTAGGGAAAGCTGAAAAGGGGTTTGCAGTGACGACAAGAATTGCGCTGGTTGATGATGATCTTAATATCCTAACAACGGTTTCGATTTTGTTGGAATCTGAAGGGTTCTCTGTTTCGAAATTCTCTGATGGAGAAGAGGCTCTGGCTGCCTTTGCTGATAGCCCACCTGATTTGGCGGTTCTGGATATTAAAATGCCCCGCATGGACGGCATGGAAATGTTGAACCGTTTGCGGCGCACCTCAGAATTACCCGTGATTTTCCTAACGTCCAAAGACGATGAGATTGACGAATTTCTGGGCCTTAAAATGGGGGCAGATGATTATGTCAAAAAGCCGTTCTCTCAACGGCTGCTCGTAGAGAGAATTCGCACCGTCCTACGGCGCCATAAAGCAAAAACCGATAATGAAGAAACCCCTGACGAAGATGTTATGGTGCGCGGACGATTGCGCCTGGACAGTGTGCGTCATGCCTGTTTCTGGGATGAAAAAGAAGTGACGTTGACCGTTACTGAGTTTATGTTGTTGCATGCGTTAGCGTATCGTCCGGGCCATGTGAAAAGCCGTGATCAATTAATGGATGCGGCCTATGACGATAATATTTATGTGGATGATCGGACAATTGACAGCCACATCAAACGGCTTCGTAAAAAAATCCGCAACGTGGATACCGATTTTTCTGCCATCGAGACGTTATATGGTGTGGGATATCGGTTTAAAGAGTAATCTATATGCGCTGCTGATTTAGCAGGTATAGACGGGGACAAAGTTGCCAGTACTGCAAGATGACACGCCGATTGATGCGGAAGAGACCTCCTCAGCCAAGGGCGTTTTCTCACTTGGTAAAAGGAGCCTGAGATCTCGGTCGCCTTTAAAGCGAAAATGGGGCCCGTTTTCCTCACTAGGTCGCCGGATCATGGCGATTAATTTGTTCGCTGTATTCTTTCTCGCGGGCGGCATCCTTTATCTTGATCAATTTCGAACAGGCCTTATTGATGCCCGTATTCAGGCGTTGACGACCAATGGGCGAATGATTGCAGGTGCCTTAGGTGAGGCGTCGCTAAACGAGGTGTCTTTTGCTGGTAAAGTAAATCGCCTGACACTTGATACCCGAAATATCCGCAGTGTACTTCGACGTTTGGCTGTGGTGACCGATACCACAGCACGCCTTTATGACCGAGACGGCGAGCTGATCGCAGATAGCCGTGTTTTGGCAGCATCCGGCCGTGAGATCATTTTCGAGCCGCTGCCGCCGCCAAATCAGTCGGGCCAAGTTCAAAAGTTTTACGAAAACCTGTATGGTTATCTCGCAGACCTCATACCGGTGGCCCAGGATTATCCGCTCTTTCCGCCAAAAACAGCGGTCACCATTGAAGATTTTACAGAAGTAGCCGAGGCCCTTGGCGGTGATACCGCCAATGTAATCCGCCAGACCAAAGAGGGTCGGCTAATGATTACTGTTGCCCTTCCTGTTCAGGGGTTTAAGCACATTCTCGGTGGGCTGATCCTCATTGAAGACGGGGCCGCTATTGATGATGCGGTGAAGTCTGCGCAAGTCACCACGCTCATCGTCTTTTCAATCACTGTGGTCATTACCCTGTTATTGTCCTTGTATCTTGCCCGCACCATTGCCACCCCCATCCACCTAATGGCGGAAGCCGCAGATAAAGTGCGTTTGGGACTTGGACGCCGTGTGGAGATGCCCGATTTTTCAGATCGCCAAGATGAGATCGGTGATTTATCTACGTCTTTTGGCAAAATGACAGTAGCTCTATATGACAGAATGGACGCTATTGAATCCTTTGCCGCCGACGTCTCTCATGAACTGAAAAATCCCCTAACCTCACTCGGCACTGCTATTGAGACTTTTGAGCGAGTGAAAGATGACGAGACCCGTAAAAAACTGCAGGACGTCATCTCCAGCGATGTGAAGCGCCTAGACAGATTGATCACAGATATTTCCGCAGCGAGTAGGCTTGACGCGGAATTATCGCGCAGTGAAGGAGAGATCATCTCTCTTGTGGAACTTATCGAGGGCGTGGTGGGCATGTATCAAAACGGATTTGGCCCATCAGACGTTGCTGTGGAAGTGGAAATTTCAAGTCAGGATATTATTATTAACGGCGTGCCGGGACGTTTGGGACAAGTTCTGCGCAATTTGATTGAAAACGCCATTTCCTTTTCTCCAAAAAATACGCGGGTTCTGGTGCGGGTCAGTGAAGATCGCGATACCAGCGGAATTGATTGGGTCCAGATGGATGTGGAAGATCAAGGGTGCGGAATGCCTGAGAATAAACTCGAAGCGATTTTCAACCGCTTCTATACGGAACGACCAAAAGCAGAAGATTTTGGCCGGCATTCTGGCCTTGGGTTAAGTATTTCGCGCCTGATCATCGATGCCCATGATGGCAGTATAAAAGCCTCAAACAGATTAAGCCCCGATGGCAGCATTATTGGCGCTCGTTTTAGCATCCGTCTGCCGAAAAACACCAACAGGGATTGACAGCTAACCATCAGAGGGGCAGGTTCAGTGTATGTCTAAAATGCACGCATCTGTCGTCTCTATAAATGGGAAAGCTGTTTTACTGCGCGGGCCTTCCGGTGTTGGTAAATCAGACTTATCTTTACGCCTTATTGAGGGCGGGGCGGAGCTGGTATCCGACGATTATGTTGATCTCCGTGTCAAAGAGGGCCGCCTTTTGGCAGAAGGCCCTAAAACCATCCTTGGGATGATGGAAGTTCGAGGGCTTGGCCTTATTTCAATGCCCTATATTGACCATGCCGAGGTTCATTTGGCCTGTGATCTTATGCCAGCAGATACCATCGAGCGGTTGCCTGATACGCCTCGATATCTCCATATAGAGGGTCTCGATATCCCGTTGATGCAATTAGATGCCATGGCAGCTTCAGCACCGGCACGCATTAAGTTGGCGCTGAAACGGATGGCTGATATTTGGCCTGACCCTCAGGTTTTCGGAAATGACGAGGGATAAATGGCACAGATTGAAAAGAATTTCTGATGATAAAACCTCACACACGCATTGTCTTGATCACCGGGTTTTCTGGCGCTGGAAAATCAACCACGCTGAAGCAATTTGAAGATTTAGGCTGGGAAGTTGCCGATAACATCCCGCTGTCACTTCTTTCGCCTTTGGTTCGGGAAATTAGCCGTGAAGGCGGATTGAACATCGCGGTTGGCGTTGATACGAGAACCAGCGGATTTTCAACTCAGAGCTTACTCAGTCTCATTTCAAAATTGAAAGAGGATGCTAACAGCGAAGTGCGCCTGCTGTTTTTGGAATGTGATGACGCAGTATTGCAGCGGCGTTTCACCGAAACTCGCAGAAAACATCCCCTAGCAAGTGACCGTCCCGTTGCCGATGGTATTTTGAAAGAGCGCGGCATGTTCCAGCCGTTGAAAAACAAAGCCGATATCTGCATTGATACCACGTTGTTATCGCTTCCAGATTTACGTCATCAGCTGATCCAGCGCTTTAGCTTGAAAGAGAGGCCGGCTCTCACCACAACCATTGTCTCCTTTTCGTATAAAAAGGGGGTTCCGCGAGAAGCTGATCTGGTTTTTGATATGCGCTTCCTTCGAAACCCCTATTATGATGAGATTTTGAGGACAGAATCTGGGAAAAATGCGGCGGTTGCAGCCTATATTGCTGAGGACACTGCTTTTGCACCCTTTATGGAGCAATTGGTAAATATGCTTGAATTGTTGTTGCCCAGATATCTTGCAGAAGGAAAATCCTATCTTACCATCGCAATTGGTTGTACAGGTGGACGGCACAGATCCGTTTGTGTGGCGGAAAATATCCATGACCAGATTGAAAAGAGTGGCTATTTTACCCAACTAATACATAGAGACCTTGTCGAGGTCTAAGTGAATTTGAATGACTGAAGGGCAGTTGAGATGATTGGAATGGTACTCGTAACACATGGCCGTCTGGCAGAGGAATTTGTTGCTGCAACCGAACATGTCGTTGGACCACAAGATCAAGTGCGTGCCATTTCCATCGGTCCCGATGATGATATGGAACAGCGCCGCCAGGATATCCTGAACGCGGTCTCCGAAGTGGAAACCGGCTCCGGCGTTATATTGCTAACCGACATGTTTGGTGGCACGCCGTCTAATCTGGCTATTTCCGTCATGGAAAAAGCAAATGTCGAAGTTATTGCAGGCATCAATCTTCCCATGTTAATCAAACTTGCCAGTCTGCGCGGTGAAGATGATATGGAACATGCTGTTGCTGCAGCTCAAGAATCGGGCCGAAAATATATCAACGTTGCCTCACATTTATTGGCCAATAAAACCTGATCAGCACGAGCGTTGAAATGACGACCCCTCTTCAAAAATCCCTAACAATTCAAAATAAACGGGGCCTGCATGCGCGGGCTGCGGCGAAGTTTGTTAAATGCGCTGAAAAATTTCAGGCGGATATCATCGTGACTAAGGATGATAACAATGTCTCTGGCACGTCCATTATGGGCTTGATGATGTTGGCAGCTTCTAAAGGAACTTCTATCCGGGTCTCCGTATCCGGCGAGCAAGCGGATGAAGCCCTTACGGCTCTTGAAACTTTGGTTGCAGGGAAGTTTGGTGAAGATCAGGACGAAGAGCCGCACGGATAGGCTGCCCTTTTTGACTTTTCGGCCTGTGCTTAAGAATTAATTAATCATGATATAAAGATGTCTTTATATTGATGTTGATTAACTGAATGAGACCTGATATACCCAGCCTCACGGGTAAGGTGCGCTTAAACCATGTTGTCAGGCGCCGCCCAGAATTTTCACTCACAAGGGAAACGAACGTCTCATGTCAACTTCAGAAGATTTCAAGGTTGCAGACCTTTCACTTGCAGACTGGGGCCGCAAAGAAATAACAATTGCGGAAACAGAAATGCCAGGGCTTATGGCTCTTCGCGACGAATTCGGCGCAAACAAACCATTGACAGGTGCCCGGATTGCCGGTTGCTTGCACATGACAATTCAGACGGCTGTTCTGATTGAAACTTTAACGGCTCTGGGTGCAGAAGTTCGTTGGTCATCATGCAACATCTTTTCAACTCAAGATCAAGCTGCAGCCGCGATTGCGGTAACAGGCGTTCCTGTGTTTGCATGGAAAGGTTTGACTGAGGAAGAGTTTCTTTGGTGCATTAAAGAGACAATCGAGGGACCAAATGGCTGGCGTCCAAACTTGATTTTGGATGACGGCGGCGATCTTACTCAAATCATGCATGATGATTATCCACAATATTTGGGCGATATCAAAGGCTTGTCAGAAGAGACAACAACTGGTGTGCACCGTCTGTATGACATGGCGAAAGCGGGAACGTTGAAAGTTCCAGCCATCAATGTAAATGACAGTGTGACCAAGTCCAAATTTGATAATCTCTACGGTTGCCGCGAAAGCCTTGTTGATGGCATCAAGCGGGCAACTGACGTGATGGTTGCGGGTAAAGTTGCTGTTGTTGCCGGTTACGGCGATGTTGGTAAAGGTTCAGCAGCCTCTCTTCGCTCGCAGGGTGCGCGGGTGATGGTGACAGAAATTGATCCTATCTGTGCGCTGCAAGCAGCTATGGAAGGCTATGAAGTTGTTACCATGGATAAAGCGGCTCCGCTTGGCGATATTTTCGTGACAACAACCGGTAATATCGACGTGATTACAATTGATAATATGCGGGCAATGAGAGATCGCGCTATCGTCTGTAACATCGGTCACTTTGATTCTGAAATTCATATCGAAGCCCTTCGCAACTATCCATGGCACAACGTGAAACCACAGGTAGACGAAGTTGAGTTTCCTGATGGCAAACGTATTATCGTTTTGGCCGAAGGCCGCCTTGTAAACCTTGGCTGTGCAACCGGTCACCCAAGCTTTGTGATGAGCGCATCCTTCACCAATCAGGTGTTGGCGCAACTTGAGCTTTGGGAGCGGTCTGAGCAATATGGCAATGAAGTTTACGTTCTTCCAAAGCATCTGGACGAGAAAGTAGCTCGTTTGCATTTGGCACGATTGGGCGTACAGCTCACTGAACTGTCAGAAGCGCAAGCCGATTACATCAGTGTGAAACAAACTGGACCGTTTAAACCAGATCATTATCGTTACTAATCTTTCGATAAATAAATCATGATTAAGGCCGCTAATATTATTTTAGCGGCCTTTTTTATATTCGAATGGAAATTATTCCCTTAGAGTGTTGTCTTTGTTACTAATTTTTTGCTCATTCTGAAGCAAACCTGTCGGCGGGAGGCTGCATTTTGCAGGCCCGGCAAGTCAACTGAATCAGGATAAGCTTAGGCTTTCGCGTATGGAGATCGATTTTTCGTCCACTGAACTGATTGTCATGTGGCTTGCTGTGCTGTTAGCGCTAGTTCTTGCTATGGCTTTGTTTGTCATGCGGAAAAAGGCATTGTCCTTACTGTCTCATTCAGATCAATTAGCGGATCGGGTCCGCTTATTGGAAGACGAATTAGAAATTGTTCAGGACGATAAAAAATCGACTGATAAAGACGTCCTCGGCCTGAAGTCGGCCCTGATGGACACGCGTGCTGAAAGAGATGATTTTATTGATCTTTTAAACGCAGCACCCTTTGCGGCCTGGCGCAGGGATCAACAATCTAGAATTGTCTGGCACAATACAAAATACGAAACCATTGTTGGCCCTCCATCAACCTTGGGAGACATGCCGGAGCTGGCGTCAAACAGAGAGCCGGATCAAGCCCGCAAGTTGGCGGCAAAAGCTCGAGTTTCCCAAGCGCATCAATCTGAAATCCGCCGGTATGTGGTTGGCGGCGATCTTCATAGTTTTAAAATTCATGAAGTTCCCCTGGAATTTGAAAATCAACTTGCCGGTTTTGCAGAAGACGTCAGCCGCGAGGAGCAGATGGCGTCTGAAATGAACGAACATGCGCGCGGTCAGGAAAGTGTTCTTGAAAATATCACCACCGCCATTGCCATTTACAGTCCAGATTTACGGCTCGTCTTTTATAATCAAACCTATGCACGCCTTTGGAAAATAGAAGATTCATTCCTGCATGATAAACCAACAATTCTTGAAATCTTGGATAAACAGCGGGAATTGCGTCGTTTGCCGGAACAGGCGGATTTCAGCGCTTATAAAGCCAAACGAAAAGCGCTTTTTACCAATTTGATTAATATGAAAGAAGAACTGGTCCAGCTTCCGGATGAAACCATGCTCCGCACAGTAATTGCTCCGCATTCTTTTGGTGGGCTGTTCTTCATGTTTGAAGATGTTACTGATAAAGTGGTACTGGAGCGGGCTCGTAATACACAAACGGCCGTTCAGCGCGCAACCCTTGATAACTTGTATGAAGGGGTCGCCGTGTTTGGCGCAGATGCCCGGTTGAAGCTGTTTAACTCGGGCTTTGCAGATATTTGGGGCGTGCCCCCGGCACATCTTGAAGAAGACATGCATATTTCGGTACTGATCGATAAAATATTTTCGCAGTGGAAGGTTGATCCAAGCGGCGACCTTCGAGAACGGTATATTGCTAACGTCACGCGCCGGGACGCTTACAGCGGAAAACTTAACCATCCCAAAGACCGTATTATAAACTACAACCGCGTACCGCTTCCTGATGGAAATGTTCTCTATACTTATTTGGACGTGACCGATCAGCTTCGGATTGAACGTGTGCTCACTGAACGAAATGAAGCGCTTGAAGCTGGTGACCGTATGAAAACCGAATTTGTGGCAAGTGTGAGCCACGAACTTCGAACTCCGCTAAACACGATTATTGGATTTTCAGAAATTCTAGTGAAACAGTTCTTTGGCCCACTGAACAATAAGCAAGGTGAATATGGGCAAGGGATTTTGGACAGCTCGAATCATTTGCTGCATTTGATTAATGATATTCTGGATATGGCAAATATTCAGGCGGGTAATATTGAGTTGGACCTGGAACCTGTTGATGTTCACGCCTTGCTCGCCAATGTGGTCACCATGGTTCATGATCGCGCCCGCAAGCGTCGGATCAACATTGATTTCAATGTGTCCAACGATCTTGGCTGGGCTAATCTGGATGAGCGGCGCATGAAACAGGTTATCTTTAATCTGTTTAGCAATTCCATTAAATTTACAGAGCCGGGCGGCGAAGTTCGACTGGAAGCCAGCCGAAATGACGAAGGCCTTCTTGTCACGGTTATTGATACAGGCATTGGAATTCCAGTTGCCATGCAAGCCAAGATTTTTGAACGTTTCTCCAAAGGGGACACAACCCACGAGAATGCCGGTGCCGGTATTGGGTTGTCGTTGGTTAAGAGTTTCGTTGAAATGCATGGTGGATGGGTCGAGTTGGAATCTGCTGAAAATGCAGGAACAACAATCAAGTGCCAATTGCCGGCCACCGTATGCCTTGACGCTAAACCAAACTAGAGAGTACGGCAGAAATGACACCCCTACTGCAAGCAACCGTTGCAAATGAACATGAAACGGCTGCCTTCGCAAAATCCTTGGGCGCTATTTTGAAGGCTCAGGATATTGTCACCTTAAATGGAACGTTGGGTGCTGGAAAGACGGCTTTTGCACGGGCGCTTATTCGGGGGTTATGCGGGGAGGTAACGGAAGTTCCAAGCCCGACATTTAACTTATTGCTGACCTATGAATGCGAACCGGCGCCAATTTACCATTATGATTTCTACCGCCTTGAAGACCCAGAAGAAGTCTGGGAACTTGATATCGAAGAGGCGTATGATACGGGCATTACTCTGATTGAATGGGCTTCCAATTTGAAAGACCTTGCTCCGGAGATGTCTTTGGATATCACACTTTCAATCCCTGAAGGCGGGGATGAAGGAACGCGAATTATCACGGTGACAGGGCCAGAATTCTGGCAAGACAGACTTAAAAATCTAACGGATTGAACGGACAGATGGATGCGTTAATCACAGCATTTCTGGAAAAAAGTAACTGGGGGTCGTCAAGCCGGACACAGCTTGCAGGCGATGCCTCTAGTCGCCAATACGAGCGGCTAACCAGATTTGACGGTACAGCTATCTTGATGATTGATCCGGACCCGAAAGTGGTAAAAAAATTCCTGAACGTCACAGATATTTTGCAAACCGCTGGATATAGTGCGCCGACAGTTTTGGCATCTGATATCGCCTCAGGTTTGGTTTTGCTGGAAGATTTTGGAAATGACTTGTTTGCTTGGTTACTGACTGAAGGTGCAGATGAAGAAACACTCTATGAATTGGCCACAAATTTTTTAGTCGATCTTTCAAATCAAGAGCGGCCCACTGGTTTGCCCTATTTTTCATCTAACTATGTGCTTGATCAAAACACAATGTTTCTGGATTGGTACGTTCCAAAAGTAACGGATAAAGCCTTGCCTGATAACGCCCGATTTTTCTTTCAACAAATCTGGCGCCAACTTCTTAAAAATCTGGAAGATGATAAAGAAGTTCTACTACTCCGCGATTTTCATGCGGAGAATTTGGTGTATCTGCCAGATCGAGATGGCTTGAAAGCCTTAGGAATTCTGGATTACCAAGATGCCATGACCGGCCCTGCCGCCTATGACTTAGTGTCTTTGTTACAAGATGCTCGCCGAGATGTATCACCGGAAATTGCTGGAAAAATGCTGGACCGATATATTGCGAAATCGGGTGTTGATGAGACAGAATTTAGACGGATGTATGCGATCTTGGGAGCCCATAGAGCTCTGCGGATTATGGGAATTTTTACCCGTCTTGCGGATCGAGACAATAAACCTCGATATCTGGAATTTATGCCGCGAATGATTGCTCATTTACAAACAAATTTAACCCATCCCGATCTACTTGCGCTAAAACATTGGATTACTGTGAGCATTGGAAAATTGAGTTAGGGAAAAAGACTTGGAAAACAAAATCTCAAGCGCAATGGTATTAGCCGCAGGCCTTGGCCGTAGATTGCGCCCCCTAACAGACACAACACCGAAACCCCTGATCAAAGTGGCTGGGAAAGCTCTGATCGACTACAGCTTTGATCTCTTGCGCGGAGCGGGCATTAAAAAAGCGGTGGTTAATTGTCATTATCTTGCTGATCAAATTGAAGCTCATGTGGAAACAGTGACTGATCTGGAAATTACAGTGTCAGATGAGCGAGGTGCACTTTTGGAGACAGGCGGCGGCGTGCAGAAAGCCCTTCCGCTTCTTGGAAGCGAGCCATTTGCTGTTCTAAATTCAGATGTGATCATTCGGGACGGCCATGCCACGTCGCTTAAAGCAGCGATAGACTATTGGGATCCAGAAACAATGGATGTCTTGTTGTTGCTACAACCAAAAGAAGCGGCTGTTGGTTATGATGGGTCCGGCGACTATCATATGTCGGAAACCGGCGGGCTCTCCCGCTGCGCGGCCCGGGATCAGGCACCATTTATCTTTTCTGGCATCCAGATCATCAACCCAGACTTGTTTATGGGAATAAAGCCCGGAAAGTTTTCCATGAACGTTATTTTCGATAAAGCCCAAGCGCAAGGACGGTTATTTGGCTTGCGCCACCCGGGTCAATGGCTGCATGCTGGAACAGAAGCTGCCTTGGACATCATTGAAAAGAAAATTCGCGAACTGTGACAGTTAAAACCCTGACAGAGACAACAATTCTTAACATCCCACCGCAAATGGCATTCGTAGATTGCTTGGCGAAGGAGCTGTTGCGCCGCCACGGGGATGACTTAACCACATTGGGGAATGTCACGATCCTGACAACCACCCGCCGGGCAGCGCGGGCGCTTCAAAACGCGTTCCTTCGGGAAACGAAAGGCAAGCCGTTGCTTCTCCCGCGTATGCGCCCTTTGGGTGACGTGGATGAGGACGAGTTGGCTCTTGAAGGTGATTTGGGGCTGGATACGGATTTCGCCGGGAGTTTGGATCTTCCGCCGGCCATTGAAGGTCTGCGCCGTCAATTGCTACTGGCACGGCTTATCGAACAGAGAGATCCAGAAAAACACGACTTTGCCCAAGCTGTGGGCTTATCATTGGAACTGGCGCGACTGCTTGATCAAGTCCAGACCGAGGGGGTAGATTTTGCAGATCTTAAAAACTTGGTGCCAGACGAATATGCCTCTCATTGGCAGGTCATTCTAGAATTTCTCACCATCATCAGTGACGTCTGGCCGACTATTCTGGAAGCAGAAGGGGCCATTGATCCAGCCCTTCGGCGGGACATGCTTTTGCGAGCGCAAGTGGAAGAATGGCGGCGGAAGCCTCCCACAGGGCATATTTATGCCGTGGGCTCCACGGGCTCAATTCCGGCAACGTCAGAGCTTTTGCTTTTGGTCTCCAAAATGCCAAACGGCATGGTGATTTTACCGGGGTTGGATCGGCATTTGGACGATGAAGCGTGGAATTTGCTGGAGGAAGAACCGAGCCACCCTCAATATGGATTGGCGCGCCTGCTTGTAAAAGCGGGACTGACCCGGGATGATGTCCCCGATATAATCATTGAAGAGGCACAGAGTTGTTCGCTAGAGCGTGTGCAATTTTTATCAGAAGCCATGCGCCCTGCCCAGACCACGGATCAATGGCAAAATGCCCATGTCCCAAGCGCAGATCAAATCGGTAATGTGCAGCAAGTGACGTGCGGCGGATCGCAAGCGGAAGCGCAGGTCGTGGCGTTACTCATGCGCGAAACATTGGACCATCCGACCAAAACGGCGGTTCTTGTCACCCCTGACCGTGATTTATCGCGGCGGGTCAGTGCTGAGTTACGGCGCTGGAATATTGAGGTTGACGACAGTGCAGGAACTAGCCTCGATCAGTCACCTGCTGGTGTCTTTTTGCGTCTGACGGCACGGATGATGGCTGAAAAATGCGACCCAGTTGCACTGCTTGCGGCACTGAAACACCCCTACGCTTCCCTTGGGATGGCGCGCGGAGAGTTTCGAAATTTTGTGCGGGCGTTTGAACTGGCAGTTTTGCGTGGCCCGCGGCCAGCACCCGGACTTGCTGGGTTAAAAGATGTGCTTGAGCAGCGTTTGGATAAAAAGAAAGCACCTGAAGAGCTGAGTGAATGGTTTGAAAAATTTAGCGCTCTTGCCCAGCCTTTTGCCGATCTTAGCGCGCAAAAACATGTGGATTTGGTCGAATATCTAAAAGCCCATGTGGCTTTCTGTGAGGGCTTATCGCTTTTTGAGGATGGTACAGGATCAAACATCTGGAAAGGTCATTTCGGAGAAGCCGCAGCGACTTTCGTCTCAGAACTTCTGCGGGCGGGCGATATTGCAGGACCGGTTAATCCGGGAAGCTGGCCAGATCTTTTAGATAGTCTAATGATCGGCCGTATGGTGCGCAGTCAGTACGGACAGCATCCACGGTTGCAAATTTGGGGGCCTATTGAGGGACGCCTGCAGCGGGCTGATTTGATGATCCTTGGGGGGCTTAACAAGGGTGTTTGGCCGCCAGAGGCGGGTAATGATCCCTGGATGAGCCGCCCCATGCGGCAACAATTTCAGTTACCACTCCCAGAGAAAAAAGTCGGCTTATCAGCCCATGACTTTCAGCAGGCATTTTGCGCAAAAGAAGTGATTTTGACGCGATCTGAGAAAATTGATGGCACTCCCACAGTGCCAAGCCGTTGGTTACTGCGCCTGGAAACACTGCTTAAAAAGAATGACCGTAGCCTTGAGGGGACCAACAGCGCGAATTTGTTAAGTTGGCAGCGGTTGATGGATCAGCCCGATAAAGTGAGGCCTGTGGCAGCGCCGCGACCAACACCGCCCGTTAAAGATCGCCCGCGCCGTCTGTCGGTGACCCGCATTGAGAAATGGATCCGTGATCCCTATTCAATTTTTGCAGATGCGATTTTGGAGTTACGGCCGCTGAAAGAGATTGCCGAAGATCCGGGGGCTGCGGATAAAGGCACCTTTATTCATAAAGCGCTGGAAAAATTCGTTGCAAAATATCCAAAAGAGCTCCCCTCCAATGCCGTTGAGGAATTGCTGGAAATAGGCCGTGAGACATTTGGGGATGTTCTCTCTTATCCCGCCGTTTGGGCTTTCTGGTGGCCGCGCTTTAAACGAATTGCCACATGGTTTGTGGACTTTGAAAGAGAGCGGCGAACCCGTTTCACCACTGTGCTTTTGGAAGAAAAAGGAACGTTGGCCATTCCGGCACCCATGGGATTGTTTACATTGTCAGGAACGGCTGACCGTATTGATCGCAACGCGCTGGGGGAGTTGTCCATCATTGACTATAAAACCGGGGCGCCGCCGTCAGCAAAGCAAGTTGAAGTTGGTGTCTCTCCGCAGCTGGCACTAGAGGCAACCATGGTGGAACAGGGTGCTTTTGACAGTATAAAACAGGGATCAGTGACCGAGCTTTTGTATGTGCGGTTAAGTGGGAGCGATCCCGCAGGAGAAGCCCGTGCCGCCTCCAAGAAGATGAGCGCCGAAGAGTTGGCTGCAGACGCCTATTATGGATTGCAACGCCTGATCGCGCAGTTTGATCAGGAAGCCACGCCGTATCTCACCAAACCTCGGCCAGAGTTTGAAGATCCGTTTAATGATTACCAGCATTTGGCCCGGGTAAAAGAATGGTCGGGAGGCGGATCTGATGGTGCATGAGTTATCAGCCCTCGCTTTAGACGGTATTGCGCTTCAACAACGGGCGGCAGATCCGCAGCGGTCTGTTTGGGTATCTGCATCAGCGGGATCGGGGAAAACCCGTGTTCTCGTGGACAGGACATTGCGATTGATGCTGTCAGGAACCGCGCCAGAGCGGATCTTGTGTATTACATTTACAAAAGCCGCAGCCGCTGAAATGGCGAACCGGCTGAACACCACTCTTGGTGACTGGTCAGTGATGTCCGGTGATGCGCTGATATCCGCGCTAAATGAGCTTCAAGGGCGACCGCCGGAAGATGCGGAAATCGTTCGTGCCCGGCGACTGTTTGCCAGCGTTCTAGATGCCCCCGGCGGTATCAAAATTCAAACCATTCATTCATTTTGTGGATCAATCCTTGGACGTTTTCCCCTTGAAGCTGGCATTACACCTAATTTTCAGGAATTGGATGATCGTACCGCTGCCGAAATGATGGAAGTGGCCCGGGACCGATTGTTGATGGCAACACGCCATGACGGCCAAGATGAGTTGCTGGACGCCCTCGATCAGGTTAGCCAACAGGTGAACGAGCAAGATTTCTCCCAGCTCATGCAAGGCTTAAGTTCTAAGCGCGGCCGTCTTAAACGGTTTTTCCAAGCCCATGGGGGTCTTAACGGGGCAATAGCGTATCTTGCGATGTTTATAGAAATAGATCCAGACCTTGACGAGAAAACCCTTGTTGAGCAAGCCTCTGACGAGGGGTGTTTTGACGGAGCCGCGCTTCGTCAAGCACTGGAGGTTTTGTTGGAGGGGAGCGCGGCTGATTTGAAGAATGCGGCGGCCATGGAAGATTGGCTGCGCCTTCCAGATCAACGGATCAGTCTTTTTGATACCTATTTGTCGGCTTATTTCAAGAAAACCGACGGCAGTATGAAAAGTGTCAAAACCTTTGCTACCAACCCTGCTGTTAAGAAAATGGGCACTATTCGAGAGGTCATGACCACTGAGGCTGAGCGCCTTGAGACCGTGATTGAAAAGCGGCGGCGTATTCGGGTTTTGGCAGCCAGTTCTGCCATATTACGATTGGGTCAACGGCTGCTCGATGAATATGAAGCGGAAAAAACCCGTCGCGGTGCGCTGGATTTTGATGATCTCATCTTGACCACCCGTGATTTGCTCACCAAAACCGATGTGGCGCCGTGGGTTATGTTCAAGCTGGACGGCGGTATAGATCATATTCTCGTGGATGAGGCCCAAGATACGAGCCCTGAACAGTGGGAAGTCATCAACGCCCTGACAGAGGAGTTTTTCTCAGGTGAGGGCGCCCGTGATGCGGGCCGCACGCTATTTGTGGTGGGGGACGAGAAACAATCCATTTATTCGTTTCAAGGGGCAGACCCTGCAGCCTTTGATAAGATGCGCGCTCTATTTGAAGATAAAGCGGATTTTGCCAAGAAGGCGTGGGAAATTGTGCCGCTAGGATTGTCATTTCGATCAACCCATGCGGTTCTCTCCCTTGTGGATGATGCGTTTTCGGATCCGGCAGCGAGGGCTGGCCTGAACGTTGATGGATCAGAAATTCAACATTTCATTTTCCGGGATCAACAACCGGGATTTACAGAGATATGGCCAATTATCCGCCCCGACGAGCGCGAGGAAACTGATCCATGGGAAATTCCGCTGGATCAGGGATCAAACATGGTACCGGCGGCAGAGCTTGCACGGAATATTGCCATACAGATTAAAACATGGCTTGAGACCCGAGAGACCCTTGCATCCTCAGGAGCACAAATCAAACCAAGTGATGTGATGATTTTGGTTCAGCGGCGCAATGCGTTCTTTGATGAGATGGTTCGGGCATTGAAACTTGCACAGATTCCAGTGGCAGGTGCGGACCGAATGCGTCTGACCGAGCAGTTGGCGGTTATGGATTTGGTAGCCCTTGGGAAATTTGTACTGTTGCCCGAAGATGATCTTAATCTTGCTGTGGTTCTGAAAGGGCCTTTTGTTGGCTGCGACGATGATCAACTCTATCAACTGGCCCACAAACGGGGAATGAGCTTGTGGCAGGCGCTTCGGATGAACAAGCCGGGACTTCCCATTTTCACCAAAGCAGTCGAATTCTTACGGGGTCAATTGGCGCGCGCTGATTTCGTGCCTGTATATGAATTTTTTGCGCAAATTCTGGGCCGCGAACGGGGCCGCGAAAAATTATTGTCTCGCCTTGGAGAAGAAGCCATTGATCCTATCGAGGAGTTTTTGTCGCTTGCACTGTCCTACCAGCGGAACGAAGCTACCTCTTTGCAGGCGTTTCTGCATTGGTTAGAAGTTGGCGGCGCAGAAGTGAAGCGGGACATGGAGCAGGGCAAAAATGAAGTTCGTGTGTTGACAGTGCATGGATCTAAAGGATTGCAGGCGCCCATCGTGTTTTTACCTGACACCTGTCAAGGGACTGCAAATTTCCGCGGCACTAACATTATTTGGACGGAAGAGGATATTCCCTCTCCGCTTTGGCCCGTTCGGCGAGCCAATTACGATACCAAAACATTAAGTGCCTATAATGCCATCATCAAACGCCAAGAAGAAGAAAAACGACGCCTGCTTTACGTGGCCATGACACGGGCCGAAGATCGGCTGTATATTTGTGGCTGGGAGAATGTGCGCCGCCGTCCAGAAGGCTGTTGGTATGATGTAGTGGATAAAGCCTTTGTTGAAGATCATGTGCATAAGGTGGAGGAGATCGAACTGCCATGGGGACATGTGGCGCGGCGACGGACAAGTGGTGATAAAGAGCCGAAGCTTTTAGAAAAGGCCGAAAAGCCGAAAATTGCGGCGGAACCAATGCCAAGCTGGGTCATGGAACTCCCAGCAGAAGAGCCATTCCCGCCGCAACCGCTAACTCCGTCGAAAGAGGAGGAGGAGCCCTCTGTGCGCTCTCCCCTTGGCGGGGATGATGGTCATCGTTTTCATCGTGGTATCTTGATCCATCGGCTGCTTGAAAGCTTGCCAGCGGTTGATCCTGAGGTCCGTGAGGCCGTGGGCCGAAAATGGCTATCACGTCCGGCACATAACCTCGCAAGTCATCAGCAATCGGTGATTTTGCAGGAAACATTGACGGTTTTGCAGCACCCAGAATTTGCTGGAATTTTTGGTCCGGGCAGTATGGCGGAAGTTCCGCTGACGGGTCTATTGGGCAACCGGGTTATGTCTGGACAAATCGATAGATTATTGATTGGCGAGGATGAAATACTGGTGGTTGACTATAAGACCAACCGCCCATCACCCCGAGATTTGAAAGATGTGCCTGCAGTTTATTTCCGGCAGATGGGAATTTATCGGGAAGCTTTGAAAAAAATATATCCTGAAAAACGTATTAAATGCGGGCTGTTATGGACTGATGGGCCTCATTTGATGGAGATACCAGAGAATTGATGTGGCGACGATCACTTGACGAAGGCGGCCATGATACGTAATTGTTAACACTTGGAAGGGCAATTTCAGCGTTGAAAATTTGCCCATATTATTTGCCTGAAACGAGGATATGATGGCCACAACTAATGTGACAGACAGCTCATTTGACGAAGATGTTTTGAAAAATGACGGACTTGTATTGGTCGATTTCTGGGCCGAATGGTGCGGACCGTGTAAAACAATTGCCCCTTCTCTTGAAGAAATTTCTTCAGAAATGGGCAGTGAAATCACGATTGCAAAGATCAATATTGATGAAAACCCAAATGTGCCAACAAAATATGGCGTTCGCGGTATTCCAACATTGATGCTGTTCAAAGATGGTGAAGTTGCCGGAACTAAAGTTGGCGCCTCACCAAAAGGACAAATTGAAGCTTGGATTAAATCCACAAGCTAGATCATCTGAAAAGCAATTAAATCAAGCGGACTAGTTGGTCCGCTTTTTTTATGCCTGATTTTGAGGATCTGAGTAACCTCGTCGCATAAGGCCCTACAAAAAGAGAATCGAAATGACCCGTATAACCGCTGGAAAAGTTGAACTTGAAGTCGATAGCTTGGGAGACCCAGCGCATCCAGCTGTTGTCTTGATCGCAGGCCTTGGCTTTCAACTCATCGATTGGCCGATTTCTTTTTGTGAGGATCTGGTGGATGCGGGCTACCGGGTTATTCGGATCGACAACCGGGATATTGGGTTGTCTGAAAAACTGGATGATCTCGGAATTCCAGATCTTGGCGCAATCCTAGAAGATAAACGCGAAGGCAAAATCTCAAGCGTGCCCTATCGTTTGGGCGATATGGCGGAAGATGTCGCGGCAGTGCTGGATGGACTGGATATTGAGAAAGCGCATATTGTCGGCATGTCCATGGGCGGCATGATCGCGCAGTTATTTGCGTTTCAATTCTCTGCCCGCTGCCTAAGTCTAACTTCGATTATGTCTTCATCTTCCGATAGCACACTTCCGGGGCCAAGCCCGGCTGCCACTGAGATTATGTCTTCTGCGCCGCAAAGCCAGGAAATGTTGGATATCGTCCAGTTTGGTCTGCGCGTTAATGAAGTGATCGGTAGCCCTGGTTTCCGTTGGGACAGAACTGAGCTGATCAAGCATATCCAGACTTGTTTTAATCGGAGCTATTCTCCCGCTGGATATATGCGCCAATATGCAGCTGTAATGGCTGCGCCCTCACGGCGTGAAATTTTGGAAGGTATTGCAGCTCCCGCCCTTGTTATCCACGGCGATGCTGATCCGCTGCTTGCGCTTGCTTGCGGTGAAGATGTGGCAAATCATATTCCGGGCGCTACATTCGTTCAAGTGAGCGGGATGGGGCATGATTTATCCCCGGCCCTTTGCTCTCACTTTTCAGAATTACTTATCCCGCATTTTAAAGCGGCAGATAGCTAACGAAACGCCGGTTCGTCAAAACTACGTAATTTTCGGGAATGTAGACTGTCAATACCGCCCTCGCGCAAGGATCGTAATGTTTCAATGCCAATGCGAAGATGACTGGCTGTTCGGGCTTGGTAGAATTTGTTGGCCATACCCGGCAGCTTAATTTCCCCGTGCAACGGTTTGTCGGAGACACATAACAATGTTCCATAAGGCACTCGGAAACGGAAACCGTTGGCAGCGATAGTCGCTGACTCCATATCAATGGCGATAGCTTTGGTTTGATTAAACCGCTGCGCCAGATCCTTATGACGAAGCTCCCAGTCCCTGTCGTCCGTAGTATAAACCGTTCCAGTTCGAAAGTGGTCTTTCACATTTTCCCGCTGGGCAGCGTTTGCCACAGCTTCGGTGAGGGCCACTTGAATTTCTGCAATGGCAGGCAAAGGAACTGAGGGATGAATATCCTCGTCCAGCACATGATCTTCGCGCACATAGGCATGAGCAAGGACATAGTCACCGAGACTTTGCGTCCGCCGAAGGCCGCCGCAATGACCAACCATTAACCAGCAATGGGGCCGGAGCACCGCAATATGGTCCGTAATGGTTTTGGCGTTTGACGGGCCTACGCCGATATTGACCAGTGTTATGCCCTCATGGCCGTCCCTAACCAAATGATAGGCCGGCATTTGGGGGAGATGCTGCGGGTGGGCCCCACCTGGTTTCTCATCTGTAAGATCTGGATTGGCAGTGATAACATTCCCAGGTTCCACAAAAGCCCGGTACTCATTGCCGTTTTTTACCTGATCCTTGCCATACTCAATAAACTCATCCACATATCTTTGATAGTTGGTGAATAAGACAAAGCGCTGGAAATGGCGCGGTGCAGTGCCCGTATAATGGGATAGCCGCAGAAGTGAATAATCTACCCTTTCTGCGGTGAACAGTGCCAGAGGCATTGGCTTGCCGGGGGCAGGCTCATTAATACCGTTGGCAATAGAATCGTTTATATTTGCCAACTCGGGCATGGGGAATATTGCTTGTAAAGCTTGGACATCGTCTCCAGAGACGTTGGATGAGGCTTTTTCAATCACAAACGGTAGGGGCATTGGGCGATCGCTCAAGCCGACCATAACGGGCCGTTTATGATTTTTAAGAATAAGTTCAATTTGCTCCCGGTAGTAACTTCTAAAGAGTTCCGGGTGAGTGAGTGTGGTACCAAACGTTCCTGCTGAATGCAGGTTACCGTAGGCTAACCGTCCACTTAGGTTAATATCTTTTGCGCCGATTTCTAATCCCAAATAGGGATAGTAGGCTGGCTCCATGGGTGTGGTTTTGTCACCATTAGAAAAAGCTTCGAACCGTGTTTTAACTCTTGCTATATTGTCGGTGTAAATTGCCTCGATCTCATTCAAGGCGTCGTCAGCATTATCAAATTCTTTTAAATTTTTTGCTGATCCATGTCCTGACGTGGTGTTTGTCAGAAATCCGCTCATATTTTCCTACTTTCCAGCAACCCCTATGGTTACTGCTTTAATTTAGTCATTTATAATCTTTCACTTTTTAGCATTTAATTGTGACACTTCCATTAAAGAAATAAACAAACTCCAAATTTATGCTAAAAACCCTGAAAACCAGACGTATAAGATAGATATTTGTGATGGACCTATTTTTATGAGCATGACCTTAGCCCCGATGGAAGGGGTGGTTGACGTTTACATGCGAGATATTCTCACCAAAATTGGCGGATTTGACCTTTGCGTATCTGAATTTGTCCGAGTGAGCAATTCGGTATTGCCCGTCGCCGTCTATCATAAATATTGTCCAGAACTTAAAACTGGCGGCCGCACTCCAGCGGGCGTACCAGTTCATGTTCAGCTCATGGGGGGCGAGCCCCAAATACTTGCAGAAAATGCAGAAGTTGTGGGATCTCTTGGCCCGCTTGGTGTTGATTTAAACTTTGGTTGCCCTGCAAAAACAGTAAATAGGCGTGACGCTGGGGCAAGTCTACTGCGGTTTCCACACCGGCTACATGATATTGTATCTGCCGTTCGAAAAGCCGTTCCCGCTGAAATTCCGGTTAGCGCGAAAATGCGCCTAGGGTTCGAGGATAAGATCCTTTACCTTGAAAATGCGCTGGCAATCGAAGAGGCAGGGGCCGTTAAGCTTACTGTCCATGCCCGCACTAAACTTGAAGGGTACCGCGCGCCGGCCCATTGGGAATATTTGGCACCAATTCGTGAAGCGCTTACAATCCCAGTAGTGGCAAATGGCGAAATTTGGACACCGGAAGATTACTTGGCCTGTAAAGAAGTAAGTGGTTGCACTGACTTCATGATCGGGCGCGGCGCCATTGCGCGCCCCAGTTTAGCCCTAGAAATTGCGCAATTAAATGCGGAGAAGTTCCAGTGGTCGGAAATTTTGGCGTTGCTGGTACAATATAACACTTTGCTTGGCGGAATGGATGGGCCGTTACGGCGGGCAGGCCGGTTAAAACAGTGGATTAAGTTACTAGGTCGGACATATGAGCCCTGCTCAGATTTGTTCATCAGTATACGCAGGTTTCAAGATCCAGCTGAGATAATGGCAGTCGTAAAATCGATTTCAACAGGATAACTTTATATCTGAGTATCTAATTAATACAAAAATATACTAAAAATCCTATTTGTTAGGTGAATTTAGCGAAAGCTTAACTTTTCCAAGTGTAACTAGAAACTGAGTTTATCAAGTTACTAAATTGTACTGGAATAGAAAAATGTTCAAAAAAATTTCCCTTGGCCTCATCATGGGTTTATTTCTAGCCGTTGGTTTTGCTAGCGCAGACGACAAGAAACCCCACGTTCTTTCAATGATGGAAGCCGCTGTTAAGCATTATGGCGATGTCGGTCAAGACCAAGCCTTTAAAGATTTTAATCAGCCTGGTGAATACAAGAACGGCGAATTCTATATTATGGTTCAGTCTTTAACCGATGATAAAATTATGTTCCACGGCGCAAACGCGAAATTGGTTGGCAGAAATTTATCTGGTTTGAAAGATACTGACGGCAAAGCCTTTGTTAAAGAGTTGTCAGAGACAGCTAAAGGCGCTGGAAAAGGTTGGGTTTCATACAAATGGCCACACCCTGAAACCAAAAAAATTGCCCAAAAACATTCATACGTTAGCCGCGTTGGTGATGTTATGTTGATGATTGGTTACTACGAATAAATTTGAGACTTTACCCGGGAATTGAGCAGCTAGTGCTCTTCTCGGGCAAATTTTTTAGTGACTAGAGGATAATAAAATGAATTTGCGGAATGTGAGTATCTCCCTAAAACTCTTCATCTCTCCTGCTATCTTTACGGTGGCGTTGATTGTTCTGGGAATTATTTCCATAACCGGAAGTCAGCAAAACCTGGAAACAATGGAATTGCTGAACGTGCAAGCGAAAGCAAAAACGGGCGCAGCGTATCGGTTCCAGAGAGATTTGCAAGCGTTTAACGGTAACGTTTTTCGCCTAATATCCCAGCTCAATGCAGGTGTAGAAGAAGAAAAGCTTGTCAAGTTTCGCGGAACACTTAATGAGTATTTGAAAAGCTCTAATGAGGCATTGGCCGGTTTTATTACCAATGGAAAATACTCTGAAGCAGAGCTTGAAATTTTGAATAGACTCGCAGGCGAACTTGGTGATTACAGTGAAGATACCAAGGGCGTTATCGAAATGACAGAGGTGGATGGTAGTACCGCTGTTGTTATGATGCTGAGTGCTGACGGCAAATTCAATGTGATGTATAAAACGATCGATACCCTTGTTGAGCTGTGGCAAAGCGACGGAGATACAGCTTATGCTCAGGCGGTTGATAGTGGCGAGTCGGGTATACAACAATTTATTTGGACAGCTCTTCTTGCATTTTTGATTGCGGGTGGCGTCACCATTTGGATTATCCGAATGATCCGTAAACCCATACAGTCTCTCACCCATGCAATGGCTGAACTGTCGGGCGGCAATAATACCGTAGATATTCCGTCTCATGATGAGAAAAATGAAATTGGTGAAATGGCACGAGCTGTTTTGGTCTTTAAAGAAAATGCCATTGAACAACAACGGTTGCAGACTGAAGCTAGCCGTCATGCAGAAGAAGAAGCGGAGCGCGAAAAAAGAGAAAGCGCAGAGACTGAGAAACGACTTCAGTCAGACCGCGAAAGAGAACAACGTGAAACCGCTGAAAAGCAGGAGCGTGCTGATAAGATTTCCGCGTTGATTGCGAATTTTGAAACTCGCATTTATGAAGTTCTGTCGACTGTGTCTCTAGGGATTACGGAACTGCAATCCACTGCTGGAACCATGTCGGAGACAGCAGGCAGTTCCCAAGAATTGGCTCAAGGTGTTGCTTCTGCCTCGAATGACGCCTCTCGCAATGTTCAAACGGTTGCGGCCGCCGCAGAAGAGCTAACCTCTTCTATCAACGAAATTAGCCGGCAAGTTCAACAAGCAACTGAGGTTTCTGAGGAAGCCGTTGTTGAAGCAGGCAACAGCACCAACTCGGTAACAGCACTTGCTGAAACAGCGAAGAAAATCAGCGAAGTTGTCAATATGATCAATGATATTGCTGGTCAGACCAACTTGCTTGCGTTGAATGCAACCATCGAAGCGGCTAGAGCCGGTGATGCTGGTAAAGGCTTTGCGGTCGTGGCCTCTGAAGTGAAAAGCCTTGCCAATCAAACGGCAAAAGCAACAGAAGAGATTGCACAACAGATAAATGACATGCAGGCGGCTACTGAAAGTGCTGTGTCGGCTATCGCAAATATTGACAGTGTTATTACGAGCATTCGTCAGTCTACAGTTGGTATTTCTTCAGCTATTGAAGAACAAAGCGCTGCAACCAATGAAATCTCTCGAAATGTTCAAGAGGCGTCTAACGGTACGAGCGAAGTTTCCAGCAAAATTGAAACTGTGTCCGAAAAAGCAAGTGAAACAGGGGTTGCCGCAGACGAAGTTCAGTCAGCAGCAACACGTCTTGAACAGCTCTCTCAAAATCTTAAAACGGATATTGAAGGGTTCTTGCACGAAGTGCGAGCCGCCTAAGGTCCTATTTAAAAATCAGTTATGATAATAAAGCCCTGAAAGGACTGCCTTTTCAGGGTTTTATTTTGCTCAAAATCTAATCTGTTTTGACATCTGGTAGCCAACCTGTGGAGAAATCGGTTATTGGGTCGCCCACATGTTCTGTTTCCATACTGAAGAGATCACCCCTGTATAAATAGTGCCCGCGTGAGAGCAGTTTATCACTGGAATTGGCGAAAAATCGGTCAATTTCCGCAACGGGGGCAGCCATATCACATTCTAGCAATTTAGAGGTTTCGTAATCGGCAAGACTAACTGTCAGATTTTGATGGGCACGTGCAATGGGTTCTGGTGAATATCTACTCACCAATTTAGCCAGAGTTTTTACGCTGATGTCGTCTTTTGGGAAGAGATCAAATAGGCTTGTTGCGACGTAAATATCCATGAGGCAATAAGGCACGCCCTCATGGCAACGTAATTTGCGGATGCGCACGTAGCTATCAAATGCCCGGTGTCCGCCCAGTAAGTTCGCTGGCAGTGGCATGGGCGGGCTTATTTCAAGAATACGTATTTCCTGCGCACTGCCCGCGAGGTTTGCCGCAATTTTGTCCCGCAGGGAATTTGAAATCCGATCTGACGTTACAAATGTCCCGCGGCCACGATGACTACTGATCAAGCCTTCTTCTGATAAAAGTTGCAGAGCTTGCCGCACTGTAATGCGGCCCACATGAAATTCAGCGCAAAGAACAGTGATATTTGGTAGCCGGTCTCCTTTTCGCCACGCTCCTTTCAGAATGCGGCTGCGTAGGATGTTTGCCACTTTCAAGTACAGAGACATTCGAGAGGTGAAGGATCCTTGCGGATTATTTTTTAGTCCCACTTTGGATCTCGTTTCTCCAAGAAGGCAGTTATTCCTTCTTGGGCATCAGCGCTTTTCAGGCATTCATCGAGCTTTGATCGCAAGTAGGGAAGGGCCGGATCAAATTCCATGTCTTCTTGGGCGTTATATGTGGCTAAACCTAACTGCATTGTTGCCGGAGCCAAACTTGCAAGTGTTGCGGCTGTTCTGCTAACGATCTCGTCCAATTCATCTGCGGGAACGGATTGATTAATCAGCCCATACAGTGTGGCCTGTTCTGATGTGATGCGCTCCCCCCTCATGATGAAATCAAGGCCTTGGCGCTTGTTCATCACACGGAATAGGCCTGCCATCACCATGAACGGCCAAATGCCGCGTTTGATTTCAGGGGCAGAAAAATGAGCGTGATCGGCAGCATATGCGTGAGTTGCATTACAGACGAAAAGAAGGGCTCCGGCATAGACCGGGCCTTGAATTTTGGCGATAACCGGTTTGTGCATGTGACGAAGGCGGAGCGCAATGTCATCGGTCTCCCCGCGTTTGGGAATATTGGATTGTGGTCCTTGATCGCCACCGCCGCCCATGGTGCGTAAATCGCCGCCCGCACAGAAAACATCGCCCATTGCCGCCAACACTACAACCCGAACGTCCCGCACTGATTTTGCGTAATCAAAGGCGTAGATGAGCTCATTGCTCATGACCGGGTTAATGGCATTTTTCCGTTCAGGTCGGTTAAGTGTGATGGTGAGGATATGATCATTAAGGGACAGCTTAAGGGTCGTAAAATTAAGACCTTCAAGGCTCAGTTCTTCAAGTGTATCAGCCATTTTTGATCCTTCTTTTCGGGATTTACAGGATTGCAGCGGGAAGTTTAACGGTTTTTGCGCGTAAATATTCGCCCATAGTTTTTGCCTGTCCATCAATGCGATCATTGGCGGCAACGCCTTCGCCCAAAATTCCATAAATCATGAAATTAACGGCGCGGATGTTTGGAAGGTCAAAACGTTTAACCTCGTAAGGAGCGATGTCGGGCATGAGTTCTGTCAGCCTAGCAGCGTCGAGATTGTGGTATAGCCACGCATAGGCCTCGTCAGTTTTGGCCCAGACGCCTATATTCGCCGCGCCCCCCTTATCGCCAGATCGGGTGCCAAATACCCGGCCAAAGGAGATATCTTCCATATGGGTGTTTGGGATTTCTGCAATATTAACGGGTAGTTTTTGCGCAGCCACAACGTCTAACTCAAGCTGATTTGTGGGTTTAATTGTGGCCGTCTGCCCCTTAACATACACATTTTCAGTAATGTGTTTGCTATCCAGAAGGGCCGGCCAGTGAATGACAAAAGGTCCGCCGCCGCCGGGAGCTGACCGTCCGCTGAACCCGGGATAATTGGCGAGGGCCAGTTCAATGATTTTGGCAGAGAATATCCGTCCAGCCAATTTTGCATCGGAAGATTTCACGGAAATACGAAGGCTGGCAAACGCCTCCTCATTCCGTTGTGGGTTTTCTTTGTCGGTTCGGATGAGGTCTACGGAGACATCGTCAAACTTATCCTCTCCGCCAACTAACCGGAATAGCTCGTCTGTAAAGATCGTGGCCTTTTTTTCAATATCAAGACCGGTGAGCAGCAACTCCATATTGTTGCGGTAGCCGCCCATGATATTCAGACAGACTTTATGGCTGGATGGGGGATTACTGCCCCGGCAACCACTTACGCGAACACGGTCAGGGCCCACTTGATCGATGGATAAAGTGTCAAAATGGCTGATGACGTCTGGGTTTTTATAAGCCGGATCGTTAATTTCGTAAAGAAGCTGCGCTGTTACCGTGCCGACAGACACCAAACCGCCAGTGCCGGCGTGCTTGCAAATGGTAAAGCTGCCATCGGCTTCAATCTCTGCAATGGGATAGCCAACATTTTGAAAGGAGGGAACTTCTTCGAAAAACGAATAATTTCCGCCGCACACTTGAGTGCCGCATTCAATCAGATGCCCTGCGGCGATGGCACCAGCGAGGGCATCGAACTGATCTCGCTTCCAGCCAAATTTCCATGCAGCGGGGCCCATTACAACGGCGGCATCTGTTACTCGTGGGGCGATGACCACATCCGCGCCCTGATCAAGCGCATGTTTAATGCCCCAACCGCCAAGGTAGGCATTGGCCGTTGCTGGCCTGAGCGTGGTGTCGCTAAGCCGTTTTCCCGTGTCAATATTGGTAAAATCTTCACCAGCGGCTTGAAGATCCTTCAAGCGGGGGATTAGATTATCGCCGTCGATATAGGCAACTGTACATTTGATGCCAAGCTCAGCGGCAATCTCTTCAATGGCCTCCGCCATACCTTTGGGATTTAGGCCCCCTGCATTGCTGACGATTTTGATGCCCTTTTCCATGCAAGGCTTCAACACGTCCTTCATTTGCTTAAGGAAAGTTCCAACGTATCCCTCATTCGGATTTTTCATTTTTTTCGCAAATAAGATCGACATTGTCAATTCAGCCAGATAGTCCCCGGTCAGTACGTCAATGGGGCCACCTTCAACCATTTCTTTCGCGGCGCTGAGCTTGTCTCCATAAAATCCGCTGCAATTGGCGATGCGAATAATATCAGGTTGTGATGAAGCCATGTGACGGTCCTCTGTTCTTGTTTTTATGGATTTGGCTTTAAAAGTACTAAATATAGAACTTTTGTCCAGAGGATTTCCATCGTCACACAGCAAAACGCTTGAATAGGCCCACTTTCAATTTGTCATTTACCACGCAGGCGGGGGGGAAATTACCGCAGTTTTCCCCTATATAACGGCTTGAAAGATAAGCCCGGCAATGAGAGAACCTGCGATGGCATACCCCAGATAAAGCGCAAAAACCTTCGGTTTAACCAATGACCAAATGCCAATAGCCGCTGGAATACAGGTCACGCTTCCAGCCAACATGAAGGTTAGTGCTGTTGGCGCCCCCATACCAAGATCCATCAGGCCTCGAACCAATGGAATAGCGGCGTAGCCGTTCATATAGGCAGGAATACCGATAAGGGCAGCAAGGGGCAACGCGAAGGCATTGTCATTACCAAGGAGTTCGGCAACGTTTTCAGCCGGTACATAGGCAATCATTAAACCTTCGAGTAAGAAGGCAAACGCAAGCCAACGCCCAAGAAACCAAGATGATCTTCTCGCTTCAGACCAAAATTGGCTTTTGCGATCAGCGTCTTTCCACATAGACCATTGCACATTTGCCTCCGTTGGAATACCGCTGCCGCAAGAAGGTGTTGCGATTTCTTTGAGACCATTGGCAAGCAGTCCAGTTTTGGAAATAAGAAGTGTTGAATAGCCAGCCATTAAGCCCATACCGATGGCAGCAGCAGTCTTAATCATCGCAAAATCGAGCCCAAGACTAGCGGCTGTTAAAATGAACATTTCAGGGTCCATAATGGGGGAGGCAATACAAAAGGCGAGAACTGGTGCAAGCGGCACTCCGG
>Ga0209826_1000336_pt1 | contig 34155 bp, 36 predicted proteins | sample GOMGulsemesocosm_5_FD_184637 | JGI IMG/M metagenome (GOLD analysis project Ga0209826, IMG submission 184637) | Methane-oxidizing microbial communities from mesocosms in the Gulf of Mexico - GOM15C Gulf of Mexico (SPAdes) (version 2) | ecosystem: Environmental > Aquatic > Marine > Cold seeps... | reverse complement strand
CTTAAATCTAGGATGTAGCTTAAATTTTTATCTAAACATTGACTATAAGAGTCACGAAATTGTTGGTGTAGTGAAAAGTCAAAGCGTTGATTAACACTTATTAAAACTTGATTTTGTTCTTGTGACATATTACAACTAATAGGCATATGTATTCTCCCTGAAATTATCTATTACAAATTGTTATTTAAAATAAATCTATATCGCCTTCATCCATTGTTAATTGCTTAACACTTCGTGTATCTTCAGTTTGTTTAGTTTGATGATAGATTTTTTGACATCTTTCTTTTAATGCGAGTAACTGCTCATGCACAGGAGTTTTCTTGTTATGTTCAAAACCAACCAATACATCAGTAACATCATGAATACTTTTAATATTATTCTCTAGAGACTCCAGTGACTGTCTTGTTAAATCTTCAAACTGAAGAGAGCGAATTCCTTGAGATACAGCAGCTGAAATTTTCGGTGAAATACCAGATAATATTTTTTCAACCTCCGCAGTATTGTTTACCATATTATTTTGGATAACAGTATGTTGGCTTACAGTTAAACGTTGTAACTCTTTAAAACTCGTAGCAATATCATCCACAGCTTCTTTTACAATATCTTTGGTTCGATTTAATTCTGTTTCAATAATATTAATTTCTTGATGCAAAAATTGTTGCAATTCAAATATAACATTATGAATTAACACATTATCAACATCGGCTATTTGCTTTAATTTGTTATTCGAAGTCATAAGGCTTCCCTCATTTCTTCTCGATTTAAGATGGCATGATCCAAAATCGACTTACCAATATCGTTTAAAGGTAATGCCAAACAATGAGCATCAATCGCGTGAGCTTTACCTGGCATCCCCCAAATTAAACTGCTATTTTTATCTTGTACAATAGTTCTAGCACCTTGTTGCTTCAATCGCAGCATTCCTTTTGCTCCATCTTGCCCCATACCTGTTAATAAAACGGCTTGAGTATTACCAGCAAGATCTAACAATGAATCAAATAATACATCAACAGCAGGTTTATGGCGGTTAACTTCTGGCGTATCAACTAAAGTACAAAATAACGCACCATTTTTATGAACGACCTCTAAATGTAAATCTCCGGGCGCAATATAAACATTTCCTTCTTTTATTTTTTGTCCATGACTTGCTTCATGAACTTGCATTGAACACAGCTCGTTTAACCTTTTAGCAAAACTTAAACTAAAGCTTTTAGGAATATGCTGTGCAATGACAATAGGGGGAGAGTTATCAGGTAAAGTAATTAATAATTTTTTAAGTGCTTCTGTGCCCCCAGTTGAGGCACCAATAGCCACAATATGATTACGTCTTGAAACACCATCAAAAGGTAAAGCAGTTGTATTTACAGCACTTTTTTTAGTTAAATTATCACTAAGTTTGAAGTTCTTTTGATCAACCGTAACTGCTTGGCTTATTTTCTCAATGAGATTTTCTTTAAAGCTATCTTTTGTTGCTAATAACTCTTGTACCGTTGGCTTAGCAATGAAGTCTATAGCTCCCAACTCAAGTGCTTGTAGCGTTATATCAGCTCCCTTCGTTGTTAGCGTTGATAACATAATGACTGGCATAGGTCGTAAGCGCATCAAATTAGCAAGAAATGTAATACCGTCCATTTTAGGCATTTCAACATCTAGGGTTAAAACATCAGGATTTAGTTTTTTAATTAGCTCACGTGCTACCAAGGGATCTTCGGCTTCACCTATCACTTCAATGTTAGGCGCCTTGCTTAATGCATCTTTAATTATGTTACGAATAACCGATGAGTCATCGATTACTAATACTTTAATGGAACTCATCTTTACGTCCTTTAGCTTAATGACCTAACTAGCATCTGAATGCTCTACTGCAGCTTTCATATAAAATAACTATTTAAAACAGTTCAACATCTCCATCTACTTCTTTAGTATCTATTTCATTTCGATAATCTGATTCACGTTTAACAATAGTGTCGTTATGTAAGTTATCTAATCGTTTAACGAAGGCTCTTCCACTGTGAGGTACAAATAAAACTTTTCTAGGATATATATCACCTAAATCAGAGCTTTCTATTTCAATACCTTCCTGAGCTAAATAATTCAAAACAAAATCAATGTTACGCTGCCCTACATCTGACATTTGCTTTAATACTTTTCCACCACCAAACAATTTAGCTCTTAAATTTATTCGCCTACCGCCACTTTTCAATATTTCATTTATTAAATGCTCCATGGCAAAGTTACCGTAACGCGTTGCATCTGTAACCTTATCTCGACTACCCCAATTCACTTCATGAGCTTCTTTGTCAGTAGCAGGTAACATAAAGTGATTCATACCACCAATATTGACCCTATTATCCCAAATACATGCTGAAATACATGAGCCTAATGTAGTCGCTATAGCAACATTACCTGTCGTCATATAAAACTCACCGGGCAAAATTTTAGCAACCACAATATCTCGTTGTTTATCCCAATAATGATTAATATGGGTGAACTCAGGTAAACACTTTGCCATACAGGCTTGTACCATAGGGTGTTTATCTCGACTCACACTCACCTCTCTTCAGTTATTTGTTGAACTAGACCAATGTACAACTTTTACAATGGTTTTCTAAAAATAGTACGCCCAACATTATCAAAATGTTGTTGGTAAGCCCCTAGATTTTCACTATGCCCTAACATCAACAAGCCACCTGGAGCTAATAAGTCATAATATCGAGTAAATAGCTCTTGTTGCGTTGGCTTATCAAAATAAATAATCACATTACGACAAAATATCACATCAAAAGGGCCTTTCATTGGCCATTCATGTAACAAGTTCAATTGTTTAAAAGTTATTAAGTCACTTAACTCTTTCTTAACTCGAATATTATTTTTATTTTCACCACAGCCACGTTTAAAGTATTTGTGTTTAAAGTCTTCTTTAATATTCTCAATTCGTCTATATTCATAAACACCCGCCTTACCTGCTGCTAAAACATTCGAATCAATATCAGTTGCTAAAATTTTCACATCCCAATCTGAAAGAACTGATTTCATAGTTTCTAATACGGTTATAGCGATGCTATAAGGCTCTTCACCAGTTGAACTTGCTGAAGACCATATACGCAATCGTTTTTTACCATTAGTTTGCACGCTTTTATTTGTCATTAACTTTGGTAATTCTTCAGTGGCTAAGTAATCAAAATGATGTTGTTCTCTAAAGAAGCTGGTCAAATTGGTTGTAATAGCATTAATAAAGTAATCTTTTTCTTGATCCCCTTGTTCACGCAACAACTGACAATAATCGCTGAAAGAGTGAAGTTTACGATCTCTAACAATACGTGTAAGTCGACGATACACCATCTCACGCTTGTTATCGTTAAGTACTATTCCTGTAGATTGGTAGACAAACTTACATATAAAACTAAAGTCTTCATCTGTCAATCGCATGGATATATCACGAGTATCTTTAGTCATGAGAGGTTAAAATTCTTCCCATTCTTGATCACTGGCAGTTTGGATCCTCGGCACTGATTGCACTTTTTCCTTTTGAGGCCTTTTCTCAGTTGCTCTTGGTTTGTTTATAATAGGGGTTTCAACTTCTGTGATTTCACTTTTTTCGCCATTATTGAAAAATGCCACTTGGTCTAATAGCGTTTGTGATTGCTCTTCCATTGACTTACTTGATGCTGCGGCTTCTTCAACTAAAGCAGCATTTTGCTGTGTCATTTCATCCATTTGGCTAACGGCTGCACTGACTTCACCAATCCCTGCTGATTGCTCCTTACCTGCGCTATCAATATCGCTAATCATACTGCTAACTTCTTCAATAGCCGTTACCAATTCACTAAACGTTTTTCCTGTTTCATCAACTAACTTAGTACCTTGACCTACAGCTTCTACACTGTCATTAATTAAGCATTTAACTTCTTTAGCAGCACCCGCTGAGCGTTGAGCTAAGTTTCTAACTTCTGCCGCAACTACCGCAAAACCGCGACCCTGCTCTCCAGCTCTTGCTGCTTCAACTGCAGCATTTAATGCAAGTAGGTTTGTTTGAAAGGCAATTTCATCAATAACACTGATAATATCTGCAATTTTTTTACTGGATTTATTAATATCACTCATGGCAGTAATAGCATTGCGTACAACAGAGCCACCATTGGTTGCTTTTACCATAACTGAGCTTGATAGTTTACTTGCCTCGGTCGAGTTTTCAGCATTTTGCTGTACTGTGCTAGTTAACTCTTCCATTGCCGATGCAGTTTCTTCTAAACTAGATGCCTGAGATTCAGTTCTATGGCTTAATTCATTGTTGCCTTGAGCAATTTCACGAGCAGAGTCATAAACGTTTGTTGAAGCATTACGAATTTCATCAACCATGCTACTTAAATTATCAATAGAGCCGTTCATTGCATTAGCTAAAGCTAAGAATTCACCACCATAGTCATCACGCATAGTTTGAGTTAAATCACCATCAGCTAGTGCTTGAGCAACATTAATAGCATCTGATATAGGTGCGACAATAGCGTCCATTAACCCATTAATATTTTCACCTAAGTCTTTCATAAAACCTTGGTATTGTGTTGTATCTATTCGACTATCTAAAGTACCCTTTGCAGCATCAGAAATTAAATTATCTATTTGATTTTGGGCATCTTTTTCTTCTGTTAAATCAACCCACTGCACTGCTGTGCCAACATGATTATCTGCCTCATCCATTAAGGCAATGGCAATTAATTGAAAGGTTAAGCCAACAATAGAGATTTCAGTGGTGTATGGCATATTGGCAGGATTGCCTAATAAATTTTGTTGATGTGCTGGGTTTTTATGGAAAGTATCAAAATTTGTACCCACCATATTATCAACACTAAATAAAGGTAATACGGTTTGTAGTTGTGCTTCTCTGCGACTTAACATGACAGTAACAGCAGGGTTAGCATAAACAATGTTACCCTCTTTGTCGGCCATCATTAAATTGGTTGTCATACCTTCCATTGCGGAGGTCAATCGGCCAACTTCAACCGATTTCTCTCTTGCTTCTGTAACATCTTGCCACTCTAATGAATTACCTATGTACTCTCCTGCAGAATCCATAATCGCTGTAACATTTAATTGAAAAGTTAAATGCTTAATTTGAATGTCTGTTTGATAAGGTAAATTATTAGGATCATCAAGTAACTTACGTTGATGAGTTGGGTTCTTATGAAAACTGTCAATGTTAGTGCCAATAATAATTTCGGCATCCGCTTTAAATCCAGGCCAATTTTCAGCAAAAGTTACTTCATGCTTTTTCAATAAGGCTAAGGTAGATTCATTGGCATAAGTGATAGTAAACTCTCTATCAATCATAATACTTGCCGTGGCCGATTGATCTATTGCACCTTGTAATTGCGCAGACTTGTTTTCTTGGAACCTAGCTTCTGTAACATCCTGCCACTCTAATGAATTACCTATGTACTCTCCTGCAGAATCAATAATAGCTGCAACATTTAATTGAAAAGTTAGATGCTTAATTTTAATGTCAGTTTGATAAGGTAAATTATTAGGATCATCAAGTAACTTACGTTGGTGAGCTGGCTCCTTATGAAAACTGTCAATATTAGTGCCAATAATAATTTTGGCATCCGCTTTAAATCCAGGCCAATTTTCTGCAAAAGTTACCTCATGCTTTTTCAATAAGGCTAAGGTAGATTCATTGGCATAAGTGATAGTAAACTCTCTATCAATCATAATAAATGCAGTGGCCGATTGGTTGAGTGCTCCTTGAAACTGCATTGATAGGTTATCTGGTTGTTTAGTTTTTATGTCCATAGTAGATCCTTTTTTACTGTTATTTTTTTCAACGGCATCAGCCGCATCAATCATTGTAGTTGCAAGGGTTTTATATACTGCAGTCCAAGCTTTTTTTACTGAAAGGGTAAACTCTTTATCTAACCCAATAGCTAACGTTTTAAGTAGTGCAGCTCCAACCGTGTCGTAATGTTCAGGTCTAGTGCCATAATCGACATGTCTTGCACCGAGCTTTTGTACTACTGGAATAAGTTTATCTGGCTCATTAAGTAACTTAACGGCTGTATCTAGCATCGCCATTAATTTTTTACCCTGTTCAGATATGTCACTCGGAAATAGTGCTTTTAAAGAAGGATCCATCTCAAAAAGTGTGGTGTAAAAAGTATCCGCTGCTTGTTGTGCTATGGGTAATACTTTCTTCCAGCTTTCTTGAACTAAACTTACTTGTTTTGGGGTCATAAGTTTTCCTGTTTTTTTAATAAGAGTACATCCGTTTAAAATCGGCTTTATTTCACATAACACACTTAAACATTTTCTACAGCACCTTCATTTGCTTTTAATATGGACTGCTCTTCAATAGTATTTGGGTTAGCCTCTGATTTATCGATGCAATATAAGTCGTCTTCATTAAGTAACACTTTACTATCGAGCAAAATAATAAGTTTATCTTCTATTGACGCTAATCCTTTTAAAAAGCAGCTATCAATATTGCTACCAAAAGCAGGCGCTTTTCTAATAGAGTGGCGATCAAACTTGTAAACTTCTGAAACTGCATCGACAACAATACCAACCACCATAGTGCGTTCTGTAGACTGATAGCGTAATATTATGGTGACAGTTTGCTCATTGTACTCAAGCGCTTCTTTGCCAAAACGAAGTCGTAAATCAATAATAGGAATTATGACGCCTCGTAAATTAATAACGCCTTTTATATAGTTCGGTTTATTTGGTAATTCTGTTACTGAACTCCACACTCTAATTTCTTGCACGCATAGAATATCCACGCCATATTCTTCACCTTGTAACATAAAAGTAAGATATTCTTGTTCTGCTTCAGCCATACCATTTCTCCCTTTTAGTTAATGTTGTAAAGTATGTTTTTCAACTTTTTGTAAATGCTCTACATTTAATAAAGTGACAACATTTTTATCAACATTTATTAAACCTTCTATATATTGAGGCTGAATACAGCCACCAAATGCGGGGGAGCTTTGAATATCTTGTTCTTGCACATTTAAAACATCTGAAACCGCATCAACAACAAAACCAATAGTTCTTGAAAAGTCATCTAGGTGATAAGTGAGTACAATAACTACCGTCGTTTCATGATAGCTTGCTTCTCCAATATTAAATTTAAGGCGCAAGTCAACGATGGGAACAATAATACCGCGCATATTAATGACGCCTTTGATATATGTAGGGGCATTAGGAATTTTGGTAGGCTTTTCCCAGCTTCTAATTTCTTCTACACAAAGAATATCAACAGCATATTGCTCTTGTGCAAGCATAAAAGTTAAATATTGTTCGCCACTAGTAATGAAGTCAATTCCTTCGATAGAGTGTTCACCCTCTACAGGAATATCGGTGGCTAGATCTTGAATATCCATTAACAATGCTCTCCTATTTCGCTGTGATTTACAGTGTTACTACCCTGTTGCTTGTTTTGAGCGTAGCTGAGAGCCATTTGGATCATTCCTGGAATATCCAAAATCATAGCAACTGAACCATCACCTAATATTGTAGCACCTGAAATGCCAATAACTTGCTGATAATTATCTTTTAAACTTTTTATAACCACCTGTTGCTGTGCAAGCAAATGATCAACCATTAACCCTACTTTTTGGCCGTCAGCTTCAACAACAACCAGTAAGGCGTCATCTATTTCTGTAAATTTGGTAGTCAAACCAAATAGTTGATAAACAGGCAAAATTGGTACATTTTCATCACGAAGTCTATACAAGGTCATATCACCTGAAACTTTATTGATTAGCTCTCTATCTACTTGCAGTGATTCAACAATAGAGATCAAAGGTATGATGTAAGTTTCTGAGCCTACTTTAACTAATTGACCATCTAAAATAGCTAAGGTTAATGGTAAGTTAACTTTAAAGCAGCTTCCTTCACCAATCGTTGATTCAACTTGAATACGGCCGCCTAAAGATTGAATATTACGTTTAACAACATCCATTCCAACACCACGACCAGAAATATCGGTCACTTGATCTGCTGTTGAGAAACCAGGTTCAAATAATAGATCGAATACTTGGCTATCACTAAGCGTTGAGTTAGATTCAACAATGCCTTTTTCTACCGCTTTAGCAAAAACTTTTTGTCGGTTAATACCACCACCATCATCAGATATTTCAATAACAATATTACCGCCTTGATGATAGGCATCGAGAGAGATTATCCCTTTTTCAGATTTGCCATTCGCTAGTCGAACATCAGCAGGTTCAATGCCGTGATCAACTGCATTTCTGACTAAGTGAACGAGCGGATCGCCTATTTGCTCCATAACAGTTTTGTCTAACTCTGTTTGCTCTCCTTTAATCACTAATTCAATTTCTTTACCCGTTTTATTGGATAAATCATGTACTAAGCGAGGAAAACGATTGAAAGCAAAACTTATAGGCAGCATACGAATACGCATCACACTTTCTTGCAACTCTTTGGTGTTTTGTAAAAGCTGCTCTAAGCCATTGGTTAAGCGTTCAATTTTATCCATTTGAAAATCACTACCTAACTCAGAGAGCATAGATTGAGTGATAACTAATTCACCAACTAGGTTAATTAAATTATCAACTTTATCTACTCCAACTCTGATAGAGCTAACTTCTGACTTTGCCTTTGCTTTAGGCTTACTTGATGTGCTTTGTTCGGTAACGTTGTTAACAGGAGCTGAATTTTGTTGAGTAGGTTGAGGTTTTTCATTTAATTCTTTTTTAGCTACTGTCGCTTGCTCAAGTTGTTTTGACTCTGCTTTGTTCTGATTTTCAAGGTGAGTTATTTCTAATAAGCACTCATCTTCAACCCACTCAAATACTTCATATATATCTTCTTTACTCGCTTGAGTTTTTAACGTTAAATCCCAACTTAAATATAACTCTTGCGGGTCAATATCAGTTAAAGCTGGCAATTCACTGGTATTAGCTATTGTGGTTAATTCACCTAGATCTGCCAAAGCATTGAATAAAAATAATGGGTCATTACCTGTTTTAGCAAGATTATGCTCTGGCACAAAATGAATTTGATAAGTAGACCGTTTATTGTCAACAGCATTCTCTTCTGGTGAAACTACTTGCTCAGATTTAATTTCACTACTTTCGGCTTCATTATCATTACTCGCTAGAGTTTGGCTCAACTGTTGAGTAGTTTGAACCACTTTTTCTTTATCATAATCTTCTTCATCTCGCGCCGCTTCAATAAGTAGTCTCATACAGTCAACAGAAGCCAGCAATATTTCAATATCCTTTGGCACAACCTCTCGACGACCATCTCGCATTTCATCTAAAAGCGTTTCAACAAGGTGAGTAAACTCGGTTACAGAATCAAAGCCAAAAGTGCCAGCACCACCTTTTATTGAATGAGCAGCTCTGAATATAGAGTGAATAGTTTCATGATCGCCTGCTTTTAAATTTAGCAAGCTAGTTTCCATTAGCTCTAAGCCTTCAAAGCTTTCTTCTAAAAAACTTGGAATAAACTGGGATAAATCAACGCTCATAATTATTCGCCTTTAGGGTTACTTGTGAGATTAGCGAACCACTCTTTTTATTGTTGCCAATAATTTATCGGGATTAAAAGGTTTAACTAACCAACCTGTAGCGCCTGCTGCCTTACCGCGCATTTTCATATCTGTTGAACTTTCAGTAGTTAACATCAAAATAGGCGTAAATTTAAAGTTAGGTAATTTACGTAATTCTCCACATAGCGTAATGCCATCCATATTTGGCATATTGACATCAGAAATAACCAAATCAAAACTCTCTGATTGAGCTTTACTTAAACCTTCAAGACCATCCTTAGCTTCAACAGTTTGAAAACCAGCACTTTTTAGCGTAAAACTGACCATGTCTCTAATTGAGTTAGAGTCATCAACAACCAGTACGTTTGCCATAAATTTTTCCTCTTTTTATTCTATTTATTAAACTATTAAATTTGTTTACAGACTTTAATATACACAACCTAAGGCTTGATTTATAAAATGATTAATTTGGTAAGTAATTTAATAAAATACCTTCTTGAATACCTAATTGCTGAATACTTTCATGGAAGATTTTAGATGTAGACTGCCATTTCAGTTCTTTTCCTTGAGCTAAAATATAGGTGACAATAGCTAAAATAAACTGCACGCCAATAGTATCAATACGCGCTAAATTACTATCATCAATAGTTATAATGGTATTTTCATCAATAATTGGTTGAATTTCTAACTGATATTCATCTACTTGGGCAATGGTTAATTCATTGGGGAACTTTATCACTCAGCTATCCTTTTCATTATTTTATTATCTTATTCGTCGATTTTAACTATATGTCAGATTCTAATTAAATCAAGAAATGTAAAAAATAAAGATAAAAAAACTTTAACCATTTGAATTTATTAAAAAATAATAACTGGTTTTTATGAGGATAAAGGGAATTTGATCTATTTATATTGCTAGCACAGAAGTGGTAAACCGCAAGAAAAAATTTATTTTATTTTTTGTTATTATAAGGTTAACTACAAAATTACAATTATATAGTTAAGTTTTATCTAGGAAGGTAATACATCATAACAACACAAAATATTACAATTGCCCAAAATACTTTAATGAAGAAACTAATTTTGCTGCGTTTGTCTTGTGGATGTTTTTTAGGTAGTGCCATACCACAATGCTTACAACTGTCATTATTCACATCATTTTCACTTTGGCAATAAAGGCATGTTTTACTTAATTCACTCATATTTACAAATGCCTTATTGAGAAGTTAATTGGTGATATAACTGTGGTAAACGAAGAGGTAGTTGCTCAGGCCTTAAAATTACAGTAAAACCATCACTACCAAAAAGGTAGGGTAAATACTCCTGAGCATCAGTATCAATAGTAATGCAAAAAGGCTTTATGCCTAATCGTTTGGCTTCATTAATGGCATTGTGAGTATCTTCAATTCCAAAGCGCCCTTCATAATGATCAATATCGTTTGGTTTACCATCCGTTAAAATAAGTAATAGTTTTTCACTACTTTTTTGCTCATTAATAACATGAGTTGCTTGACGAATAGCTGCACCCATTCGAGTATAAAATCCGGGTCTGATTGCTTGAATTCGCCCTCTAACGTGATCGCTATACTTTTCATTGAAATTTTTGAGCATAGTAAAGCGAACATTATGACGCTTCACAGAGGAAAAACCATACATGGCAAAGTTATCACCAACTGACTCTAGTGCTTCACCAAAGAGTAATAAGCTATCTTGTACAACATCAATAACACGATTTTCATTGTCTAAGTGGGCATCAGTAGACATGGATAAATCGGCTAGTAACAAACAAGATAAATCGCGGTTGTTGCCCCGAAAAGATTTATACAAACCTTTTTCTGCACTAGGTGCTATTTTACTTTCAACATGAAAATCTAACCAAGCGCTTAAGTCTAGCTCTTCGCCTTGAGGTTGAGCTTTTAACCAATATCTAACACTGCGTAATTGTTCAAATTGAGCTTGAATAGTTTTCGATATTTTTTGTAATCTTAAAGGAAGTTTTGCTGCTTTGGCGTCTTTAGGTAACATGGGTTGTAATAAGCAGCGATCTTTCTGGAGTATTTGCTTTTTATAATCCCATTCAGGCAATTTAATCCCTTCACCCAGAGGAATATCGTCTTCTGATGCCGATGGCAAATCAAGATCTATTTTAATTTGTGCGCTTTTTTGCTGCTCTTGCTGTTTTGCTAGGGTTATTTTATCAAGATCTTCAACGGTTCTAGACATATCTTCGTCATCATCACTATCGTCACAACCACGATCAAGTTTTGAAAATTCACTCCAAGAAAACAAGCTTTCAAGACGAAAGATCATCATGCCTTGCTGTTCATCAGGTGAGTCTACACGCTCTGCTTTTTTACGACTTGTTTGAGATTTTTTAGCTGATTTATTTTCTTGTTCTTTGTCTTCTTTATTTTCTTCAATATCCTGATATTCGGCAAGTTCTATTTCATCAGAGCAAGCAGACGGGTATAGCCATAAATAAACAGCTTTAGGGGCAAAGTTAACCATAGGAAATTGACGTACAGAACCTGGCGTTAAAATAGCTTTAACAATGGCACGCTCCATTTCTTGTTCAGCTTTAGGTAAGGTTTCAATTGCAGTTCGGCTATCAACAAAAGCTTTAGATAATCTTGAATAGCGATTACGTAAGGCTGGAAATTTTTCCAATACGTTAACGACTAAGCTTTGGTTATCTATTGCCCAATGCCTAAAACGTCCACTATGATGCGCTGCTAATATCGCTAACCAAATATATAAATCATAATTCAATGACTTGTCATCAAAAATAGCGAGAGATTCAGGTAAGCGTAAACTTTCTTCATCTTGCCACGCTAGGCTAACAAGTTGGGTATCGCCAGATATTTTTTGTAGCAGACTTTTACGGCTTAAATATTCTCGCCCTGCCGCCGCTTCAATACGCTTTACAGCATCACCACCGAGTGCACGAAAGATCATACCTACAGACTTGCTAACCTCGTCAAACGATACTCGAGCATGACTAAATTCAGGGTTAGCCTTACGCGTAATATATTTGTGCCACAGACCACCAACCCACTCTTCCATAAAGATAAAACCATTCAACTAAAAAATAATGCGGTGATTGTAACAAATACTGCTGCTTTAACTGTGATTTGGGTCAATAATCAACAAACTATTTACTTTAAAGAAATCAAGGTTTAGGAAAATTTAAGATGGGATCCGTTTTAAATCGTGCTTTACATTCATCTGATGACTCATTGATGATAAAACGACGAAATGATTCATCTAAAGCCAGCCATTTATCAACTAATTCAGCATTGGCATGGGTTTCTTCAAATGCTTCAATTAACAACTCTTTTCGAACATCAAATAATTCATCAGGAATAAACATGTGATTGTGAGTAACAGTAGGTGTTTTTCCAACATAGACATTGGTTCCACCCAGTACTTTTTGCATAAAATCTATTTGCTGATCTTCGATATGTTGTTGCGGTATTTCCATAAAATATTGCTTCAACCAAGGATGCTCATAAACCTTGTCATAAAAGACCTTATTAATTTTAATTAGACTATTTCGCCCGCCCATTTTTTCAAACTGTTCTAACTTCGTCATGTTATTCCAATGCAAAAAATAATAATCACTTCAATAAACTATATACCAATTTATTGAAAACATTTAATTCTTATTTAAAAAAGAGGAAGTTTATTTGCCATAGCTCGTGCTAAGTTAAGCATTCCAAGAAGTACAAAACAAGCATGTAGCGTAACAAAATAAAAAATAGTTATCATGACTGACGCACCAAACTGTGCTGAATATAAAATATAAAATATAGGAGCAACACCCAACATTAAGCCTGCCAATACCGAAATTTGAATGCTTCGAAACAAATGAACTCTATTAAAGCGAGTTAGTGGTTTTGGCTTAGCTCTTTTGGGCTGAACTTGGTATAAATAATAGATAAGTAGAAAAAAACTACCTATAGGAATTAGTAATAAATTAGACAAGAAAAGTGCTTGGTAAATTATTGCAGACTTGTTGTCATGATTCGATTTCATAGTCACTTACCTTCCACCCTATTACTTGAGTATAGCTTAAAGCAAATAAATTAAGCCTATTATAAGAGGAAGCAAAGTAACATAAGCCATCAGCAACCTTCGCCAAAATTTAGGTGCTTGCTTAAGTTCCATAAAAACATCAATGATTTGCTGCCCCTTTAGAAAAACAATAAATAAAACAATGCTAATAAACAAGCTTTTTTGCAAATAAAAGAAATCTATAAATAAACTTATATAAGTAGATATTACCGTTAATGCAAGTAGCCAAAGCCAGCTTAAGGTATTTTTTTTGTTGGTGTTAGAGTTCATTAAAATCATAAGTATTAAATTATATAAATCAGTGGGAATAAAATAATCCAAAGCATATCGACCATATGCCAATAACTTGCACCTGATTCAAAACCAGAAATATTGCTCGCATTATATTCATTTTTTGCAGCTTTTAGTGCAATAAAAAGAAGGATCACCATGCCTAATAAAATATGCATAAGATGAAAAAAGGTAATCATAAAGTAAAGCGTAAAAAACGTATTAGTTTCAATATCAATATCTTGTTCAAATAGAGATAAATACTCCCATATTTTCACGCCGATATAAATGCTCGCTATTAGCTTTGCAACAACAAGCAAGTATGCCGCCTGCTTACCAAAACCTTGGTGCATTTTATTCAAGGCTAACGCAACAAAATAACTACTAGTGATCAATGTTAACGTATTTATCAAGCCTGACATCTGATGTAGCTTTGCTTTACCTTGGGTGAACATTTCAGTATTTAACTGCTCTGCAATGGCAAAGCCAATAAATAAAATAGCGAAAACAGTTAACTCAGCCAAAATAAAAAACCACATGGCTAAGTCACCCGGCAGGCGTTTTGTTTCTATACTTACTGTATTGTTCATTATTTATATTTACTCATTGAAGATATCTTCATCAAAAAACCAAGCATCTACTTAAGCATCAAAGTAAATGTTAGCGACGTCCATTAACGCTTTAACCGTTTGAGGATCGTCAGATAAAGGCTCAGCTAAACAGCAACGACAAACATCAATGGCATTCATACCTGAGCTAATCATACGGGCTGCATAAATCAATAAACGGGTAGAAGCCACTTCATCTAAATCATTTTGTTCTAATTTTCGCAACGCATTGGCAAGTTCAACTAATTTAAAAGCTAAATGTGCATCAACACCAGTTTCTTTAATAAGTATCCGCTGTTCAATTTCTGGTGTTGGGTAATCAAAACGTAACGCAACAAATCGCTGCCTGGTACTTGGCTTCATCCCCTTGAGCAAATTTTGATAGCCTGGATTATATGAAACAACCAGCATAAAACCAGGGGCTGCTTCAAGTAACTCACCTGTACGCTCTAACGGTAACACTCGTCGATCATCAGCAAGCGGATGTAATACTACTGTTGTATCTTTACGCGCTTCTACTACTTCATCTAAATAGCAAATACCACCTTCTCTAACCGCTCTGGTTAACGGCCCGTCTTGCCAATATGTTCCTTGCGGGCCAATTAAATGACGACCAACTAAATCTGCCGCAGTTAAGTCATCATGACAAGCTACTGTATACAAAGGTTTATTTAATTTCTCAGCCATATGGGCAATAAAGCGTGTTTTACCACAACCTGTTGGCCCTTTAATTAAAACCGGTAACTGATGTTCGAAGGCATAGTTGAATAAGGTAACTTCATTGCCCTGTTCTTGATAAAAAAGCTTATTTTCTGACATATTATTTTTTAACTCGATAATTCGATAAATATTATTGTCGGTAAAGTACCCTGCTACAGAGTAAAGTACAATCGAGATCGACATCTTAATTGATAAGGATCATTGAAAAGTTATTTCTCTAAGAATTAAGCTTTAACTTTTAAAATACGTGGAGTTTCGTTAGAATCTATTTCCTAGCATTCCCACTTTTATTTGAATAGTCCTAATATGCACGCAGTTTTTGAATACATTCCGTTAATTATATTTTTTATCGTTAATAAATTTGCCGATATTTATTGGGCAACAGGCTCGTTGATAATCACATCTGCCTTACAGATCCTTTATTATTTTATAAAAAAAGAAAAAGTGCCTACTCGCAATTGGATATTTTTCGGTTTAATTGCTGTCTTCGGCGGGTTAACTATATTCTTGCATGATGAAGCATTTATAAAATGGAAAGTAACCATTATTAATGAATTTTTTGCACTGGCATTAATCGTTAGCTATTACGTTTTTAACAAAAATATTATTAAGCAATTTTTATCCCAATCAATAACATTACCTGAACCTATTTGGGTTAAACTAAACCTTGCTTGGGCTATTTTCTTTTCATTTTGCGGCATTCTTAATTGGTACGTTGCTTTTAATTATGACTTAGAAACTTGGGTTAATTTTAAAGTTTTTGGTTTAACTGGCCTAATGTTCACCTTTTCAATTGTGACCATATTATTTTTAAATAAATATATAAGCGATGAAAATGAAGACATCACTAATGCGATTGAAGACAGTGTTGAAATTACGTCTAATGTGATGACTAAACCTCAGCACAACAAAGATAATGACAAAATATAGGAAAGTGTATGTTCTACTTAATTTACAGCGAAGACATTCAAAATAGTTTAGAAAAAAGATTATCAGTAAGAGAGCATCATTTAGCTCGTTTAAGCGCTTTGCAAAGTGAGGGACGATTATTAGTTGCAGGTCCATGTCCAGCAATTGATAGTAACGACCCCGGTGAAGCAGGCTTTACTGGCTCATTAATTATTGCTGAATTTAACTCTTTAGCGCTAGCTCAAGCATGGGCTGATGCTGATCCATACATCGCAGCAGGTGTTTATGAAAAAGTTACCGTAAAACCTTATAAGAAAGTATTGCCTGCTTAATATTAACGACTTAACTTTGCGGGCCTATGCATATGGCTCAGGTTCGTCATCCCCGTGGTGTTTTAATCGGACGTGGCATGGATGCCACATATTAGAGAATGCAAGGAGCAAAATCTCCTGGATCCAGTGTCTCAAAAACAATGGATCTTCGATCAGAAACTTCGAAGATGACGTTTACAACTAAATTCTGAGTTAACTACATAACCATGTAACTTTTTTAACATAACATTTTCCACTACGCTGTAAGTAATTAAAAATTTATGATTAGAAAACTATTTAACATTATTAGCAACATCAAAAATATGACAAAAAAAATATTAACCTTAAGTGCTTTCATCCTTGTGCAACTTTTACTTTCAACACCAGTTTATGCTCAAAAAACACTAGCTGAATGTGAACAGGTTGAACAAGAGACTGATAAACTATCTCGTTGTTTAGATAGAGTGAAAGAAATACTCGATCGTGAATTACAAACTTGGATAAATCATCATATTTTTAATATGGAAGAAAAAGCACTTGTAACTGGTCGATATTCAGCAATGAAAATGTTCAAACGTTCTCAAAGTAATTTTATTACTTTTCGCGATAATGATTGTCGCTGGCAATATCTAGCTATTTCGCCAACAAAAGGGGCTGGAATAGCTTACAAAAAATGTTATATAATAGTCACTCAGGCTCGTATTAAAGAACTCAGTATTGTTGAATAAATAGTTTATAACATCTGCTTTTTTCAACTATGCTTTTTGAGCTTGTTTTACTTCGGCAGTAACACTGTCTTCATCACTCAGTAATACGGCTAACCAACGCCCTTCCGGCGAACTTTCAAAACCAATTTTTAAAATCATAGTTAAAGGTACGCTAAGCAACATACCAACAGTGCCTAAAAGCCAGCCCCAAAAAATTAACGATAAAAAAACCACTAACGTTGATAAACCTAAACCTTTACCTAAATACCTTGGTTCTATCATATTGCCCATAACCATGTTAATAGCAACATAGCCAAGCCCAATAAAGCCTGCTTCTCCAATACTCAACTGTAAAGCCGCTAATGTTACTGCTGGTACTGCTGCAATGATAGAGCCGATATTAGGAATATAATTAAGCAAAAAGGCAAACACTCCCCACAAAAGATAAAAGTCTAAACCAAATGCCCACAGCATCACTGAAACAATAATGCCGGTAGCAATGCTAACCATTGTTTTAATTGCAATATAGTGGTTAACCGACTCTAAAAATCGTTCAATTTGCTTTATTCGCATTTCAGGATCATCTAAAGCAAAGTGTAATTTAAGTGGGAATGATGATGCTTCAAATAGCATAAATACAACGGTTAGTATGATTAAAAAAAGGTTAGCCATCACTGAGCCAAAGCCACTTAGCATATTAGCAGCCATTCCCATGGCAACAGCAGGATCAAAATACTCTATTAAAATAGCAGAAGATATTTGAATATTATAACGAGATAAAAAAACGGTTAACCAAGTAAATTGTTCTTTGAATTGTAATCGATATTGCGGGATCAATAGCGACAATTCATTTAATGACTTGCCAACTAACCCTGCTAGCGACAAAGCAATAGTGACAAAAATACCAATAACTAAAATAACCGAAATAGCTTTTGGTATTTTAAATTCACTGGCTTTTGACACTAAGGGGTTACAAATAATAGCGATAAATAAGGACAATAAAAAAGGAACGAGAATATTTGCCGCCGTTTTAATACCTGCAAATATGATAAAAACAGCAGCAATAGTAACAAATACTTTAACGACACTCGTTTGCGTTGGGGTAATACCCATAAAAGATAGTTCCTTGAAAATATTGTATATTAATATACATGAAAACTGATAACTGTTACATAGTTCGACGGATTAAGGTAACACTAGACATATTTAACAATCGCCAACAGCTAAGTAAACCTATAATACCAACAAACCCAGCACCTGCTAAAATACCAAGAAGCCAATACTCAAAATGAAAGCTAGTTTGCATTTTGAATAAGTTACTTTGTAGTAAATAAACCGTTAGTTCCATAGCAACACTTGCCATAAAGCCTGCAATAGCACCTAAAGCAACAAACTCCAACAAAACACTATTTCGTAATAAACTCCCTTTAGCGCCAATAGTTCGTAATATTGCGATTTCTCGCTCACGTTCTTCCATACTTGCCTGTACCTGCGCTATAAGCACTAAACAACCAGCAAAAACCACTAGCACTAGAATAAATTCTACCGCCTTAGATACTTGATCAATAACTGTTCTCAACTGAGAGATCATTGCACCAATATCAATTACGCTAATAGTGGGATACGCACTTAAGAATTGCTGCAGCAATTTTTTCTGCTGCGTGGGTACGTGTAAGGAAGAAATATAACTTGCAGGAAAATCAGCCAACACTTGCGGACTAAATATCATATAAAAATTAGGCTGCATTGACTGCCAATTAACTTTTCTAATACTGGTAACAGGAACGGTGAACGCCTCACTACCTAATTGAAAAGTTAAATTGTCTCCTAATTTGATGTCTAAACGTTCAGCGATAGTTTTTTCAATAGAAACTTGTGCTTTATCATCACTCCACCACTTGCCATGTTCAACTATATTTTCATTTGGCAACTGCTCTCGCCAAGTTAAATTTAGCTCTCTACCAACACCTTTACGACCATTATCACTACCATCACTTTCTTCTTTAGAAGCTTGTTTGGTAATTTTATCCTCATTAATTGCTGTTAACCTACCTCGTACTACTGCGTATAAATCACTGGCAATAATATCTTGTTTTTCAATAAATTTTTCAACATTTCTAACTTGATCTTGTGCGATGTTAACTAAGAATAAATTTGGTGCGTGTTCAGGCAACTGTGCTTGCCATTCATTTAGCAAAGAGCTCTTGATAACAATAATCATTAATAAAAGTTTGATTGCAATAGTGAAGCTAACTAATTGCACACTATTAGCCTGTGCACGGCGTTGTAAATTAGCTAACGCTAAATGCCAAGCTGCACCAGATTTTGTTCCTATTGATCGACTAAGCTGCATTAATAAACGACCAAAACCTAATAATAAAGCGGAAACTAAAATACCGCCGATCAATAGGGTAAAGCTTAACGCAATATCTTTACTAAATAATAACAACAATGAAAACAATGCAATAAGCGGTGGTAAAACATAAGAAATTCTTGTTGATGTATTGTTAATCATTCCGCCAAGGTTGGCTGAACGCACAACAGCTAAAGGCGATGTCGCTATGAGTTGTTTCAAAGGTGTTATAGCAAAAGCTAATGAACAAATTATTCCCGTAAGAATTGCCATAAATAAAGGATAAAAACCTAATGGCGTTAATAATGTTGTAAGAAAAGGTGCGCTACTATCTTTTATGGCAACATTAACAGGTAAATAATTTTGTATTGCGTATAAACCTATTTGAGCAAGTAAATAACCTAATATTAGCCCTATACCAATACTCAATAAGCTCAATAAACTCCAATGTAAGTAATACATTTTTTTGATATGCGATGATGAGGCACCCATCGCTTTATAAACGGCAACACTACTCTGATGCTTTTCTGCGTAACGCCTACTTGCAACCGCAACCGCAACCGCAGCTAAAATAATGCCAAGTAAGCTCGCTAAAGAAAGGTACTTCTGAGCCTTATTAAGCGCACTAGCTAACGGTGATTGTTTAGATTGGATATCATACCAGCGTTGACTATCGTTAACTTGAGGCTTAAGCCAGTCATCCAATAATTTAATGCTTTCTTCATCACCTGAAAATAAATATTTATAAGTCAGTCGACTGCCTGGTTGAATTAACTTTGTAGCGCCCATGTCGTCTAAATTTACTAGCACTTTAACACCTGAGGTGAAAACGCTAAATGAAGCATCAGGTATTTGAGTAGTAATACCTTTAATTGTAAAGCTAGCGTCACCAATATCAATAGTATCACCAAGCTTTACATTGAGTAATGAAAGTAGCTTTTCTTCAATAAAAACAGAGCCTAATTCAGGGGCATTAACAACACTACTTTTATTTAAATCATCATCAAAACTAACAAGTAATTCTCCTCGTAATGGATAATCAGTAGAAACTGCTTGAATTTCAACTAGCTGCATATTGTCACCAGAAAACACCATAGATGACATTAACACTTGTTGTGCTTGACTAACCTCAAGTTGCTTACTTTCATTATCGATACGTGTACGAGTTAATTTATTGGCTTCATCAACAGCCAACTTTAATGGTAATGCTCTGCTCGTTTGTAAAACACGATCGGCGGCAATAAACGTTGTGCTTTCATTAATAAGTGCTTGTTTAATTTTTTCTGAAAAACCCGCTAATGAAAAAACACTAGCAACGCCAAGTACAATAGCTAAAACAACAATGGTAAGTTCACCGCGTTTTAACTCGTGTTTTAACAAGCGCAATGATTGCTTTGCCCAGTTTGCGCTAAATAAACTCATGCTAATTTCTCAGTTTGAACGGGGTCTTGCTCAATTATTGCTTGGGAATCGATAAGTTTACCGTCGAGCATTTCTACTTGTCGCTGACAAAGTTTGGCTAAAGTCAAATCATGAGTAACCAATACCAATGTGGTGCCAAACTGCTTATTTAAATCAAATAATAAATCGGCAATATTTTTTGATGTTTTCTTATCAAGGTTTCCAGTAGGTTCATCAGCAAATAAAATATCAGGTTTAGTGATAAAAGCACGGGCAATAGCAACACGTTGTTGCTCGCCTCCAGAAAGTTGAGAAGGAAAATGATTAACACGTTCGCTCAAGCCTACTTGTGCTAATAACGCTAATGCTAATTGCTTAGCTTCATCATTATGAGCAAGTTCCGCAGGCAACATAACGTTTTCTAAAGCGGTCAAACTGTTGATCAATAAAAACTGCTGAAAGATGAATCCAACATGATCAGCCCTTACTTGACTACGCTCTTCTTCATTTAACTGGTGCAATGCATTGCTTTTAAGATAAACTTCACCACTAGAAGGTAAATCTAAACCAGCTAAAATTGATAGCAAGGTGGTTTTACCTGAGCCAGAGGAGCCAACAATTGCGATAGTTTCTCCCGCAGCTACAGCTAAATCAACATTGTGTAATAAATCTAGCTGTTTGTCTTCTAACATAACAAACTTAGCAAGCGCTTGGGTTTTAAGAATAATTTCGGAATTTGATTTCATGATTAATAACTGTTTCTTTCGTTTATCGATACTGTTTATTACTAGCTTTGGGCTATTTTTTGTCAATGCTAGCCAAGCACAAGATGATTATACTAGTAAACCTGTCTCTATTTTAATACTAGGTGATAGCCTAAGTGCAAGTTTTGGTATGAAAGAAAATCAAGGTTGGGTGTTTCGCTTAAACCAAGCTTTGCAACAACAAAATTCAGCATACACATTGCTTAATGCTAGTATTAGTGGCGAGACTACAAGTGGCGGATTAACTCGCCTACCAAGGATCCTAGCTAAAAAAGATGTAGATTATTTATTGATTGAATTAGGTGGAAATGATGGCCTAAGAGGCTTTCCTCCCACGTTAATTAAAAACAACTTGTTACAAATAATTAGCCTAGCGCAACAAAAGAATGTCAAAGTTTTATTAATGGACATAAAAATCCCCCCTAATTATGGCGCTCGATATAATAAACTATTTAATCAAACTTTTACTGAAGTAGCCAAACAAAGTGGCATCACACTATTGCCATTTTTTATGGAGCATATTGCGATTAAGCCTGAATTAATGCAAGCAGATGGAATACACCCTAATGTAACTGCTCAACCGCTCATTATTGAGTTTATGAAGCAACAATTTAATACCATAATTTTATAACTTAGTAACAGGAAGCTTAAAGACAATGGATTTTATTTGGATTTTTTTTGCCTTTGTATGTGGATTCGCGGCTAAAACCGTTCATCTTCCTCCCTCTATTGGTTTTCTCATTGCAGGATTTACATTACACTTTTTTGGCTATGAAGCCGATGACAGCCTAACAACATTAAGTAATTTGGGCATTACACTAATGCTATTTACGATAGGCTTAAAACTTAATGTAAAAAGCTTATTTAAAAGTGAGGTTTGGTTAACCAGCTCATTACACACCATTTCGTGGATCGCTTTTACTGTTGCCATTATCAAATTATTTACCATATTATCGATTAGCTTTTTCTCCGAAGTAGATACAATAACGGCCATACTTATTGCTTTTGCATTAAGCTTTAGTAGTACTGTATGTGTGATTAAGTTACTTGAAGAAAACGGTGAGATGCGTACCCGGCATGGAAAATTAGCTATTGGCATACTAGTCATTCAAGACATAGTTGCTGTCGCTTTTTTAGTATTTGCAACAGGAAAAATACCTTCAGTTTGGGCTGTTGCCCTATTAGCTTTATTTTTTATAAAACCTTTAGTTAATAAAATCATTAACCATGTTGGTCATGGTGAATTAATGCCCTTAATGGGATTTTTTATCGCGTTAGGTAGTTATGAATTATTTGAGTTAGTGAACATTAAAGGTGATTTAGGTGCTTTATTAATAGGTATGTATTTATCATCTCACTCCAAAGCTAGTGAAATTAATAAATCATTATTAAGTTTTAAAGATATATTTCTCATTGGTTTCTTTTTATCTATAGGATTTAGCGCTATTCCTACCTTAGAAATGTTAGGTTTAGCCGCATTACTTATACTTATTATTCCATTTAAATTCATGCTTTTCTTTGGTTTGTTAACCATAATGAAAATACGTTGTCGAACAGCTTATTTAAGTGCTTTAGCTTTAAGTAACTTTAGTGAGTTTGGTTTGATCGTTGCTGCAATCAGCGTTACCAACGGTTGGTTAAGTAATGAATGGTTGGTTATTTTAGCCTTAGCTGTTGCTATTTCTTTTGTTATAACCAATATTTCATACCGCTTTGCCCATGATTTTTTTGGAGAATATAAAGAGTTTTTCCATCAATTTGAGCGTAAAGAGTGTTTAGCAGAAGATACTTTCTGCCAACCTCACCAAGCCCCTATTGTCATCATAGGTATGGGCCGTGTTGGTATGGGTGCTTACCGAGCCATTCGTGAACATGGTAATAGGCTTGTTTGGGGGTTAGACGCCGAAGCAGAGAAAGTTACTTGGCTATCCCAGCAAGGCGTACAAGCTTATTGTGGTGATGCTGAGGATGCTTTTTTCTGGGAGCGAATTAATTTATCTAATCTAGAGCTAGCTTTGTTAGCCCTGCCTAATGTTATTGATAGTATAAGTATAAGCAAGCAATTAAGATCTGCTGGTTATCAAGGGAAAATAGCTGCAATCGCTCGTTATGATGACGAACGCTTTCAATTAGAAGAGCATGGTATAGATAAGGTATTTAACTTTTACAATGAAGCTGGTGTTGGTTTTGCTGATGAGAGCATAGCACTTATTGATGCACAAACAAAATAATACCGCAAACCTGCCTGTGAGTATCTTGTGATTAACCACTATATAAGCCGTGGTTAATCTGTGTTTAAAAACAAACCCCAAAACTAAAAGCAGTTCAAAGCAACCAGTTAACTCTTTAAAAAATAGCAAGATGAAAAACATTTAAAAATAGTTCGCATTAATAAAAACTTGCACTACACTTAATTAGTACAAGAAACGTACAATGTTTCGTTGTTTATATTTACTCATTGTATTTTCTTTCTATAGAACTTTATTTCTATAGAAATATTAAAGTTGAAATTGCTCGCAGCAACAGCCGTAAATGCTATGTGTTTACGCTACTTTTAAAGTGACTTTATATGTGTTTGTAAAAGTTTATTAGCGCACGGCTCAAACCCCTTTGAGCCACTCCCTTAAGCCCAATCTGTAAAGGTTTGGGCTTTTTTTTGTTTATAAAAATAATACCATTTGGATTAATTAAGGTTACAGAATTCAATGAGGATAAATTTTCAAGAACAAGGCGCTTGATTGAGCAATAGCTGGCTATTGGGATTGAAAGCAACGATGTTATTGGATATTTAAACCATTTGAAAATGATCACTTAATTAGTGCAATTGGTATAAACATATAAAATTTATGATAATTACAATTTAAAAAGGCGATTAAAGTTATCTGTTGATAGCTTAGCAATAGTTTCAACTGATTGGCCGCGAATACTTGCTAAGTGCTTTGCAACCTCAACAACATAAGCGGGTTGATTTTCTTTACCACGGTGTGGAACTGGAGCAAGGTACGGTGCATCTGTTTCAATTAAAAATTTGTCATCCGGAACAAGTTTAGCTACCTCTCTCAATGCGCTCGCATTTTTAAAAGTGACTATACCTGAAAATGAAATATAAAAACCTAAATCTAACGCTTGCTCAGCCATTTCCCAAGATTCAGTAAAACAGTGCAAAATTCCACCTACGTTATCAGCACCTTCTTCACGCAATAGTTTTAAGGTGTCTTCTTGAGCATCACGAGTATGAATAATTAATGGTTTATTAAGCGCTTTAGCAACACTGATATGTTTTTTAAAGGAGTCTAATTGTAAAGTTTTGGTTTCAGGTGCGTAATGATAGTCTAGGCCAGTTTCTCCAACAGCAATGACCTTAGGCGCATCGGCAAGAGTACGCAATAGATCTATATTGACTTCATCATCTTGATTGAGTGGATGCATACCACAAGAAAGTAAAACATTATCAAAAGTTTTTGTTTTTTCTACCATGGCAGGAAAGTCTTTTAAGGTAACGCTAACACACAACAACTTATTTACTTGGGCATCGCTTGCAGCTTGTACAACATTCGCCAAGTTATTATTATAAAGTGATAAATCAAGACGATCTAAATGGCAATGGGAATCAATAAACAACAGGAACTCCAGTAAAATATAAAGATTAAAAATGAGAAATTAAAAAGTCCTCATGCTTAAGGGCTTTCGGTTTTCGTTTTCGTTTTCGAAAAATAAATTATAAAATGCTTACATCGTTAACGTAGGATCAGAAGAGTTTAACTGACGCGCAATAGATTGTTCAATTTGATGACGTATTTTATCAGGGTCATCAGTAAAATTGACTCCTATCCCTGCTGGTGTACCATTTTGTGCTCCTGTTGGTGTTATCCAACAAACTTCACCTTTAACAAATGAAGACTCAAGGGAGTCAGGTAATAAAACATTTAATTCAACAGCAGAGCCTAAAGCAAAAGGCTCTGCTGTGCGAATAAACACACCACCCTCTTTCAAAAAAGGCATGTAAGAAACATATAGATCATGCTCTGATTGAAACTCGATATTAATTGGGATCAAACTAGCTCTCCTGCTCATTAACTTGCGCTTGTTCAATTACATCACTTATCGCCATGATAAGTTGTTCACAAACAAATTGTTTATTTGCTTGCGTATAGGACTTTATTACTTTACACCCATTAATAATAACTTTATAGAGCTTATTTAACAGTTCAGCGTTTAAGGTTTGCTTGTCAGTCACATTACTCACCACAATAAACTGTTCACGAAGTAAATTCACCGTAATTTGCTCTAACCAACGCAGAGCATATTGATTATCCAGCAACTGTTGCAATAGCTGTGTTTCAACACTCTGATCATAAAGATAGTTTAGGTAGCACACTTTAAAAGCTTGAAACGCTTCATTTGTAACTTTATCTGTTAGCTCAGGCAACTGAGTCAGATTAACAAAGCTCGTCTTGTCTTCAGCGTCAGAGTCAAGAGTAAACGATTCTCCTGACATACTTTGCAGTAAAGCTTCGCCAACATTAGGCCTGATATTAAGTACACGACATCGGCTTACAATTGTAGGTAACAAGTTTTCAATATCATTAGTTAATAATAATATAATGCTATTGGCACTCGGCTCTTCTAAAGTTTTTAACAAAGCATTGGCAGCTTGTGTTGTCATAGTTTGTGCGTGATTAATCAACACCGTCTTAAATTTACCTAAATACGCTGTTTTTTGTAAAAAGCTATTGGCATGACGAATATCATCGACCCCTAAGCTATTTTTTTCTGCTACCAAGTTAAGGTGATCGGGATAAGTATTACTTTTTAGCAATAAACATGACTTACAATGACCACAACTTTGAAAAAGCTTTTCTTTAAAATGATAACTCAATTGTGGTTGCTGACAAGTTAACAAGTGCAATAACCACTGGGCTAGTTCCAGCTTGCCAGCCCCAGAAACACCACTAATTAAAATAGCATGGGGTAAGTTATTCTGACTATATTGATTACTGAGTATTTGTTGATGTGAAAGTAGCCAAGAGTTCATATTAAGAGTGCTTACCTAACAAAGAGTCAAGTAGTACATCAATAACGTTAATTACATCAGCTAATACAGCTTCTTTAGATTGAGATGCATCGATTACTTCAAATTTTTGTGGCGACTGCTCTGCCTGTTTTAGGTAACCATTTCTAGCTTTTATTAAAAATTCTGACTTTTCATCTTCTAAACGATCCAGCCCTTCCCCACGACTATGTACTCTTTTTAAACCTTCACTGGGATCTAAATCTAAAATTATATTCATATTAGGAGCAAAGCCCGCTAAAGCTAAATCATTAATTTTAGTTATTGTCTCTAAATCTATTCCTCTAGCAAAATGCTGAAAACTGAATGTTGCCGCATCAAACCTATCAGATATCACTATTTTCCCTTGTACTAACGCTGGCTTTATTTTTTCTTGAATATGTTGCGCACGACCTGCACCAAAAAGCATTAACTCAGTCATAAATGACATTTCAGGTGTAGATGGATCTAAAATCACTTCTCTAATTTTCTCACCAATAGGAGTTCCACCCGGCTCACGAGTTAATAAAACATCAAAACCTTTATCAGTAAGGTATTTTTCAATACTTTTTATTACTGTTGTTTTACCTGCACCATTACTGCCATCAAAAACAACCATAAAGCCTTTATTCATATCTCTCTCATTTGTTTTTATTATTTTTCAGGGGAACACAGGCAATAATATATAGCTTTTAGATTAACAACAACACTGTATTAAATATTAGATGCGTTATTTTTTCATCTTCAAAAAGTCTCTAACCGCCGCATTATGCTCTCTTAATGTTTTACTAAACACATGCTTACCATTTCCATCGCTGACAAAGTAATAATAATCACTTGTTGCTGGGTTAAGAGCGGCTTTTAGTGCAGTAATACCCGGCATTGCAATGGGTGTTGGCGGTAGTCCATTTATCCTATAAGTATTATAAGATGTTTTCTCGCGTAAATGAGCACGAGTAATATCTCCTTGATAACGATCTCCTAAACCATAAATCACAGTAGGGTCGGTTTGTAAGCGCATTTTTTTCATCAAACGATTAATAAATACCGAGGCTATCATTGGCTGCTCAGGTATATAACTGGTTTCTTTTTCAATTATCGAGGCCATAACCAACGCTTGATAAGGTGTTTTGTAAGGTAAACCGATTGCTCTTTCTTGCCAAAGTTTTGTTAATGTTGCTTGCATTGCTGTATGAGCACGTTTTAGTAATTGAAGGTCGGGTGTACCTTGAGTAAAAGCGTAAGTTTCAGGAAAAAACCATCCTTCAGGGTTAGATTGTTTTATGCCTAACTTTTTAGATACTTGCTCAACTGTTAATGAAGTCAAACGATGTGTTAATTGTGGCTGTTTATTTAGTTGTACTAACCATTGTTTAAAGCTTGTTCCTTCAACAAAAGTTAATTGAAATTGATGCTCTTTACCACGAGAAAGTAATACCAGTAAACTTTGTAAGTCACTGTTAACTAGTACTTTATAGGTTCCTGCTTTAATTTGCACTTTATTAGGATACAAACGTGCATAGGCTCGAAGCCAAAAACAGTTTTCAATCCAACCTTGTTTTACTAATTTTTGAGCAAAAGAGCTAACAGAGCTGCCTTTATTAACTGTAAACAACTGTGCTTGGTTAATAAGTAAAGGCTGATGCATTTGTTTTTCTAATAACATTAAAAAGACAATTGAAGCTAATACAAAAGCAGTTAGGCTAATGAATAATATTTTTTTTATAAGTGATTTAGTCATGCTTATTAACGTTTTCGTTCATCCTTGCTCGTACATCCAGTATTTGATTAATTGATAGCTTTTTGTCATTGAAAGAAATAATTGGCATAACCCCCATAACACAATTACAAATAAACATTGCTTGCGCTTGAGCGACTTCATCTAAAGTAAAAGACTTGATAATAGTGTCGGGATAACACTGTAATATGGCTTGGCGCATAATACCATTAACACCACTTTGGCTAACATCAGGCGTATGTAATTTATCATCTAAGTAAAAAAACAGATTAGCGCTAGTCGCTTCAATAACGTCACCGTTAATATTAGTTACTAATAAGTCATCTTCAGATTTAGTTGATAACTCTTCTCTAAGTAAGACTTGCTCAAGACGATTTAGGTGCTTTAAACCTGCAAGCATGGGATTAATCCCCATTTGTTGTTTACTGAGTCCTAATTTAAGCCCTGAGGTTGCTATTTCATCATAATGGTGAGGATAATCATGTATCATGATGATCAAATCGTGGCTATTGTTTTTTACTCGCGCATAACCTCGCCCACCACTTTGGGCTGTTATAACAACTTTAAGCACAGCCAATGAAAACTCTTTTGCCACAGCACTAAGCTGTTTGATTAATGCTGTTCGCTCAGGAGGAGAAATACCTAGTTTTTTACAACCAAAAATTAATCGTTCAACATGTGCTATTAAATAGTGAACATGACCATTTTGGATCTTTGCTGTGGTAAATAAACCATCGCCATAGGCAAGGCCACGATTTTCAATATTAATATAATTTTGTTGTACGCCGTTGACCAAGCAAAATTTCATGGTGATACCACATTTGAAGTAAAATATATAAATAAAAAAGCCTGAAAATTTCACACAAATGCTAAGTGCAAAAATGTTAAATATTCAGACTGTCTATTTTTAGGTCAGAGTTTTGTCGCTCGGCCTTTAGTCCGTCAACTTATATTTTTTTGAAAATCAACGAACCGTTTGTGCCACCAAAACCAAATGAATTACACAGAACATAATCTAAATTGATATCACGAGCAGAGCCCTTAATATAATCTAAATCACAGCCTTCATCTGGGTTATCTAAATTAATGGTTGGTGGAACAATGCTATTAATTAAAGCTTGAATACTAAAAATAGCTTCGACAGCTCCTGCAGCACCTAATAAATGACCTGTCATTGATTTGGTAGAGCCCATTAAAACATTGTATGCATCTGAGCCAAAAACTGATTTAACGGCGTTAGTTTCAGCTATATCACCAGCAGGAGTAGAAGTACCATGAGCATTAATATAACCAATTTGATTAGCATTTAATTTTGCATCATTAAGCGCATTAACCATAGCTCTAGCAGCACCTGCACCATCAGCTGGCGGTGATGTCATATGATAAGCATCACCACTCATACCAAAACCAACAAGCTCTGCATAAATTTTGGCTCCACGTGCTTTTGCGTGTTCATACTCTTCAACAACCACAACACCTGCACCATCTCCTAAGACAAAGCCGTCTCTGTCTTTATCCCAAGGACGTGAAGCCGCCTGAGGGTCATCATTTCGTCTAGATAAGGCACGTGCCGCAGCAAAACCGCCCATAGCCAAAGTAGTAGAAGCTTTTTCAGCTCCTCCTGCCAGCATAACATCCGCATCGCCATAAGCAATCATACGAGCAGCATGACCAATATTATGAACGCCACTAGTACAAGCTGTAGTAATGGCAATATTAGGGCCTTGTAGACCAAACATGATAGACAGGTGACCAGAGATCATATTGATAATGGTAGAAGGTACGAAAAAGGGTGATAATTTTTTTGGGCTACCAGCTTTTAACATTTTTTCATGATTTTGCTCAATGAGACCTAAACCACCAATACCTGAACCAACAGCCACCCCAATACGAGGTGCATTTTTTTCATTAACTTCTAGACCAGAATCTTTAATCGCTTGTACACCAGCAGCCACACCATATTGAATGAAAAGATCCATTTTTTTTGCTTCTTTTCTTGCCATATAATTTTGCGAATCAAAATCTTTTACTAAACCAGCAAATTTAGTGGAGTACAATGAGGTATCAAAATGTTCAATATTGCTAATGCCGCTCTTTCCAAGCAGTATATTTTCCCATGTTGCCTCAGGAGTATTACCTAGCGGGCTAAGCATACCAAGGCCAGTGACTACGACACGTCTCATAGTTGAATTACCTCCAAAATAAAGATACAAAAAAAGCGGTTACTTAAAGTTAAGTTCACCGCCTTTTAATTTTATTTAATCACGTTAATAACGTGTGAACAATTACTGGTTAGCAGTAACGTAATCAACTGCAGCTTGAACTGTAGTGATTTTTTCAGCTTCTTCGTCAGGAATTTCTGTATCAAACTCTTCTTCCAACGCCATTACTAATTCTACTGTATCTAATGAATCAGCACCTAGGTCGTCAACAAAAGATGAATTAATTTTAACTTCTGCTTCACTAACGCCTAATTGCTCAATAGTGATTTTTTTTACGCGTTCTTCGATAGTACTCATTTTTTTTCCTTTTACTTACTGAAAGACTGAAGTGTAATTTTTCAAATTGTGTGTAGTCTATTCGTCAACAGCTCACCTTGCAAGCTTCAAGTTATATTTTTTACGTGGTCTAACCTGTTGACTTATATTGCTTTGCTTAAAACATAAACAAAAAAACAATGTAAAGCCTTTAATTTAAAGGCTTACACCATGTACATACCACCATTAACATGAATAGTTTCACCAGTAATATATGCTGCAGCATCCGATGCTAAAAAAGCAACAGTACTGGCAATCTCTTCTGGTTTGCCTAAACGATTAGCAGGAACTTGAGAGAAAATCCCCTCTTTTTGCTCATCAGTTAAGCTTTGTGTCATATCTGTATCAATAAAACCTGGTGCAATTGTATTAACAGTTATACCTCGAGAAGCAACTTCTCGTGCTAAAGACTTAGTAAAACCTAATAAACCTGCTTTTGAAGTAGCATAATTTACTTGACCAGCATTACCCATTGAACCAACCACAGAGCCAATATTAATAATACGACCATTACGTTTTTTCATCATGGGGCGAATTGCCGCTTTGCTTACTTTGAAAATAGAGGTTAAGTTGGTATCAATAACATCTTGCCATTCGTCATCTTTCATACGCATAAACAAATTATCGCGTGTAATCCCCGCATTATTAACTAAAATATCAATACTGCCGTGAGCAGCTTTAATTGTGGCAAACATTGCCGTAATAGAATCATCACTAGTAACATTTAATACAAGGCCATTGCCTGCGCCTAGGTATTCTGAAATTTTTTCCGCACCATGGTCTGATGTAGCCGTGCCAACAACCGTAGCACCTAACGCTTGTAATTGTGTCGCTATCGCTTTACCAATACCGCGACTAGCACCAGTAACCAACGCTACTTTTCCTGTTAATGAAAACATATTATTTCCTATTCTTAATTTTTATTCTTGAATGAGTTCTTTTGCTTTAACTAAGGTATCTTCAGTATTAAAAGATACACAACTAATACCTTTATTAATTCGTTTAACTAAACCTTGCAATACTTTACCTGGCCCTACTTCAACCATTTTAGTAATTCCTTGCTCACCAAGTTGTGTGATAGTTTCACTCCAACGTACTGGGTTATACAATTGCTTAATTAAAGCTACTTTTATTGCTTCACTACTTGTTTCAATAGCTACATCAACATTATTAACAACATTTATAATTGGCTTATTAAAGGTGATATTTTCAAGTTTAATCGCTAATTTATCTGCTGCGTCACTCATTAAGGCACAATGAGAAGGCACACTCACAGGTAAAGGCAACACGCGTTTAGCGCCTGCCGCTTTACATAACTCACCTGCACGTTCTACCGCAGCTTTGTGGCCTGCAATAACGACTTGACCAGGAGAATTAAAATTAACCGCGGCAACAACGTTCTCACCTTGAGCTTGAGAGCAAGCATCAATAATGGCTTGATCATCTAAACCAATAACCGCTGCCATTGCGCCAACACCTGCAGGTACACATGCTTGCATATATTCGCCACGTTTTTCGACTAATTTAACCGCGTCTGTTAATGAGATCACGCCTGCACAAACAAGAGCAGAGTACTCGCCTAAACTATGACCCGCTAATACAGCAGGCTTAACATCAGATTCATTTTGCCACACACGCCACAAAGCAACGCTTGCTGTTAGCAGTGCAGGTTGGGTAAAGTTAGTTTGATTTAGTTTTTCTACAGGGCCTTGAGCAACTAATTGCCATAAGTCGTAGCCTAAAGCATCAGACGCCTCTTTAAATGTATTTTGTACTATTTTATTTTGGGAAAAATCACTTAACATTGCAACTGTTTGCGATCCTTGACCAGGAAATACGAAGGCTAAATTGCCTAAAGCACAGTGATCTTGTGTCGATATATTTTGCATATGGTTCGATTACTCTTTTGATCTATTTATTAAAATTTATTCGGTTATTGAGGTGAAAGGTCCTGCTCTAAAGAGTTATTGATTTTTTCTGGTACTTGACGTTCAACTTCTTTAATAGCTTCTATAATCGCCGAATAAAATGCTCTAGAATTTGCATTACCATGACTTTTAACCACAATACCGCGCAATCCTATCAAACTTGCACCGTTATACTGGTCGGGGTTCACTGATTTAAATAATTTTTTTAAGCTTGGTTTAATCATAAAGGCTAATATTTTTACTAACATATTTTGACTGAGAAGCGTTTTGGATTTTTTATACACTAAACGGGCTACACCCTCACAGGTTTTTAACGCAACATTTCCAACAAAACCGTCACACACGATAACATCTGCTTTATTAGAAAAAATATCACTGCCTTCAATAAAGCCAATATAATTAATATTCTTATTCTCACTTAACTCAAGTGCCGCCTGCTTGATATGGTCGCTACCTTTAATGGCTTCCTCTCCCATATTAAGTAACGCGATACGAGGGCTACTAATACCATCAACTTGCTGCGCCATAACAGATCCCATCACACCAAACTGATACAAAACGTGAGAATCACAAAAAACATTTGCGCCCAAATCAAGCATAAAAACATGTTTGTCATCATCGTGAGTTGGTAATGAAGAAATTAACGCGGGGCGATCAACACCAGGCAATGTTTTTAATACAAAGTGCGCCATAGAAAATAAAGCACCTGTATTACCTGCACTGACACATGCTTGAGCTTTACCTTCATGAACAAGATCTAATGCTTTACGCATTGATGAATTTTTCTTGGTACGTAAAGCAAAAGCAGGTTTTTCATCCATAGCGACAACTTCAGTGGTAGCAAAAAGTGATAACTGTTTATGTTGGGCTAAGTTTTCTTTGGAAATATTTAATCGAGCAAGCTCTGTTGTAATGATATTTTCATCACCACAAAGAATTAGATGCAAATTAGGCAAGTTGTTAATCGCCATTATCGCAGAGGGAATAGTTATATGGGGGCCTTGATCGCCCCCCATAACGTCTAACGCTAAGGTTAGAATTTTTTGACTATTCAAGCTTAAAGTTCTTTAGCTTTAAATAGATGCTTAAAGTAAAGTCGCTTATTTAGCGATTACTTTAACGCCCTTGTAAAAACCATCATCTGTTATATGGTGACGACGATGCGTTTCACCTGACACTGGATCTACTGATAAGTTTTCTGGTGTTACTGCATCATGTGAGCGGCGCATGCCACGTCTTGAACGAGACTTTTTGCTTTTTTGAACTGCCATGAG
>Ga0209826_1000335_pt1 | contig 34170 bp, 31 predicted proteins | sample GOMGulsemesocosm_5_FD_184637 | JGI IMG/M metagenome (GOLD analysis project Ga0209826, IMG submission 184637) | Methane-oxidizing microbial communities from mesocosms in the Gulf of Mexico - GOM15C Gulf of Mexico (SPAdes) (version 2) | ecosystem: Environmental > Aquatic > Marine > Cold seeps... | reverse complement strand
GCGCAGCATGTCCACAAACTCGGCAAGAGGCCGGTTCATTAGCGGGTTACCTTTTTAGCTTCCGCAACCATCTTCGGAATTTCTATGTGCATGTTGTCAATGTCATCTTCAAATTTTAGAAGCATGTTCAAAGTATTACGAACGATTTCAGTATCAAGGCTGTCTGCGTGCAATAGAAGTAAGGTCCGAGCCCAGTCAATTGTCTCGCTGACGGCGGGGAGCTTTTTCAAATCTTGGGTCCGCAGTTGTTGCACAAACGCAACCAGCTGGTTTCTGAGGTTTTCACTAACTTCAGGAACTCTGGTTTCAATGATTTGACGTTCACGGTCGCTGTCAGGGAAGGGAATGTACAAATGCAGGCAACGGCGTTTAAGTGCGTCGCCCATTTCCCGGCTGTTGTTACTTGTAAGGAAAACGATCGGTTTTGTTTTCGCTTTGATGGTTCCAATCTCAGGGACAGTAATTTGATAATCTGAAAGAATTTCCAGCAAGTATGCTTCAAACTCATGGTCAGATTTGTCAATTTCATCGATCAACAAAACCGTCTGTTTTTCTGATTTGATCGCTTGCAACAAAGGTCGAGCTTCTAGAAATTGTTCAGAGAAAAAATGATCACCAAATTGGTGCAATTTATCCATGGAAGCGTCAAGCCCTTGCGCATCCTCTAGCAAATCACCGAGTTTTTCTTTTAGGATTTGTGTATAGAGAAGCTGCTTGCCGTATTTCCATTCATAAAGCGCTTTGCTTTCATCAAGTCCTTCATAGCATTGCAACCGGATCAGATCAGCGCCCATCAGTTCGGCGGTGGCTTTTGCAAGTTCGGTTTTACCGACACCCGGAGGGCCTTCTACCAAAATAGGCTTATCCAGTTTTTGAGACAGGTAAATGCACGTCGCAATGTGCATATCACATATATATCCGGCGCTTTCAAAACGTTTTTGGATATCTTCGATGGCCGCGGTGGGCTCTTTATCTACAAGTGTCACGTAAAAGTTCCATATCTGGTGCAGCGAACAGTGCTTGCGGTGTATTATTTTTTATTGTTTTCTTCAAACCGTTCACTTCATTAGCAGGAAAAGTATCATAATTCCAGCCTTTGAAACTGCATCCAATTGCATCTCACTGGACAGAGACTTCTGGGCGCGGTAAAAGGCGAGGCTAGGCAACAGCTTATTCGTGTAATTGAAATTGTATCCATATTGTCTGCCGCCACGGCGACGGAGTTTGAAAAAATGACAACAGCAAAAGAAATTCGGTCCGGATTTTTGAATTATTTCGAAAAGAATGACCATCAGATCGTTGAGAGTTCACCGTTGGTCCCGCGGAATGATCCTACGTTGTTGTTTACAAACGCGGGCATGGTGCAGTTTAAAAACGTTTTTACTGGTCAGGAAAAACGACCTTACGACCGTGCCGTAACAACGCAAAAATGTGTTCGCGCAGGTGGTAAGCATAATGATCTTGAAAACGTAGGCTATACTGCACGCCATCACACCTTTTTTGAAATGCTCGGAAACTTTTCGTTTGGGGATTATTTCAAAGACAACGCCATTGAACTTGCTTGGAATTTACTGACAAAAGAGTTTGGAATTCCTCAAGAAAAATTGCTGGTTACTGTCTATCATGACGATGAAGAGGCTGTCGCTCTTTGGAAAAAAATTGCGGGCCTGAAAGACGATCGGATCATTCGGATTGCCACATCTGATAATTTTTGGTCAATGGGTGACACTGGGCCATGCGGGCCTTGCTCTGAGATCTTTTATGATCACGGTGAAAATATCGCTGGTGGCCCTCCGGGCTCTCCCACTGAAGATGGCGACCGGTTTATTGAAATTTGGAACCTTGTGTTCATGCAGTTTGAGCAACAAGGCGATGGATCACGTCTAAACCTTCCTAGTCCCTCCATTGATACGGGTATGGGGCTCGAGCGGGTTACAGCCATTTTGCAAGGTAAGCACAATAATTACGACATCGACATGATGCGAAAACTTATTGAGGCATCTGCGGAAGCCTCTAATGTTTCAGCTGATGGCGAGTTCGTGGCTTCTCACCGTGTGATAGCAGACCATCTTCGGTCATCTTCATTTTTAATGGCTGATGGTGTCTTACCGTCTAACGAAGGCCGCGGATATGTTCTGCGCCGAATTATGCGCAGGGCTATGCGTCATGCGCATCTGTTGGGTGCGAAGGATCCGATGGTTTGGAAATTGGTGCCGGCACTTGTTGAAGAAATGGGCGCTGCATTTCCTGAATTGGAACGCGCACAATCATTGATTACTGAGACGCTACGACTGGAGGAAACTCGCTTCAAGGAAACGCTGGGCCGAGGTCTTAAATTGTTGTCCGATGCCACAGAAACTCTGGAAGATGATGAAGCTTTATCCGGAAGTGTTGCGTTTAAACTATATGATACCTATGGCTTCCCGCTTGATTTGACCAAAGACATCTTACGCGGTCAGGACAGGGCGTTGGATGAAGCTGGGTTCGATACTGCGATGGAGAAGCAAAAAGCCGCTGCTCGTGCCGCATGGTCGGGATCAGGGGAGGCCGTAACGGATCGCCTGTGGTTTGACTTATATGATAAACATGGCGCTACAGAATTCCACGGCTATCAAACCGAAGTTACCGAAGGTCAAGTTCAAGCCATTATCATCAACGGCGAAGAAGCCGAAACGGCTGCAATCGGTGCTGATGTTATGGTGATCCTGAACCAGACGTCTTTTTATGGCGAGTCCGGTGGTCAGGAAGGGGATATGGGGTCCCTGAAGTCTGAAAATGGCCTCGAGATTGAGATTACAAACACACTCAAAAAAGAAAACTTGTTTATCCATGTTGGTAAAATATTAAGCGGATCGGTTAGTGCTGGTGATGCCGTTGCGACCCATGTGACAAGCGGCCGCCGGGCGCGATTGCAGGCTCATCATTCAGCCACGCATTTGCTTCATGAAGCCCTGCGTCAGTTGCTCGGTGATCATGTTATGCAAAAAGGATCACTGGTTGCAGAAGATCGCTTACGCTTTGACATTGCTCATCAAAAACCGGTGACACCAGAAGAATTAGCTCAGGTTGAGAAAGATGTGAACGACCGCATTCGCGTAAACGCTGAAGTGGATATACACATAACAACACCTGCTGAGGCGATCAAATCTGGAGCCATGGCGTTGTTTGGCGAAAAATACGGAGATGAAGTCCGCGTTGTTTCCATGGGCGGTCCAGATGCTGGTAAAGGCTCAGGTAAGTCATATTCAACGGAACTCTGCGGCGGCACTCATGTGAAGCGAACTGGCGATATCGGTTTTGTTAAAATCGTTAGCGAAAGTGGTTTGGCTGCGGGTGTTCGCAGGATCGAAGCCGTTGCAGGGGCAGCCGCCCTTGATTATGTAAATCAGCGGGAGAAGATCATCACTGATACTGCCGCAGCATTGAAGTCGGCCCCTGCGGAACTTGTTAGCCGGGTTACGGGTCTGCTGGATGAGCGGAAGCGCCTTGAAAAAGAGCTGAAGGACACACGGAAGAAGCTTGCAACTGGCGGTGCTAGCGCTGATCAAGCTGTTGAAGATGTGGCTGGTGTTTCTTTTGTCGCGCGCTTGCTTGAAGATGTACCACCGCGTGATCTGAAACCAATGGCTGATGAAATCAAAGCGCAGATTAAAAGTGGCGTGGTTGTTCTGATTGCGGCTAACGATGGTAAAGCGTCGATTGTGATCGGCGTAACCGATGATCTAATAGGTAAAATCAGTGCCGTGGATTTGGTGCGCGCAGGATCTGAAGCGCTCGGCGGTAAAGGTGGTGGCGGACGTCCTGATATGGCGCAAGCCGGCGGCCCAGACGCCAGCAAAGGATCAGATGCTGTGAACGCGATTAAACTTGCGATGTCCCAGTAATTAATTTTTAACCAGTTAAAATAGATTTAGAACGGCAGGATCCTATCCTGCCGTTCCTTCTGTGCAATGCGGAAGCACAGAACGCCTCCGAGTGACTCCTCGGATTTCCCTCTGCACATATATTTTTATGTCTTGAAAAGGGAAGCCGATTATTGAATTTAATTGATGGCGATGATGTGGCAGTTTCATGATTAAACTATGATATATGGCATCTACTTTTCTATCTACAGAGTAAATAGCGGCAGCGCTTCATATTCTGTAGAGGCAACAGAAAGGCCTTTTTTTTAAAGGACCTTGAGGTTGATGCTAAGCTGATTTCGGATTTTTAACCATTGCTCTTGTTAAGAATTTTGCGAGCAAACTGACAAACTCTTCACGGCTTTTCCCCATGCGGTAAGCTTGGGGTGCGGATGATTGAATTATTCCCATCATGGCATGTCCCATTAGCTCAGGGTCGACATCATCGTAGAGCTCGTCTTTGCTTTTGCTCTCGGTCAAAATTTTGATAAAACCCGCTGCAAATTTACTACGGACAACTTTTGCCGTCGAATCTGTTGGGTCGAAAACTTTCGTATCGACAAGCGCAGAACGGAGCAACCCAGGGTTTTGTTCTGCAAACTCCTGAATAGCTGTTAGGGCGTAGTTAATATATTCTTCGAAGCTATCGACTCTTGGAATTCGAGATTGCACGAAATCATGCAGGTCTTCTTGAGCCTCACTAGCAAAGGCCATGAATATTTCACGTTTGTCATGGAAGTGACTGTAGAAGGTCCCATGCGCAACGTCAGCCTCACGCGCAATGTCTTGCGGGCGAGTTTCATGGTAGCCGTGTTTGATAAATAACTTCCGCGCAGCGGCTAAAAGCCGGTTCCGTTTTTCGGCTTTGCGCTTACTCGCACGATCGGTTGCAATCTTCCCAACTAGTGCCTCCGTCATGTTTGTGTAACCCCTTATTATTTTTTTTGCAGCTGGCGCTGGAGTTTTTAGTGACAATTTGTCAATATCCTAAAACACTACCAGTCAGCCCGATAAAATTGAACTAAAAAATGTGGGAGAAAAGGCCGGCATGAATAATGCGATACCATTTAGACAAATGAACCGCCCAGAACCGGATATCTCCGTCGAGAAAAACTCGGATGGCTCATATCTTATACACAGTAATATAGCAATCGGAGAGTTCGAAACCAATGCCGCGAGTTTCTGGCTCCGATCCGCAGAAGAGTTCCCTGATCGGCCATTTTTGGTGAAATGTGGCCCCAATGAAGATTGGCCCGAACTCACCTATGGTGAGGCAAGAGATAAAGCAAACCAGATCAGTACTTGGTTGTTGTCCAAGGGATATTCTGAAGACACCCCCATTCTTATTTTATCGAGCAACAGCTTTGCCCATGCATTACTTGCTATGGGTGCCATGCAAATCGGTGTTCCAATTGTTCCCGTATCTCCATCGTTTTCATTAATGAGCCGGAATTTTGAAAAACTGAAATACGCAGCAGACTTGGTGCAGCCAAAAATGATTTTTGCAGAAGATGGAAATGTTTTTGCAAATGCCATAAATGCCCTTGCTGGAAATGATTTTGATGTTGTGACAGTTGGAGGCGACCGTCACGGCGGAATAACATTTGATGATATCCTTGTGACGGTGGATGACGGCGCTGTAAGTGCTGCACGGTCGCGCGTTGAACACGATACACTGGCCAAAATTCTATTCACTTCAGGCTCAACCGGGATGCCCAAAGCAGTTCCGAACACTCATCGGATGATATGCGCCGGACAGAAGATGCAGGAGTTAGTCTCTGAACCTCGTGATCCAATTGGCGATCAAAGCTATGTTCTCGACTGGTTGCCTTGGCATCATACCTTTGGGGGAAATGTAAACTTCTTTAGCATCATCAGGCTTGCAGGTACTTTATATATGGATGATGGCAAGCCCATATCGGGTTTGTTCGAACGAACCATTGAAAACATAAAACGCATTCGACCCAGTCGCTACAGCAGTGTTCCAACGGCTTATAGTTTTCTGCTGGACCGCATGGAAAAGGACGAAGAGCTCGTCGATGCCTTTTTCGACCGGGTAAAAATTTGCCAATATGGCGGAGCTGCACTGTCACAAGAATTGTTCGAGCGCATGCAGGTTCTGGCTATTAAACATACAAAAATGCGCATGCCATTTGGGACCGGTTGGGGATCGACTGAGACAACCGGCATGGGAACTGCGGTTTATTGGGAAGAAGATCGAGTTGGCCTTATTGGGGTTCCTTATTCAGGCGTACAAGTGAAACTGGTTCCTGTTTCAAATAAGTTTGAAATCCGTATTAAAGGACCCCATGTTCACACAGGTTATTACAAACGGCCTGATCTAACCGAGGAATATTTCGATAGTGATGGGTTCTACTGCATGGGAGATGCCGTCAACTTTATGGATTTGGATGAATTGGAAAGAGGTCTTGTGTTTAGTGGCCGTGTTTCCGAGGATTTCAAACTGGCAAATGGCACCTGGGTTGAAACAGGGAGTCTACGGCTTAATTTGATCGACGCGCTGGATCCATTGGTCCGTGATGTGGTTATTGCAGGACACGACCGGGAAAATGTAGGAATACTAATTGTGCCAAACGAAGCAGTGATGAAGCAAGCCGGTGAAAACGGTTTTGCGGCGGACGGCGTGACGAGCGTTGTTGATACACCTTCTATCTTGGATGCGATTAAAGGGAAACTCGATCGCTACCATACTGAAAACGGCGGCAAGAGCCGCTTTGTAGCCCATGCGCTTGTCATGGGAGCACCACTGTCAGCCGACAGCAACGAAATAACTGACAAACAATATATCAACCAATCTGCCGTTCTCGAAAACAGGGCGGAACTGGTGGAACGACTATACAATGAAGTCTCACCCTCAGAGATTTTACAATTCAAATAAAGGAAATAAAAATGACAGAATTAAATAAACAGTGGCTGCTGAAATCTCGCCCTCACGGGGAGCCTACTCTTGATAATTTCGAATTTGTTGAGACAGCTATTCCCGAACCGGCTGACGGCGAGTTCTTGCTGAAAACAATTTATATGTCTCTCGATCCGTATATGCGCGGCCGGATGAATGACAGTAAAAGCTATGCGGTAAGTGTTGAACTGGGGGAGCCTATGTCTGGCGGCGGCATTGCCGTTGTTGTGAAGTCTAACAACGCTCGCTTCAAAGAAGGTGACTATGTTGTCGCAATGACTAAATGGCAGGGCTACAGCATTTCAAACGGAGAAGGGGTCATGAAACTGGACCCAGCTGTTGCACCGATCTCAACCGGTGTCGGAGTTCTTGGGATGCCAGGCATCACGGCCTACGCTGGCTTACTTGAAATTGGTAAACCCAAAAAAGGTGAAACCGTTGTTGTATCTGCAGCATCCGGCGCTGTTGGATCGATCGTTGGTCAGGTTGCCAAAATTAAGGGCACTAGAGTTGTTGGCATCGCAGGATCACCTGAAAAATGCGCGTATGTTGTTGATGAGCTTGGGTTTGATATTTGCGTGAATTATAAAGACGCAGATTTTGTTGAGCAGCTCGGCGCTGCGTGTCCAGATGGGATCGATGTTTACTACGAAAATGTGGGCGGCGCTGTCTTTGACGCGGTTTTCCCTCTAATGAACGATTTCTCCCGTATACCGCTTTGTGGCCGCATTGCGAATTACAACATGACTGAAGATCCAGAAGGCCCGAATAAACTTCCAGCCTTCTTTGGACAAATGTTAGTAAAGCGAATTACTCTTAGAGGTTTCATAAGCTTTGACCATTATGATCTCCTTCCGCAATTCCTGAAAGATATGGGAAGCTGGGTTCGCGGGGGTCAGGTAAAATACAAAGAAGATATTGTGGATGGCATTGAAAATGCACCAGAAGCGTTCCTTGGATTGCTTAAAGGCAAGAATTTTGGAAAGCTGTTGGTTCAAGTTTCAGACGATCCAACACGCGGATAAGTTAAGAATAAAGCTGAAAACAGTCAAAACCTTGGAAGGAAAAATTAATGACTGCAATTACTGAATTAGTAAGTTTCGACGTAGAGGGAAGCGTTGGAATTGTGACAGTCGATAATCCCCCCGTAAATGCGTTAAGTGCTGGCGTTCGCGAAGGTATTAAAGGCGGCATTATTGCTGCAAATAAAGATGATGCTGTTACGTCAATTGTCTTGTTTTGTAATGGTCGCACGTTTATCGCGGGTGCAGATATTACGGAATTTGGAAAACCTATGGTGGGTCCAAGCCTGCTTGAAGTTATCGTCGGAATTGAGGGATCTAGCAAACCAGTTGTGGCCGCTATTCATGGCACAGCGCTTGGCGGTGGCCTAGAGACAGCTCTTGGTTGTCATTACCGGGTTGCAAGTCCAACCGCGAAAGTAGGACTTCCTGAAGTGAAGCTTGGTATTTTGCCAGGTGCTGGCGGAACACAACGCTTACCACGTGTTGTCGGTGTCCCTATGGCTCTGGAAATGATTGCAGGTGGTGCGCCAATTGGATCTGCGAAAGCAGCCGAAGTTGGGCTTGTTGATGAAGTGATCGAAGGTGACTTGAGAGCAGGTGCCATTGCGTTTGCTAAAAAAGTTGTTGCTGAAGGTCGCCCACTGGTGAAAATTAGTGATCAGGACGAAAAACTGCAAGAAGCAAAAGAAAATCCAGCAATTTTTGATGATTTCCGCAAATCTATCGCCCGGAAAACACGGGGCTTTGTCGCGCCAGAAAACTGCATTAAAGCGGTTCAAGCCGCAGTCGAATTGCCTTTCGTTGAAGGCCTTAAACGCGAGCGCGATTTGTTCGTTGAGCTCATGGGCGGCGAACAATCCTTTAGCCAACGTTATTTCTTCTTCTCAGAAAGATTAGCGGCCAAAATTCCTGATGTGCCAAAAGACACACCACTGCTTGATATTAATTCATGCGGTATTATTGGTGCAGGCACAATGGGTGGCGGTATCGCCATGAACTTCCTGCAGGCTGGTATCCCGGTGATTATCGTGGAAACACAGCAAGAGGGATTGGACAAAGGTCTGGCGCTGATTAAAAGCAATTACGCGGCGACAGTATCAAAAGGTCGGATGAGCCAAACTGCAATGGATAAATGTATGTCCTTGTTGTCAGGCACCATCAAGCTTGAAGACATAAGTGACGTTGATATCGTGATCGAAGCGATTTTCGAGAATATGGAAGTTAAGAAAGAAATCTTCCAGAAGCTTGATGCCATTTGTAAAGACGGTGCAATTCTTGCGACCAATACTTCTACATTGGACATTGATGAAATCGGTGAAGCAACTAATCGCCCTGAATCTGTGATTGGTCTCCATTTCTTCAGCCCGGCAAATGTCATGAAATTGCTTGAAGAAGTGCGCACGAAGAAAACCAGCCATACCGTTATGGCAACGTGTATGGCACTGGCTAAGCGCATTGGCAAAGTTCCCGCCATGGTTGGTGTCTGCGAAGGGTTTGTGGGTAACCGTATCCTCCATCGCCGTTCAGAGCAGGCGACAGCCTTGCTTATGGAAGGTGCTATGCCTGCCGATGTGGATCGCGTTCTGTTTGATTTTGGCTTGCCAATGGGACCATTTGCAATGTCCGATTTGGCTGGTAACGATGTGGGATGGCGTATCCGTCAGGGTAAAGGCGTAACAAGCCCAGTTGCAGATGCAATATGCGAACTTGGACGCTTTGGCCAAAAAACAGGCTCAGGTTACTACGAGTATAAAGAAGGTAGCCGGACACCAGTATCGGACCCAATTGTCGAAGATATCATTGTAAAAGCTTCTAAAGCTGCTGGTATTGATCGCCGTGATATTTCAGATGATGAAATTTTGAAACGGTGCATTTATCCGATGATCAACGAAGGCTCTAAAATCCTTGAAGAAGGTATCGCAACACGCGCTAGTGATATCGATGTTATTTGGGTTTATGGGTATGGATGGCCAATTTATCGCGGTGGACCAATGAGATACGGCGATGCAATAGGCCTTAAAAACGTCTATGAAACACTGCTGGAATATCAAAAGGAACATGGTGATTTCTTCAAACCAAGCGCGTTGTTAGAGCGTTTGGCGAAAGAAGGAAAAACCTTCCAAGACGCCTAGGTGTTTCTGGAAACAATGTAGAAAAGCCCCGCATTCTTGCGGGGCTTTTTTTTATGCTTCTTTTTTATGAGCCCAAGCAATGTAAAGGGCCGGGATTAGAGATAGAGAAAAAACGAATGCTGAGATTAAGAACACATCTTCAAAGGTGTTGGTCAGCATTTGAATGTTGTCTGCAGCATCTAAAATGCCGTCCTTTGCAGTACTGATGGCAATGGTTGTGTGGTGTTCTGTTCGTGCGGTAATTAATAGCGCCGTGAGGTTTACGCCAATAGTACCGCCAAGCATACGCACGAAATTCAGCGCGCCTGAGGCTTCAGGAACCATGAGTGGGGGCACGATTGACAGGGCAAATGTACTGTTCGATGGCATGATAAATCCAAGACCGATACGGCCCACAATGATCCAACCCGCTAAGAATAGGTAGCTGGTATCTTTGGTCGAAAAACTAATCACTATTGAAGCGACTATGAAGACAGTTTGTCCAAATAAAATCAGCCTGTAGGCCGGCATTTTATCAATAAGGCGTCCAACGATGGGAAAGACAAAAGCGAGGAGTAGGCCCGCAGGAAGTAACAGCAAGCCTGCGTCCGTTGCACTGGAAGACTGCACGGTTCTAGCAAAAAGTGGGATGGTGTAAAAACTGGAAAACATACCCGCGGTTGTAAGTGCGCCAATTACAGCAGAAGATGTAACGCGCAGGTTTTTGAACATTCTAAGGTCAACTAATGGCGCGGCGCTTTTAATATCCCGCAGGAAAAAAAGCAGTAATGATATGCCTGAAATTAGAAGGTAGGGATAAACGTGAAAGCTGGCAAACGGATAAAATTGGCTGTTAGATAATCCCGTTAAGAGGCACCCGACCGACAGGGCAATAAACACTAAACTGCCGAAATTGAATTGTCCGGGTTTCTGATCGGTGTCTTTATCGGGTAATAAATACGCCCCGCAGCAGCCAGCTATAAAGGCTAACGGGATAACCACGGCAAACGTCGTATGCCAATCCATGCTGTCTGTGATTATGCCGCCAATGACAGGCCCCATAGCCGGACCAATGACAACACCCATGCCAAACAGACCCATGGCGCGCCCTCTCATATTGGCCGGGAACAATAGAAAAACCAGTGCCATGGACAAAGGCTGCAAAAAGCCGGCACCAGTGCCTTGCAGTAATCGTGCGACTACAAGAACTTCATAACTCTCAGAAAACCAGCCGAGCAGACTGCCGACTATAAAAGATGTAATGGCAATTAAAAATGTGAACCGTGGTCCGATACGTTTCATTAGCCACGCGGTTGTCAGCATAGCAACGCTAGACGCACATAAAAACGCAGTGGACATCCATTGAGCAGAACCTTGGGTGATTTGAAATGTCGCCATGATATCGGTCAAGGCGACATTCACCATGGTCGAGGAGAATATGGTCGTTAGTAAACCCAGAACGACAGTAAATCCAGCGACCCATTTATAGGAGGAGCCAAACTTTTCGCGAAGCGCTGTGTTTCGATCCATTCTCATGATTTGCGATCAAACTCTTTGCGGAGCTCGTCATTATGTTGTCCCAATGCAGGGATAGGGCCAAACTGATCTTTAGTTCCCGCAAAGGAGATAGGGGATGCCACAAGGTTCACAGGTCCGTTTGGACTTTGCACCGTTGTTCGTTCCAGCTGGGGATGAGCGGATAAGTCCGCAACTGAATTGAGCGCGCCAAAAGCGATGCGGGCTGCAAGTAGTTTTTCAGCGGCATCGTCTCTGCTCAGTTTTTTGAAAATTTCGTTTATTTCTTCGTGTAATGCAATCCGATTGGCAACACGGTCAATATTCGTCAGATATCTTGGATCCTCTACCAGATGCGGCGCGTTTAGGGCCTTTTCACACAGATTTCGCCATTCAGTTTGGTTTTGGATGGAAATTACGATTTTTTCGCCGTCTCTTGTGTCAAATGCTTCATAGGGTGCGATTGAGGGGTGGCTAAGGCCACCCCGTCCCGGAGCTTTGCCGCCATATTCTTCGTGGAGGAGAGGGACTGTCATCCAATCGGCCATGCCTGCGAACAGAGTAGATTTAATGGCTTTACCAATGCCAGTTCTCTGGCGTTCATATAGAGCTTCAAGAACTGCAACCAAACCATGCATGCCAGCGGCAATATCACAAACTGACACACCTACTCGGCCCGGTTCTTCCGGAGACCCTGTTACCATGGCGAGGCCTGTTTCTGACTGTACGAGCATGTCGTAGGCTTTCATTTTTGCAAAAGGACCTTCCTCACCATAACCTGATATATCGACGGTTATTAACCGAGGCCGGTCTTGTCTAAGAGCTTCGCTATCTAAGCCAAACCGATTTACAACGCCGGGGGCCAAATTCTGAATGAAGATGTCTGCTTTTGAAATTATGGTTTTTAAAAGAGTGAGATCTTCGTTATTTTTGATATCAAGTTGGATTGATTGCTTGCCCCTATTAAGCCAAACAAAATAGGCGCTTTCTCCATTTACGACAGAGTCATATTGGCGGGCAAAATCACCTTCTGGGCGCTCAACCTTAATCACACGCGCACCAGCATCGGCAAGTCTGGAGGAAAGGTAGGGAGCCGCTACAGCTTGCTCAAGCGAGACGACGAGGATATCATCCAATGGTCGGGTCATATTTTTCTTCTTATTTTATTTATGCGAGATGTTAAAAATACTCTCTTTTGGGATAACAACCAATACTAAAAAACTTAAGCAGAAAACTGTAAAAGGCGTTATCATTTCCTAGGATAAACAGTAGATTATGACAATATAGTTTTTCTTGGCATTTACTTTAAAATGCAATTCGGAGAAAAAGATGACTAAAAAATCAGTGATTTTACTGTCTGGTTGTGTGACTTTTCTTATGTTGTGTTTAGTGAACTTACCTGCGGCAATCGCTGCTGATCGATTTGAAAAATATTGGACAGTAAACGAATATTTAACCTACAACCCTCAACAGGTCTCAAAAAGTAATTCGTTTATAAGTCGCGTTAGAGCCGCCGCGATACCCGCTACAAATATCAAAAAACCAATTCGGATAGCGGTTGTTTATCCAGGATTACAAGCATCCGATTATTGGAGACGTAGTATTGTGTCTTTAGAAAAAAGACTTAAGGAATTGAAGGCTCCTTATGAATTAGTTTCTCATTTCACAAAACCTGGTCTTACTGTTCATGAGCAGAGTAACAAAATTGGTCAATTCTTAGCTGCAGGTGCTGACTATTTGATTTTTACGCTTAATGTTAGTCAACACAAACCGTTAATCGAAAAAATTATGAAAGGCGACCAGACGAAAATTATCCTTCAAAATATAACGACTCCCTTGAAAAGTTTTAAATTAAGGCAACCTTTTCAATATGTTGGGTTTGATCATGCCATCGGCACAGAATATTTGGTGGAAAAATATTTAAAGATTTTCGGGGGTAAAGCTGACTATGCGATAATGTACGGATCCCCCGGTTACGTCAGTGAAATGCGGGGCGGGACTTTTTTGCGTCATATGGAAAAACACGCAGGAATGAAGCTTAAAGAGTCCTATTATGTGGGGTTCAACCGGAAAAAATCCTATAGGGCAGCGAAGGATTTATTAAAAAATCACTCAAATATTAAATTCGTGTTTAGTGCCTCGACGGATATAGCGCTTGGTGTTTTGGATGCTTTACGTGAAGAGGGACGGATGGGCGACATTATTACCAATGGTTGGGGCGGCGGTAGCGCCGAACTTGATGCAATTCAAACCGGTGACCTAGATTTTACAGTGATGAGAATGAATGACGATAACGGAGTTGCAATGGCTGAAGCTATGGTATTGGATCAGCTAGGAAACGTAAGCGCAGTTCCCACTATTTTTTCGGGTGATATGGTGCTGGTTGAAAAAAGTATGACTGACAGCGAAATAATGGAACTAAAAAACCGTGCCTTCAGATATTCAAAATAAAGAACCATCAGTTTTAAATAAAACATCCGGGATCAGTCTATCTGTATTGACGGCTGGAAGCTTGTTCGTGCTTTTAACCGTGGTTTCCCTAGGTATGCTTGTTGTTACCTACAACACGTCTCAGCTAGCAGCGGAAAATGAACGCCAGCGGCTTGAGACTCAAAATGGTACTATCAGCGATTTGGTTCTTGATGCTCACTTTGTCGCGCTGGAGCAATATATTGATTTTTTGGGGCGTAAAGTATCTCTTCTAAGTCAAAAAAACAAAAAGACATTGGATGATGTTCTCCAAAGTTCATTTTTCTCCCAGAACGAAAATGTAGTGAATTACGTCGCTTATTTATCAGCAGATGGCAAGTTCGTATCAGATATTGATACAGAACTTTATCCTTTCCCGGAAATTGAAGAGCACATAAAACGTTCTGAAGTTGGAGAAAGTAATTGGTTTTGGGCTGTTGGGCCTGACAAACCAGAAGGAGTTCAAAGCCTTCTGATCTATCACAAGCAACAACTGTTAGATCGAGCTACGGGACGTCTGGAAGGGTATCTAGTTGGCGGGTTGTTTTTAAATGATAATGGTTTATTGGTTGAAGAAATTGCTAAGAAGACCGGTGCTGTTGCTACAAGTTTACTTCATACGGGCGATGTTTTGGCGTGGCACCGGGCAGACTTGCTCCATGAAGGAGAGACACAAGACGCGAAAGATAAACCTCATCCAGTTGTCGATAATCAATACGAGTTTTTTATTTCAAAACAAATCCTCGCTCAATATTTTCCAGACGCTGGTTTTCGGGTTCATTCTATATTACCCATTACCTATAAAGATAAATTAGATCAATTAAATTTGATCTCAGCTTTGTTGGGACTGGCCTTAATATCTGGACTCTCTGTGGGTTCAATATTCTTTGGTCAGGTAATAATAATTAAACCTCTTAAAAAACTTATAGGTTATGCCCGCAAAGTAGAAAAAAGAGAACCGGACCCAAAGCTACCTGTATCGATAATAAAAGAGTTCAATGAAGTGGGGCGTAATCTTGAGCGGGTGCTGTCTGCACTACAGGACAGCGAAAAGCGATTTGAAGATTTTGCAAATGTAACATCAGACTCCATATGGGAAACAGATGTAAATTATAGGTATACTTTTGTTTCTCGGAAAAATAATTCCAAAAACGATTTAGGTATGGCTAACATAATTGGAAAAACGAGACAGGAAATCATTGGAATTGATATCAATGGCGATCAATGGAAAGAGCATGATGAGTTAATTCGACAACGATTACCTTTTAAGAATTTTGTATTTGAGCGCGCCACTGACGATGGAGAAATAATATTTAGATCCACTAGTGGTAAACCAATTTTTGACGATCGAGGCCAGTTCCTTGGGTATAGAGGCACCTCAACGGATATTACCGGCGAAATTGAATCTCAGCGTGAAGCAGAAAAAATCCAAAACCAGTTAAGACAATCTCAAAAATTGGAAGTTGTGGGGCAACTTACTGGTGGTATCGCACATGATTTCAATAATCTGCTTGCAGTCATTATTGGTAATCTCGAGCTTTTCATGGAAAAAGGTGGCTTGGACGCACAAAGTCATAAAATGCTCTCTGATGCTGTTAGAAGTGCCGAAAAAGGTGCGGCCTTAACCCATCAACTGTTGGCGTATTCCCGCCAGCAAGCCTTACAGCCAGCGGTCGTTCGGCCGCGTGATGTTATAATGGGCGTTGAGTCTTTGCTAAAACGAGCTATTGGCGAGAGTATTGAATTCAAAATAGCATTGGAAGATCAAAGATCAATATTGGTTGATCCCAATGAACTTGAAAATGCTCTGATGAATTTGGTTGTAAATGCGCGCGATGCACTTGAGGGATCTGGATCCATAACCATTGAAAGCTTTGATATCGAAATCGATGAAGATTATGCCGCGACATATCATGGCTTCGATAAAGGAAATTATGCCTGCATCGTGGTGACTGATACAGGAAGCGGTATTCCTAAGAATGTCCAAGATAGAGTGTTCGAGCCGTTTTTTACAACAAAAGGAGTTGGCGAAGGTAGCGGATTAGGGTTGAGTATGGTGTTTGGTTTCGTCAATCAATCCGGTGGCAATATAACAATCTATAGCGAGGAAAATAAAGGAACATCGATTAAGCTGTTTTTACCAATCGCGGAGGAAGCTTCCGATCCAGTACACCATATAGAGTCCGATATAATCCAATACGGAGAAGGTGAACATGTCTTGATTGTTGAAGATGATGATCAAGTTCGGTCGCTTGTCGCCGCTCAGTTGCAATCTATTGGATATGAAACTTTAGAATGCAAAAATGGGGCTGAAGCAATGGAACTTTTGAAGGTTCAAAACATTGATGTCCTGTTATCGGACGTAATTTTACCCAAAGGCATGAGTGGCGTTGATATTGCACGGGAGGCAACTGAGATTAGCGTAAACCTTCCAGTCGTATTGATGTCTGGGTTTACCGGACAATCTTTTACAACGAAAATTGCAATGCCAGAGGGTGTCGACGTTTTGTTTAAGCCTTTTACAAAACTCAAACTTTCAGAAGCTATTTCTAAAGCTAAATCAAAATAATCTGAAGACGTACTAGCACCCTCTGTTCTTTACAAATTGCTCAAATCACGTAACCGCTTTTCTGAAGAGGCAGTTCTCTGATGCGGTCGTTGTTCGCTGCAAAAATTGCGTTGGTTAGCGCAGGCGCTATTGGCGGTGTAGCGGGTTCGCCGCCACCACCCAATGGGCGCCCAGATGCTGCTATATGAACGGAGATTTCAGGACAATTTTCAAGTCGAACCATATCGTAGCTTGGGAAGTTATCTTCGGCGACTTGTCCATTTTCAATTGTAATTTCGCCAAACAATGCAGCTGACAGGCCAAAAATAATGCCGCTTTCCATTTGAGAAATAAGACCGTCTGGATTGAGTACTTCACCGCAGTCGACCACGCAAGTAACCTTATCAACGCTAAGCTCTTTATCTGCGCCAACGGTGACTTCCACAACTTGGCCAACGATGGAGCCAAACGACTCGTGTAAGGCAACACCTCTGCCGCGCCCTTTTGGTAATGGATTATTCCAGTCGCTGACTTCAGCCAATTTTTTAAGTACATTCTTGAAGTCAGTGTGATTTGCGAGATGGTCCATTCTGAACGCTACTGGGTCTGCTTTTGCCGCCCACGCAAGTTCATCCATAAAACTTTCAGTAAAGAAGGCATTATAGGAATGCCCAACGCTGCGCCAATAACCGACAGGAATTGCTGTGGGGCTTGGAAAATGTTCCATCAGTTTATTGGTGAACTGATAGGGAATATCCGCAGCTCCTTCCGCTGTTGTGTTGTCAGGCATATCTGTATTTGCCCAAGGAATAAGCCGGTTGACAAAAGATCGCGTTACGGACGGAGATGCAACACGGTTGTGCCATGCGGCAACGGAGCCATTTTCGTTAAGTGAAGCACTGAATTTTGAGAGAGCCGCCGGACGGTACATGTCGTGCTGGATATCGTTTTCGCGGGTCCATACTAATTTGACAGGACGGCCCTTTAACTCCTTGGCAATGGTTATGGCCATGACAACAAAATCAGTCTCCAGTCGCCGACCAAATCCACCACCAAGGAAGGTGTTGTGGATCGTCACGTTTTCTGCAGGGACGTCAGCAGTCTGTTCTGCGATCCAGCTCATCAATGTCGATGTTTGGTTTGGAACCCATACCTCAACATCATTTTCTCCAACCTTTGCTGTACAGTTCATGGGTTCCATACAAGCGTGGGCAAGGAAAGGTGCTTTGTAGGTGGCCGTGTGGACGTCACTCGCCGCGGAAAGCTCAGCTTTAGCATCCCCTTCGTCGCTATAGCTGCGTCCATCATCAGATTCGATATTGTTTTCAAATAAAGCGAAAATGCTTTTAGTCGACAAATGAACAGCATCACCGCTATCAAATGTGACGGGGAGAGCTTCAACCGCCGATTTTGCGCGCCAAAAACTGTCAGCAATAACGGCAACGCCGGTTTCAAACTTCACAGCCCTAATAAAACCTGGCATATCCTTCACAGCGTCTTCATCCCATCCCGTGACAGTACCGCCAAATACGGGTGCCAGCTTCACAGCCGCGAACGCCATGTTAGGGAGAGTGACATCTACACCAAAGCCGGCCTGGCCTGTTACCTTTGCGGGAATATCAATACGCTCTTGTGATTTGCCGATTATTCTGCGGGCACCTGCAGATTTCAGTTTAATATCTTGGGGCACTTCTTGCATTGATGCTTGTTCAACAAGTTCGCCATATGTTGCAGACTTACTACCATTTTTGAGCTTTATTGTGCCGCCTTCTGCGATGCATTCGTCTGCGCGAACATTCCACTGGTTCGCTGCTGCTTGTTTCAGCATTTCCCGAGCTGTCGCGCCCGCCTGTTGCATAGGACCCCAGAAATTTCGAACACTGGTGCTGCCGCCCGTTGCTTGTACACCTAAAACGCCGCCAACCTGCTTCATGGCCCATGCACCTGCTGTGGCTTCTCCTGAATGATGACCATCAGAGAAGGGAAGGCTATCCATGATTGCAACTACATTGGCATATACAGGATGTACCGGGGCCGGTTCAGGTGTTACTGACGCTACATCGACTTCCAGCTCTTCTGCAACTAACATACACAATGATGTATAAACACCTTGCCCCATTTCCGCTTGAGAGATTGCAACGGTAACTTCGCCTTGTTTATTGATTTTTACCCAGGCATTTAACGCAAATTGGCCATTTTCGGCTGTGGCAACGAGAGCTTTATTGCCGGGGATGTCTTCGCCAAGGGAATAGGCAACAGCTAGGCCGCCGCCGACCAAGCCACCGGCAATCAAAAATTTACGGCGGGTGAGTTTCATTTTTGCCATGACTTATGCTTCCCCTTGAAGTTTAACAGCTTGATGGATCGCTTTGCGAATACGAGGGTAGGTGCCGCATCTGCAAATGTTGGTAATCGATTGATCAATTTCGTCATCTGTGGGCTTTGGATTTTCATTCAATAGGGCGCTGACAGCCATGATCATCCCTGATTGACAGTAACCACACTGGGGAACTTGCTCAGATATCCATGCTTGTTGAACTGCTGTTAGTTTTCCGTCTGAAATACCTTCAATAGTGGTAATTTTTGTGCCAACAGCTTCACTAACCGGTATAGAACAGGACCGAGCGGCCTCGCCATCCAAATGCACTGTACAGGCGCCGCATGCTGCGACCCCGCACCCAAATTTTGTCCCCGTGAGATTAACCGTGTCGCGAATAACCCATAGTAAAGGGGTGTCCTCCTCCGCATCTACATCCACATTTTTGCCGTTAATGTTGAGTGTTAGCATATTGTATTCCCACCTGTATTTTAAATGACCGCTAGTCATTACTGTGAGGGCGAGGTATGCATATGTCAATAGACGGCAGAAAAGTTCTGTTCTTTATCGGTTTTTTCAGCGAAATTGCAGTCAGTTACTCTAAAGAACGAAAGTTGTGTTTCTGAATGAATGAAGTCGTAGGTAAAAGAGCCACCAGTGAGGCTCAAAAAATGGCCCGCCGGATTAAGGTCCTGAATGCTGCTAGTTCACTATTTACTGAAGCCGGTTTCTTTGACGTGAGCATGTCGATGATTGCCAAAAAAGCAGGCGTGGCAAAGGGAACCATTTATTTGTATTTCAGCACTAAAGAGGAAATATTCTTAGCGCTCTGTACAGATGAACTGGGAATTTGGCTTTTGCATTTGGAAAGTCAACTTTCAACAGTTACCGGTGTCTTGGAGAACGAACAGTTTATTGCGATCCTTCGGAAGAGTTTTGAAGGTCGGGATGTGATGTACCGTTTGATTGCTCTGATGCATCTTGTGCTCGAAAAGAATGTATCTCTGCAGGAAGTCTTAGATTTTAAACGTAATCTGCTTGAATTGACGGTGAAGATTAGTGATCGGGTCGAGATTGTTTTACCCTACCTTGAAAAAGGGGACGGTTTAGCATTAATGACAACCTTTCATAGCCTTGTCGTCGGGTGGAGCCAGATGACAGAAACTAGTCCAATTATGGAAAAGGTTTTGGAGATTCCAGAGATGGCTCCTTTCAAGTTTGATATGCAGGACAATCTTTTTCGCTCGTTCAGGTTGGTGTTAGATGGTGCGAAATACGGAGACCAAAAGTAGATCGGTCACGAATTTATTGATCAAAAATGCTAGAAATTTATCTTAATTTGTTTTGGTTACTTATTGTTAATCAGACCCGGATAATTTGAGCTTTATAAAAGACGCATCAAATAACGATGTTACAAAAAAACACTTTTTAAAGTCGACATCTTCGGGAGCTAATCGTGAATAATATGAGTAATTTAACCGACAGAATGCCAGCAGTACTTCAAAAAATTGAGGTTGTTGATGCGAAGGCAAATGCGGTTTCCGCTTCAATTGACCGCTTCCAAGGGTCTCTTGATCGTCTTGGTGAAAACAGAGAATCTGCAAAACGAAATGCAGAAGAAGCGCAAATAACAGCCGATCGCGGTCGGATGGTTATGGGGGAGACCTCAAAAAATATGGAAGAAATCGCGACAGCAGTTGATAACGCAACTCAAAGTGTCAGCGCTTTAAACGAAGCCTCGAAGCAAATTGCTGGTATGGTTCAATCCATTGAAGATATTGCATCACAAACCAATTTATTGGCGCTTAATGCAACGATTGAGGCTGCGCGGGCCGGCGAAGCTGGAAAAGGTTTTGCTGTGGTTGCAGGCGAGGTTAAAAATCTGTCTAAGCAAACAGCTAAAGCAACTGATGATATTCGCAAACGCATTAATCATTTGACGGACGAGATTGCCGCTATTGTTAAATCCATGGATCAGGGGACAGTCGCTGTTAAAAAAGGTAGAGAAACAATGGCTGAAACCGTATCGAACATGGATGAGGTTGCTGGAAGTATCGCGAGCACGACACAATTGCTGAATTCGAACAGCCATCTTGGACAAGAGCAAGCTGAAGCTTTTGCTCAAATTTTTGAAGAAGTTTCATCACTACAAGCTGCAAATAAAGACGCAAAATTGGCGGCTTCAGCCTAACGTTCTGGCTATTTCAAACGATAGCGTTGGTAAATCAAAGGCGGTGCTTGTGAGCACTGCCTTTTTTAATTGGCGTTAATGATTTCCAGAAACTGCTCGCCATATCTCTTGAGCTTACTCTCTCCAACGCCTTGGACCTCAGCCATTGCATCTAAAGAAGTTGGTCTTAAATTTGCCATTTCCAGCAGCGTTTTGTCGTGAAAAACCACATACGGGGGAATATTTCCCGCTTTCGCGATTTCCAGTCGCAATGCTTTTAGGCTGTCAAACAATGAGGCATCTTCCGGAGGGATCGGCGTCGACGCCCGACCTTTATTCTTTTGTTTCTTAGGCGAAATATATTGGCGGGTAGAAAAGGTCTCTTCAGCTCGCAAGAGCGGCCGGCATTTTTCGTTTAAGGAAAGTCCGCCAAACCCTTCGATATCTTGGGTGATATAATCCAATGATAAAAGCTGACGAATTAGGGCCTGCCACTCAGGGCGGTTGTAGTCAGTCCCTTTGCCGTATAGGGGCAAGGTATCGTGACTTGTACTTCGAATTTTATCGGTGTCTGCACCCATTAAAATATCAATGATGTGGCCTGATCCAAACCGTTGCCCTGTTCTATAAATGCAGGAAAGCGCCAGTTGGGCCGCTTCGGTGCCATCTTGTACAATGGGCGGGGTCACGCAGTTATCACAGTTACCGCAAGGCTCAAACGTCTCGCCAAAATACTTAAGAAGAACCTGTCTTCGACATCCGAGAGTTTCACAATAGGCAAGTAGAGCATTAAATTTTTGGCGCTCAATGCGAGTTTGATCTTCGGATAAGTTATTACTGAGAAGTTGGCGAATTTTCGCGATATCCTGTTGACCAAAGGCAAGCCAAGCTGTTGCTGGAAGGCCGTCACGACCAGCACGGCCTGTCTCCTGATAATAGGCTTCCATGTTTTTTGGTAAATCCAGATGGGCAACGAACCTAACGTCAGGTTTATCAATCCCCATCCCAAAGGCAATAGTTCCGACGACAATAACGCCTTCTTCTTTGATAAAGCGTTCAAGATGGCGTGCTCGCATTTCAGCTGGAAGGCCAGCATGATAGGGCAGCGCCTTAAAACCTTTTTCAACTAATTTTTCTGCTGTTGATTCAACACGTTTACGGGACAGACAGTAGACAATCCCTGAATCTGTTGGGTGGGAGTCTTTGATGAAATTGACAAGCTGGCTCAGACCGTTTTGTTTTGCCGCAATTTGATACTGAATATTAGGTCGGTCAAAACTAGCTTTAAAAACTTCGCCATATCCGAGGTTCAGTCTCCCAATGATGTCTTTTTGGGTGGGAGCATCTGCCGTTGCAGTAAGTGCAATTCTGGGTACATTTGGAAATGTTTCATGCAGGATGCTCAGTCTTAAATATTCCGGTCTGAAATCATGCCCCCATTGGGAAACACAGTGAGCTTCATCAATGGCGAAAAGCTCGATATTAAACTGCGCTAGAAAATTCAAAAACCCCTCTGCAAACAATCTCTCTGGCGCAATATACAGAAGTTTTAGGGTGCCGTTTTTCAGTTTTGAAAAGATCTCTGATTGGAGCTCAGGTGAGCAGGTGGAATTGAGTGCTGCGGCCTCTACACCGAGCTCTTTAAGGGCCTCAACCTGATTTTGCATCAATGCAATCAGAGGCGATATGACAACCGTAATCCCGTCAAGGCAAAGGGCTGGCACTTGATAACATAAAGACTTGCCGCCGCCCGTGGGCATCAGGACAAGGGCATCTCTTTTTGCGAGAATATGATCGATAATTGCAGCCTGTTGGCCCCGAAATTCAGGATATCCAAAGACAGTTTGCAATATATGGGACGGATTACGCGACATCCGTTGGTTATACAGGAGCGAAACTTGAAGGCAATGGATATTAGGTCTCAGCTATTCTAATTTATAAGAGGTGTTCTAGTTTTTCTTTTAATGCGTGAATTTCAATGGCTGCATCAGCCAATAAACTTCGAAGCCTACTGTTCTCGTCATCCACCTGTTGCAGCCGTTTTACCGGATTACCATCGGATTTTTGAGCTCGTTTTCGCCACCTATAGAGAGTTGCTTTAGAAATATTGTGTTTTTCCAGCACACTTTCTACTGCGATCCCGTTTTCAAGTCCGCGGAGTATCTTTTCAATCTCCTGCTTTGTCCGATGCTTTCGTTCCATGGGAATATACTGCTTTCATCATTACAAATTACCCGATGCCGTTCTCACTTATTCGCTCATCCCGCTAACGATCGACTGAAGTGCAATTAAATTATCAGTGATTGAGCTGTCTTCCATCAGATCTTGCGAGGCTTTTGCCGCAGCAATAGGGTCGACAGTTAGAAGTTGTCGAGACGCTGCCAGTGTAATGGCGTTATGGATCGTATAACTGTGTTGTTGTTGTGCGATCACATTTTGTAATGCCAGACCAATGCTATGGGCCATTTGTTGATATAATACGCCAACTGCCTCTGCCGGGGCTTCTCCCAATACTTTCATACTGGTCTGTGCTACTGCATCTGTGACCTGACTATTTACATATGTCTCTTCAGTCATTTCTGAACTCCTAATCGCAAACGGGATTGGCCATTACTCCACCCTCTTGCTTTACTCACTGTCCTTTTTGGACTTAGATTTTTTTTCAGGTAAAGGGGCTACTTGCTGAATGATAACTGGCGTTATGGGGTGAATTATGGGGCGTTGAGCCATTGGTTGTAGGATCAACTGAATATTTTGCGTTAAGGCCGCAAGACCTACGGTATTGACATTCTGTTGATTAGATACTGAGTTTTGTAATGCCGTGCCCGTCGCTTGCGCCATGGTTTGATAGAGTGTTGCCATGGAATTTGCTGGCGCCATACCAACAACGATCGCATTGGATTGCGTGACCGCATCAGTGATTTGGCTGTTCACTGATCTTATCTTCTGTGTGTCGGATGTTGTTTTATCTGTCATTACTGACTCCAGTTATTGAAAGTAGTGGCCCGAACGCCACATCATGGACGCTGTACTTATATTAGATGTGACGTTCGGGCGCCGTGCAGACGAGTACTCGCCTGTTAACGCGGTGGGAAATTCGGGTTATTTGCGTCCGAAGCAGGAGCAAACGCAGACATAACGCCTTTTAGTGAGGCCATAGATTCAGCAACAGGACTTCCGCTGAGGATCTGCTGTGTTGCTTTCCCTGTGGTCGCGGTATCTAGTGTATAAAGAATAGTTACAGCACCAGTGACAACAGCACTATCGATTGAGTTTTTATGCTGTTGGTTTGCAACCATGTTTTGCATACTCATACCAGTGCTTTGAGCTAGCATTTGATAAAGCATGCCCATTGATTCCGCCGGCGCGTCACCTAATACTTTAACATTTGACTGGGTTACAGCGTCAGTAATTTGGCTATTCATCCAAGTGTTATCAGCCATCTTGGTACTCCTTAATTATAAATTAGATTGTAGGCTAAAAGAGATTAAATACCGCGAGCTGCCGCTTGCAGTGCCGTCAGGGATTCAGCAACTGGATTGCCGCCCAAAACTTCTGAAGTCGCTTTTGAGGCCGCTGCCGCTGACAAGTTGTAGAGGACACTTGTGCCTTGGGTTGTAACCGCAAGGTCAATAGTTGCTGCACCTTGTTGATTAGACACAGCATTTTGCATGCTAGCGCCAACAACTTGACCAAATACCTGATAGGTGTTGGCCATGGAGACAGCAGGTGCCTCAGCTAGATTTGTTACGTTTGCTTGCGTAATCGAATCCGTAATTTGGGAATTCACTGGTGTATTACCTGGCATGATAATCGCTCCTTAAATACAAGATAAATGGTTTAACTGGTTGATTTTATTCAGGTTGTTGATCGTTCGATTTTTTTATATCTCCAACGATCGATTTTAATGTTGAAAGAACTTCATCGTGGGAGTCGTCCAACACATTGCTTTTGACTGACATAGCATCTGCTGCGCCATCAATATTGAACAGCATACTAATTCCTTGAGAAACGATCGCGGAATCGATGGTGTTCATATTTTGTTGATTTGCGACCGCATTTTGCATGGCGACACCAACTGACTGAGCAAGTAATTGATACACTGTTGCCATTGATTGTGCAGGTGCATTGCCTAGTACAGTAATATTTGACTGGGTAACTGCATCCGTGATTTGGCTGTTTACAGGGGTATCGTCAGCCATATGGTTTTCCTCCATGTGTATTTGAATAATGACTGCGGTATGCAAATCATTCGACAGCGGAAAGACGTGCCCTTTCGAGACTGTGTGAAAAAAAATGACCGATTTTCTTTTTTTGATTTGCGAATACTCTCATTTCGATGAGAAGATAAGTGCATAGAAAATACGATCAAAAACATATGCTTGAATGATTTTTTTGCACCTCAGAGTTGGGCGAATATGATTGCGAAAACCGAAGAAGAAATAAACGGCCTAACCGAAATCGGGGGTATAATTCGATTTGTTTTGGATGAAGTCGAAAAACAGGTGCGCCCGGGAATAACCACCCTTGAGTTGGATACGGTTGTCGGCAAGCTACTGGCAGATAACGGGGCGAGATCAGCGCCAATACTTGCTTATAATTTTCCCGGATTTAGCTGTATCAGTGTAAACGACGAGGCGGCTCATGGGATTCCAGGGCCGAGAGCGTTGGAAGAAGGGCAGCTTGTAAACATAGATGTTTCTGCTGAAAAGAATGGCTATTGGGCCGACTCTGGCCGATCAATTCCAGTGGGAATTGTCTCTGAGCCACTTTTGCTTCTTTGCTCGACAACAAAAAAAGCGTTGGATGCCGGGATCAAGGCTGCGTTTGCAGGAAACGCCATTAATGAAATCGGCAGAGCTGTGGAGACGGTGGCTTCTGAAGCTGGGTTTCAAATTATCGATGGGTTAGTTGGGCATGGCGTGGGGCGTAATATTCATGAACCGCCAGAGGTTCATAACCGGTTTATGCCAGTGCCGAATATGAAGTTGCAGGAAGGGTTGGTTATTACAATTGAACCCTTCCTGACTCAAGGGATCGGCAATTACAGAGAAGGGCGGGATGGATGGACGCTACTTACAATCGACGGATCACATTCGGCGCAGTTTGAGCATACGCTTATCATAACAAAAGAAGCCCCTATTATTGTAACTTAACTACCCACCCATTTTTTTGACAATACTGTCCATAGCCACGGCAGTTGCAGCGATTGCATCGGCTGTGATGCCAGCGATTTCCTGACTTGTTTGGGCAGCGAGGGCAGTTGCACCGGCGCTAGATACGGCATTCAAACCTGTAATAGCTGTTTGGGTTTGTGAGTTAAGGGCTTGAGTAATTGCTGCGGTCTGCGCGTTATAGGATTCGCCAATCGTGGTCTTTTGCGCAATCAAAACCGCGGCTTCCGCATTCTTCAATGCAGATAGTGAAACCCCATTTGCGGTATTGACACTGTTTAGGACATTCGAGTTTATAGTGGCATTTTCAAGAGCTAGACCTGATGAATGCGCTGCAAATTGATATAGGAGCCCCATGGCAAATGAAGACGACTCTTCCACATTCGCCACGGCAAAATTGATGTTCGAACTCGGTTTTGGTTTCTTATCATCAGGCATGATCAATACTCGCACTTTGTTTATCTGATACGGAAATTATGGATGACCTTCTTTTGAACTGACCTTTAGGATGTTTCGCCATCTGCGCTTGGTTCAGCGTCTGCGTCCTTGCTTTTTGGATCATCTGGTTCGCCGTCGTTTGCCTGTGTATTTCCGGAAATTGCGTTTTGCATTAGCTCATAGTTATTGATGCGATCTTTCAGTGGCATATTAGAAATTTGTCTGTTAATTCCCTCCCACAAAATGTTCCCAGTACCTGCGGCTAATGCCGCTGTTCCAATTATATTGAGATGATTTTGAGTAGAGACAGAGTTTTGAGCACCCACACCTGCTGCGTGTGCCATGGAAATATACATTGTCGCCATTGCAGTTGAAGCTGCACTACCAAGCACAATTTGATTAACAGCCATAACAGAATCTGCAATATTATTTGAATAGTTTTTTGTTTTATCTGAAGTCATTAGTATTCTCCTAAGTAAAAAAGTAAAATAATACTAATAAAATCAAATTCAATACTTAATATTTACTGAAATATTTTGACAAGTAATTTACATTTTCAATTTTGTCTTTGTTTTATCTGTAATCATTTAGTAATGGTGTGAAGCCGGCTAGATATAGGGTTTAATGAATTCACCAATAAGGAGAAAAAAAACACTAAACACACTTTAAAAGTGAAAAATGCAACCCAAGTTTAGTAAATCAAAATACAAAACTAGAATTAAGAGAACTTATTGGTTGCTTAAAGTGTGGAGGTGGCATCGTGTCCCAAAGATCCAGTTTACCAGTATCAGAAAATATGGAAATAATCTCAGTTCCAATGGGATCCGGGTTGGTTGAAGTCGGCAGAGCTCCAATGGCCTCCGAACAACCTTGCTTCTGGACCGCTTGGAATAAGCATCGTGAGTATCTACGTCGATTAAGCATGATTTGGATGAATATTAGCGCCATGGATGCAGAAGATGCGCTAAGTGACGCGACTATTCGAGCTTTTGAAAAATATCAAAATCATGCGGACCAAATCTTGAATGAACGGGCCTGGTTTGCCCGCCTACTACATAATATTTGCATTGATGCCCATCGATCGAATAAGCGACGGTTTCGGCTGGGTGAAAAGGTAAAAGAGGTTGTTACGGTTGAAGAGGATACGTTTGAAAAAATTGACCTAACACCCGAAGGCGAGCTCTTAAATTCGGAACTTGGGGAGCATCTGACGAAAGCGATAAATGACTTACCTGTAAAACTAAGGGAGCCATTGATAATGCGTTTAGTCAGAGGAGATGAATATTCTGAAATTGCTGAAATACTGAACATTTCAAACGATAATGCGCGCAAACGCGTTCAACAAGCCCGCGCGATACTTCGCCAGAAGTTAGCGTCCCATAGGCGATCTGGTGCCTAGAGGTTTTTTCGTTTTTTGTGATAGGTGAGGGCGCGGAAAAGAAATTCGCTCACCAACGGAATTGGAAGTTCTGCATCAACACTAAATAAAAGGGCTCTATTTTTCTCATAATTGAAGCCCTGCGGTGCCATCTCTTTGGTGTCTTCTATGAGTGTCGTTGTGCAGGGAACATAGATCGCGTATTGGCCCGTTTGGGGTTTATACCCTAATCGAATTGTTGTTCCGCTTTTTGGTGATTTTGTCAGGTAGCTGACTTGGTTCCATTTCAAACACTCCTCAATAGTCCCTATGGCTTCGTTTGAAGTCGCAATGGTGTAGATGAGGTTCCGTATATCCAGAAGTTTACCGCGAACAGCCGACGGGAACGCCTTATAGGTGCCGGCAACTTCTAAAGATTGGATTGGAAAATGGTCGTCCATCGGAAATGCTCTGCCTTTTCATAAATATCCAAAAGGATTATTTGAATTTGGCAGTCACATTCCCGAAGGTCAATTGTCTATTTTACTAGAGGAAACTGTTAGCTGGCATGTTTAAAGTTTTGACGCTTGGCTGCAGGTCTTGCAGATGAGCGTGAAGCTGGTTTGGCTCCCACATGCTTAGTTCGTGTATCCGCGCGTTTGTCAGTCCTGGCTGGCTTGCCACCAGGTTTGCCGCCGGGCTTACCACCGAGTTTTGCTTTTCCCTTAAATGCTGGTTTTTTAGTTTTCGAGAAAGGACGCCCTTTTGGTTTTCCTGGTGCGCGCTTATCTTTGTACGCCGGAGCCGGGAAGGGATGGTCATCATCCACAGTTACTTTTTGTTTGATGAATTCTTCAACGCTTCGAAGAAGATTTCTTTCGCGTGGCTCACAAATTGAGATGGCGATGCCTGACGCACCGGCACGGCCCGTACGACCTACCCGATGAACATAGTTCTCAGCTTCCATTGGAAGATCATAATTGATCACATGTGAAATGCCGCTAACGTCGATGCCGCGGGCAGCAACATCTGTCGCCACCAACACAGTAATACGATCATTCTTGAAGGACCTTAACGTCCGCTCACGCGCCCGTTGAGGTTTGTCGCCATGAATGCAGTTCGCTTTAATGCCTTCAATGTTTTTGTGAATATCTTCCACAAGGCCTTCTGTAGAGGCTTTGGTCCGAACAAACACAATGACCTTCGTTTTGTCAGATTGACCTAATAGATGCATGAGCAGGTCTTTCTTGTGATCACGAGAGACCATAAGGACGGAATGCTCAATTGTGCTTGCGACAGCAGTCTCGCGAGGGGCTTCAACATACATAGGTTGGTTGAGAAGCGTTTTTGATAAACGTTTAATCTGCGGGCTCATAGTTGCCGAGAACATCACAGTTTGATGGTTCGCAGGCATCTTGCTGGCAATTTCTTGAACATCTTCCACAAAGCCCATGTCAAGCATACGGTCGGCTTCATCAAGGACGAATGTTTGAATATTGTCCAGTTTGACTGTGCCGCGCTTCATATGATCCATTAACCGGCCGGGTGTTGCCACTAGAATGTCAACGCCGCGCTGCAGGTCTTTCATTTGCGGGCCGTAAGGCGCGCCGCCATAGACAACTGTATGAAACATTTTAATGTCGCGGGTGAAAATCTGGATTGCTTTGCCGATTTGGCTAGCGAGTTCGCGGGTTGGCGCAATAATAATCGCTGTTGGCATATGTGCTTTAGGCCGTGTGCGATCTTGAGACAATGTTTGAAGGATCGGAAGTACAAAGGCTGCAGTTTTGCCGCCGCCTGTTTGTGCGATCCCCATTAGATCTTTGCCTTCGAGAAGATGGGGGATTGCTGATCCTTGAATTGGTGTTGGGGTTTCGTATCCTTGTTTTTCAAGAGCACGTAAAAGCGGTTCATCAAGATTCAAATCGGAAAAACTAGTCATAAATATTCTGTCCTCACAGAGGTTCGCCCGGAAACACCAATGTAGGTGTCCAGTGCGATAAAGCCAAAAGGTGGGAACTGTCTCTCCCAGCCTGGCTCGGATTATCTGAAGGATGATCTGACCGGCAGCAACATAAACATGTTACGGAAATACTGTTCTCATTACCCAACGAAATGGAGCTGTCAAAGCAAATGCTGCAACTGCTCAGTTTATTTCGAATGTGCAGAGGCATATGCTCGTTTTAGCAGGGGAAGTCAAGACATCATTTATCAACTGAAAATAATATTAGAAATTATTTGCCTCTTTTTGGTCTCAAATTTAGACACCTTTAGGGAGCTGTTAGGAAAGATCTGGTAAAAGCCAACCAACTGCGGTAAAAGCGGCGGTTGATTTGGTGCGGTGCACAATTGCCGGTGCCTTTATTCTTTATAAGTCAGGTACGTAACGTGCAAACAGAAACCCCAAAAATCGCAACTGTCGATACCTCATACTCAATAGTTCGCATTAAAACAGAACTACTTTCTGGGCTCACCGTAGCCCTAGCGTTGGTGCCAGAGGCCGTGGCCTTTGCATTCGTCGCGGGCGTTCATCCGCTTGTCGGATTGTATGCAGCTTTTATGGTGGGATTGATTACAGCTGTGTTTGGTGGCCGCCCCGGTATGATTTCCGGTGCAACTGGCGCGCTTGCTGTAGTGATGGTCAGTTTGGTGGCCTTGCACGGTGTTGAATATCTATTTGCGACGGTTGTGCTTATGGGAATAATTCAAATACTGGCGGGTGTTTTCAAGCTGGGTAAATTTATTCGTATGGTGCCCCATCCCGTTATGCTTGGGTTTGTGAACGGTTTGGCAATCGTTATCTTCCTCGCGCAATTAGGCCAATTCCAAATTGCAGATACAAATGGCCAAATGGTGTGGATGGAAGGCTCTAGCATGTACATCATGTTAGGTCTCGTCGCTCTAACAATGGGTATTATTTATTTCACATCACGCGTAACCAAAGCTATTCCTGCACCATTGGTTGGCATATTTGCCATCTCCATGTTGGTGATTTGGTTGGGGCTAGATGCCCGCACTGTCGGTGATCTGGCCTCTATTGCCGGTGGCCTTCCAGAATTTCATGTACCCGCGGTACCGTTCACTCTCGAAACGCTTTGGATCATTCTTCCCTATTCAATCATTTTGGCGGCAATTGGTTTAATCGAAAGCCTGCTTACACTGAACTTGGTGAGCGAGCTGACTGAAACCCACGGTGGCGCTAGTAAAGAATGTATTGCCCAAGGCGCAGCTAATACGGTGACAGGTCTGTTTGGCGGCATGGGTGGTTGCGCTATGATCGGTCAGAGCATGATCAACGTGACGTCTGGTGGACGGAAGCGTCTTTCAGGTATATCGGCGGCCTTATTCTTGCTTGCGTTTATTCTATTTGGATCGTCTTTGATTGAACAGATCCCACTTGCGGCTCTCGTCGGCGTTATGTTCATGGTGGTGATTGCCACTTTTGCGTGGTCGAGTTTCCGAATTTTGAATAAGATTCCACTTCATGATGCTTTTGTGCTGATCCTCGTTTCTGCGGTTACTGTTTATAGTGATCTGGCGATTGCGGTGGTTGTGGGTGTTATCGTTTCCGCACTCGTATATGCGTGGGAAAGCGCCAAAAAAATTCATGTTATCGTTGAAACTAGCGATAATGGAACCAAGGTTTATAAAGTAGATGGACCTTTGTTCTTTGGATCGGCCGCCAATTTTTCCGATTTATTTGATTACGCCAACGATCCAGATGACATTATTATTGATTTTGAAAACTCACGTGTTGTGGACCATTCAGGGCTGCAGGCAATTGACAGCTTGGCAGAGCGTTATTCTAGCGCCGGGAAACAATTACATCTGCGCCATTTAAGCGAAGACTGCTTGGATCTGTTACATAAAGCCCAAAATATGGTGGAAATTTCAGTACTTGAAGATCCCCGTTATGGCGTGGCCACAGACTATAAAAAATAGGTTTTGTCAGAGGGCAATTTAGTCCAAACTAATCTACAGATGAATATTAAAAGGATCTGCGACGGCGCCATTCGGTGACAACGTCAGCAGGGGGGAACGGCATATGAGTTTTTTCGAAAATTTTAATTTGGAAGAGGTCGGGCAAGAGCTGGTGACAGTATTGACCACCTACGGTTTGGATATTGTGGGCGCCATTGTCATCCTGATTGTTGGCAATATGATCTCAAAACGCGTGCCGAAGACGGTCACTAAGGTATTGTCGAAGAAAGACGTCGATAAAACTGTCGTCAATTTCCTCGCAAGTTTAAGTCGTATGTCAATTATGACGATTACGCTTCTATTTGTACTGGCTCAGTTCGGTATTCAAACAGCAAGTTTAATTGCTGTTCTGGGTGCTGCGGGTCTTGCTATCGGTCTTGCGTTGCAGGGGACATTGTCAAATGTTGCTGGCGGCGTGATGCTTCTGTTCTTCCGTCCAATGCGCATCGGTGATTTTGTTGAAGTGGCAGGTCATGCCGGCACTGTTAAAGCTGTGAATTTATTCACAACCGAGATGGCAACTGGTGATAACGTTCAGATTATCCTTCCCAATGCATCTGTCTGGGGAAGTGCTATTAAGAACTTCAGTTTTCATGATACTCGCCGCGTTGATATGGTTATGGGCATTGCCTATGAAGACGATATGGATAAAGCGCGTGGCATTATGCTCGGACTTATTGAAGCCGATACTCGTGCACTTAAAGATCCTGCACCTATGGTTGTTGTCTCAGAACTTGCAGACAGTTCAGTGAATTTCACGGTGCGGATTTGGTGCAATAGTGGCGACTATTGGCCTTTAAAATTTGATATGACAAAAGCTATGAAAGAAGCCTTCGATAAAGGCGGTATCTCTATTCCATACCCACAACAAGTGGTTCATATGGTCAAAGAATAGCCCCTCGCAAACTGATACTAAAAAGCCCCGAAATTATCGGGGCTTTTTTTGTGGCCTTTATCCGCGGCCTCTGTAACTTTGAACGCCTTGTTCTGGTATCCAAACACCTGTTGGTGCTTCTCCAGTTTGATAGAAAACATCTATGGGGATGCCACCGCGCGGATACCAGTAGCCGCCGATACGCAACCACCGGGGTTCCAATATATCCACCAACCGTTTTGCGATAGAGACGGTGCAATCTTCGTGGAAAGCCCCATGATTTCTGAACGACCCCAAAAACAGTTTTAGCGACTTGCTTTCCACAAGCCAATCCCCTGGAATATAGTCAATAACGAGATGCGCAAAATCAGGGGCTCCTGTCATGGGGCAAAGAGACGTAAACTCTGGCGCCGTGAAGCGAACAACATATCCTGTGCCTGCTTGTGGATTGGGAACTTTTTCTAAAATTGCCTTTTCCGGATTGTCAGGCAGTTCAGTTGGGCTTCCCAGCTGTTGGAGATTTGCGTAGATATCTTCTTTTGTCATTTTACTATTCCTACAATGCGAGGGCAAAGGGCTATACGCCGCGTTTGTTACCCCAAATTAAAACATGAAGTTGCGGCAGAACGGTCGCACTGAACCAGCGATCATTAACAACCTTGCTCGTTAGCCAGTCTAGTCTGCTTGTTATGCCGTCGATGTCGATTGGCGCATCAGCGTTGTCTGGTGGCGGTGGCGTATGGTTACCCGGCTGTAAATAGACTGGAAGATTTGGGTATCTACGCGCAGCGTCTTTTGCAAATTCGTAATCGATATCATCAAAAATTACGATTTTAAGGGCAATTTCAGGCTGATCTCCTGCCATCTCCAAACATTGATCAAATAGGCTCCAGTCCGTTTTCATCAAGCTGGATGGGGGCTTTGGGCTCAAGGTCAGTACATCCAGTTTACGGAACCAATTTTGCGAAACGGACCCTTGAGTTTCAAGCGCAAAACGATAATCCTGTTCATGGCCCAAATCGATTAACGACCCAAGGGGTTGGATGGCGGGGTTTCCGCCGGACAATGAGACGACTAGAGGCACGCTGCCAGATAGTTTTCTAACCTCTTCCCAAATGGATTGGGTTGTCATCGGGGTCCATAGGTGGCGATATTCGCTATCCACCGCATGCAGAGTGTCACACCAGCTACATCTGTAGTCACAACCACCTGTTCGGACGAACACTGTTGGTTGTCCGATCAAGGCGCCTTCACCTTGAATAGTTGGCCCAAAAATTTCGTTCACGCGGATGGTTTCAGTGCTATTTCCGGTCATGGCCGATATTCAGCCCATGTTTTTGGGGTTTCGCTCACCCGGATAGCACTCACT
>Ga0209826_1000334_pt1 | contig 34182 bp, 32 predicted proteins | sample GOMGulsemesocosm_5_FD_184637 | JGI IMG/M metagenome (GOLD analysis project Ga0209826, IMG submission 184637) | Methane-oxidizing microbial communities from mesocosms in the Gulf of Mexico - GOM15C Gulf of Mexico (SPAdes) (version 2) | ecosystem: Environmental > Aquatic > Marine > Cold seeps... | reverse complement strand
TGGTTAGACATTTATAGATTAAGGCTTAGCTCAAAATTATCATAGTAAGCAACAGCTTATATTAGTTCTTTTTAAATTCTTTTTTAGTAAGGAACATCGCATCACCATAACTAAAGAAACGATATTGCGCTTCAATGGCATGCTGATACGCGGTCATAATATTTTCATAGCCAGCAAAAGCGCTAACTAACATGAGTAATGTCGATTCAGATAAATGAAAATTGGTTAACAACGCATCGACCAGTTGAAATTCATAGCCTGGCGTAATAAAAATATCTGTATCGCCATAAAACTCAATTAATTCATGCCCCTTATTTTGAGCTAATTTGGCAGCACTTTCTAATGAGCGTACCGACGTTGTACCCACCGCTATAATACGACCACCGTTGGCTTTAGTGCGCTTAATTTGTTCAACAACTTCTGCTGAAACTTCAACATATTCAGCATGCATAATATGGTCGGCTATTTCATCGACTTTAACTGGCTGAAAAGTACCTGCGCCAACATGCAAAGTAACAAAAGCTAATTCAACACCTTTTTCTTTTATTTGCGCAAGTAACTCATCATCAAAGTGTAATCCTGCGGTTGGTGCAGCAACTGCGCCTGGTTTTTCGTTATAGACAGTTTGATAACGTTCTCTGTCGCTGTCTTCATCAGGTCGGTCAATATAAGGGGGCAATGGCATATGACCAATATCATCGAGTATTGATAAAACTGATTTTTCACCATGAAATTTTAATTCAAATAAAGCACCATGACGAGCAACCATCGTCGCAGTCACCGTACCTTCTAAAAGCAACTTTGCCCCTACTTTTGGTGATTTACTGGCACGAATATGTGCTAAAACTGTATTTTTATCAATTAAACGTTCAACTAATACTTCAATTTTACCGCCGCTAGATTTTTGACCAAACATGCGAGCAGGGATAACCCGCGTGTTATTAAAAACTAACAGATCACCTTTATTTATTTGCGCTAAAATATCTTTAAAACCACAATCAATAATACTGCCCGTATTACCATTAACTACCATGAGTTGGCTAGCGGTACGATCAGCTTTAGGAAATCGAGCAATAAGCTCTTGTGGTAATTTAAATGAAAAATCAGATACGCGCATAATAGATATTAAGAAAAACCTTGCTATATTAAATGGAGTAGTAAAAATAAAACGTGTAATTTTAGAGCTCTGGCTCTTTAATGGCAAGTTAAATAAGAATATAGTTGCTAACTATATTCTTATTTAAAGAAAACAACTTAGCTAAATGTTATTCTTAAAATATGTTTTCTATCATCAACTTTTTAATTTTGTAGGCTTTTATGAATAATATCGCTTTACCTATAGCAAAAACTATCATTAATGGCTTTGATCGCCATATTCATCTTTTCATAAAAATCACTAAATCGGCTCAACAGCGTTTTCAGCAGTGTCAGTGGGCAGAAGTTCAACAAGCAGCGAAAGCTAGAACAACGTTTTACGAAGAGCGCGTAAAGGAAACTTTTGACACTATCAAGCAAGATTATGCCATTAAAGAACTTGACGATAAGTTGTGGTTACAAGTAAAAAAGGAATACATAGAGCTATTAACTGAGCATAAACAGCCAGAATTAGCAGAAACATTTTATAACTCTGTATTTTGTCAGCTTTTTGAACGCAAGTTTTATCATAATGGATATATTTTTGTCGAAAGTACAGCCCATCGTCTTGATGATAGAGAAACACCAACAATTTATACCAGTTATAATCCAGCAGAAAAAGGCTTAAAACAAACTGTTTGCGATATAATGAATGCCCATAAAAGCACGGTACCTTTTGTTGATTTAGAAGGCGATGTTGATATATTAATTAATACTTTTCGCCGTAAAGCACAAAAAACACGTTATAAACTTGAAGATTTGCAGTTTGATATTTTAAATTTTACTTTCTATAGAAATAAAGGCGCTTACCTTATTGGCCGAGTTATTTCACCCGCAGGTGAAACGCCTTTTATTGTATCGGTATTAAATAATGAGAACGGTAACCTATATATAGATGCCTTGTTAACCGATAGTCAGGATATGGCGATAGTATTTGGTTTTGCACGAGCCTACTTTTTTGTTGATTGTCAGCATCCTTATGCGTTAATTAACTTTTTACAAAGTTTAATGCCACATAAAACCAAAGCCGATTTATATTCTGCTATAGGCTTTCACAAGCAAGGAAAAACGCAATTTTATCGTGATTTTTTAAATCACTTAGATAACAGCAACGATAAATTAGAGCTTGCGGCAGGTATTAAAGGTATGGTGATGTCGGTGTTTACATTACCCTCTTACCCTTATGTTTTTAAAATAATTAAAGACAAGTTTTCCCCAAGTAAAAATATGACCCGTGCTGATGTTAAGGGAAAATATCACTTAGTGAAGTTACACGATAGAGTAGGTCGCATGGCGGATACTATGGAATACTCTGAAGTAGCCTTTCCCAAAGATAGATTTAATGCAGAACTACTCGAAGAACTTCATAACGTTGCCCCATCACTTATCCGCTACGAAAGTAAAATTGAAGGCCAAGATACTAACGAGTTACTAATCATTAAGCATTTATATATTGAACGTCGCATGGTGCCATTGAATTTATATCTAGCCAAAGCGAATGATGAAGAAATAAACAATGCGCTTTATGGCTATGGTAAGGCCATAAAGCAGCTAATATCTGCTGATATATTTCCTGGTGACATGCTATTAAAAAACTTTGGTGTTACCCGACATGGTCGAGTTATTTTTTATGATTACGATGAAATAACTTACATGAACGAAGTAAACTTTAGAGTAAAACCCGTGGCAATAACAGAAGAACAAATTTATGCTGCTGAACCATGGTATTCCGTAGACCCTGGCGATATGTTCCCAGAAGAACTTGCCACCTTTGCGCTAGCTAACCCTAAATATTTAAAAGCATTTAAGAAGCATCATGAAGATCTATTATCAGCAGAGTATTGGCAGCAATGTCAGCAAAATGTAGCTAATGGTGTTTATGAAGATGTTTACCCTTACCCTGAAAAATTTAGATTTTGCCATATAAGGAAAAAAAATAGCGAGCAATAGACCTAGCCAGTTACTACATGCTACTTATGCTAGTGTTATTCTCGCAGCCAAGGCTGTTAAGTAACAACTTTTGGTTACTTAACAGCCAAACAGCCAAGCAAGTGAAGTTTTTTAGTCATTTACCCTTTACCTTTTGCTGTGCATCAGTATAATTCAAATTCGTTGCAGGGGTGTAGTTCCAATTGGTAGAACAGCGGTCTCCAAAACCGATGGTTGGGAGTTCGAGTCTCTCCACCCCTGCCATTTTATCTTTTCCTAATATAGCTCATAAAATTTACTTTTTAGCAGCTTCTTCTATTCAGATTTATAAAGTCTGGCATTATTACCTCATGAGTATAAATCAAAGGCAATTTGAGCAATTAACTGAAATGGGCATTAGCCTGTGGCAGACTCGAAACAGTGATAATAAACAAAGCTCACCAAATAGTAACTCGCTATATTTAAAACAAAGTTCAGTAACATTAAAAAAGTTAACTGAGATCACTTTCTTTATCGATATTTTAACTTGCTTTAATTTATCTATTGGAGAAGTAACGCCTCAAACTGACCATCTTGATTGTGGGTTGTTTAACTGGTTTTTTTCAGCACAAATAAACATGCCGACTACTGAACCCATTCAGTGGTGTGATAATAAATTAATTAGCCCAAGCATTGAATTACTGAGTAAATCACCCGCGCTTAAAAAGCAGTTATGGCAAACCATCATGAACAACTTATAATGTACATTTTATAATAAACAATCGATAATTATTGACTCTATGAACTCTATTTTAAAATATACCGACATATTACCAACCGATCTTGCTAATTTAATGCCGATTGAAATGGCTTGTCATTCCCACCCTTGGAGTGAAAAAACATTTATGAGCTGTATTGGTGGACGTTATTTTGGTAAAAAGCTCAGTAAAAAATTACAGGCCAATGATGAATTTGTGGGTTTTTATATCGGCGAGTTAGTAATTGATGAAGCAACCTTAATGGACATTTGTGTTTTGCCCAATGAGCAAGGTAAAGGTTTTGGCAAAAAACTACTAATGCAATTTATCGCTGAATCCAAAGCCAAAGGTGCAATTAAAATTCACTTAGAAGTTCGCGCTAAAAACATTGCTGCTCAAATGTTATATATGAATGCTGGCTTTATAGAAGTTGCTCGCCGAACAGGTTATTACCCAAGTTCAAAAGGTTTTGGTTATGAAGACGCAATAGTAATGTGCTCTATAATAGATTAATAACCAAGCAAAAAGAAACAAAACACTTCTACCACCCAGTTAGAGTTAATAAAATAGACGAAAATGCCAAGTAATTACCTATCATCAGCGATCGTTAATTTCAGGCTTGAATCTACAATATTCTAATTACGACCGCCTTGCCCTAATCAATCAAGTGCCTTGCCTACATGGATACTGATATGAAATTTTGTCTCGCGCTGAAAATCTATATTTTTGAATATTTATTCTCATTTAAATTTAAATGTATTAATGAACCTGATTGGTATACCAATGATCTACAACTTACAACTAATAAAAACAAATTCGGTGCAAAGTATGATTTCTTGCACCGATTTTTAATTAACTTGATTGTTCTATAAAATCAGGCTTTTCTCTTACGAAGCAGTCTGGACATGGAAAGTCATCAGGTAAATCAGCAAATTTTGTTCCTGCAGGATAACCTTCGCGTTCAATACCTACATTTTCATCATATATATAACCACAATCTGGACATTCATATTTTTTCATTTTGATACTCTCTTTTTTTTATGTTATTTTTTATTAATTTCTATTAACGTTATTAGATTAATCACATTACCACTAATTAACCATCGCTAATGAATAAGTTAAAACGCCAATACAAATACAGGCAAAACAACCATGGATCATAACAAGTATATAAGGTGTTTTTCGCTCTTTAAACCATTTACCAAAAAGCATAAAACCTAAGACTAATAATGTGGTGAAAAGTACTATTGAAATCCACCCCCAGCTACTACTCCAATACCAGCCTCTAAACTGCCCTATAAGAAGTAAAATCAGTCCTACGACACCAACTATTCCATGAGCATTTATCATCCAGCGATTTATTTTTTTATTACTTTTTCTACGTTTGACGAGATAAAGCCCAAAAAAAGCAACACCTAAAAATACTATCAGTGCTAAAAATTGCATAAGTATTCCTCATATTACGATAGCGACAGTAAAACTGCCGCTGTCTTAGAACTTACGCTGCTTTAGCAGCTTTAGGCTTGTTATAACGTTTAAACATCTCGTCTTTTACATCTGGGTCGATATTCACTTTGCTCATATCACCTTCAGCCCATTCAACAACCATTGGATTCATTGTGTCAAACCATACAGAAGGAACCATTGCCATAGCAAACATCCAAGGATAACCCGATGGTAATCCTGGTACTTCAGGATAATCACGCAACAATTGATAAGGACGTGTTGGGTGAGCATGATGATCTGAATGACGTTGTAAGTGTAATAGAACTAAATTAGAAATTTTGTTATTACTGTTCCAAGAATGACGTGCTTGACAACGTTCATATCGACCATTAGCATCACGTTCACGCATTAAGCCATAATGTTCAATATAATTAGCACATGTTAACTGCCACCAACCATATGCAGCACCAATGGCTAAAAATGGAATCATTACCGGACCAAAATAAGCTAGCATTAACGTATAACCTGTAATGGTCATAAGGGCAGGTTGAATTATTTCATTACTTAATGACCATTCAGACTTACCTTGACGATGTAAACGAGCACTTTCAAGTTCCCATGCACGTCTGAATGCACCAGGAATTTCTCTTTTAACAAATTTATAGATAGATTCACCAAAACGTGATGTAGCTGGATCTTCAGGAGTTGAAACATCTTTGTGATGACCTTTATTATGTTCAATAAAGAAGTGGCCATAACCACTACAAGCAAGCACTAATTTAGCAAAGAATATTTGTACTTTATCATTCACTTTATGACCCATTTCATGACCAGAAACTAAACCAAGTCCATTAGAAATACCAATACTTAAACCTGCTCCTAGAATACTGAACCAAGAAAAGTCACCTATTGATACAACATACCCCATATAAACTAATGCTACCCAATGCAATACTGCGGCGGCATATAGCACATATTTATAATAATTATCATTTTCTAATTCCTTCATTAATTCTTCGCCAGGGTTAGCCGCGTCTAAACCTGAAAAACTATCTAATAAAGGAAGTACTGCATATAGAACAACAAACATTGCCCATAGCCAAATACCGTTACCTGATGAAGAGGCTATGTAAGCAGAAATAATTGGAACACCTGGTAATATTGTAGAAGTTAAATACCAGTATTTTTTATTTCTTATCCAACTACTATCCTCTTCTTTAATCGCAGCAGTTTGATCTGCTACTCCAGCATTTTCAATGCCCGTTTGTACTTTTTTAATATTTTCAGCCATTTTTTGCTCTCTTAGTTATTTATAGTTTATTTAGTTTTTATTTAGTTTTAACAAAGATAATTGGTTAATTAATTAATGACTTTGTTTTACTAAAAGTACTATGCCTTATATTGCTGCATAACAAACCTAACAATAGTTAGGTTTAACTTATATTTTGACGTTGGATATTATTAGAGCAAATTGAACGGGCTTCATAACAAGGTTATTTCAGCGTATTCACCGATAACTTAACTATTTTATTTACTCTTAAAGTGCCTGATTTGAAATTAATAGCAACATTATAAATATTTCAATAGATTTATGGTGATACTGTGTTTAGATGTTATTTTAAAAGATAAGAAAGAATGATGATTAATGGAAAGAAACGACTGAAATTTTGAGTGTTTAAAATGAAATTATAAAAATATATGCTTAAAGCACATTGATTATGAACTGATATTAATAAGTATTATACTTATTTGGTAACTGAGTAATTATTTTAATCACCTATAATGAAACATTAAAGGTGATTACTGATCTAACTAAAGGTGCATAATAAATTACAACTTTTTATCAAAATCTACCTTCTTGAGAAGGTCTTTTATCGAATTCACCTTGTATTTTTTCTACCAATTGTTTAATTTCACGCTGCCATGCATTTTCAAATTCATCTGTCCATTGATCTTTAATTGCATCTTTAACCGCTTTATAGAAAGCTTCAAAAAGTTGTGCATACATGAGTACCGATATACCATTTGCTTGGTGAGTTCTAACTTCAAAGTCAATCACTTCAACTTTCGAAGCACCTTCAGGCATCATAACAAGATCCATTAATGCATTCAGCATTTTGCCACGCACAAGGTGATCCATATGAATCATTAAATGACGAGATTGAGGGCTTACTTCAAAAAAATATTCATAGGTTGGCTCTGTAACATCAATACCTGCTTCACCTGTAAGTTCTAATGTGGTTAAAATCACGTCAATATCTGACATATTGGTATTCCTTCTTGTTGTTATGGTTTTAATACGCTTTAATTTATTATATATAAGAATATATAATAATAAAACAAAAGGAAATGAAACTAAGCCTCTAAGTCTGGTAAAACAGGGTTAAATCAAGCTATTACCTGATAACTCAAACAAGCTGTTTTTTTTCTTGCTAGTTAACTACTATAATGATAAGTATTTTTGTTTTCTTGAATAATTATTTAATAACTAAATCATGAATTCAAATAGCAGTTAAGGCGCTAAAAAGAAAATCATCAACATATATATGGATAATAGGTGTCAGTTTACATTGAAATAATGCTATCACAATGAATGGATTAGACTACTTGTCTATAAAAATTAAAAACGACGGAATAATTTTGTTAGTACTGTGAGGTTAAGTGATAAATAAAGCAGAAGTGAAGTGTAGTTTTAAATTTAAATTATTGTTAATTATTAAATAACCGCAAGACTTATTAAGTATTGCGGTTATTATATAATGTGAATGTTTCTATTTTGTTAGAAGAAATCTGTTACTTTTTAGTAACCTTAACCATCAATTCGTCATAACCTTTAACAAAGTTAGACTGAACGAAAACTGGTTCTTTAACCACTTCAAGTTTTGAAAAGCGTTTCATGATTTCTTCCCATGTAACACGAATTTGCATTTCTGCCAATCTATTACCCATACAACGGTGAATACCAAAACCAAAAGATAAATGCTGACGCGCATTTTTACGATCGATCACTAGTTCATTTGGTGTAGAGATAACATCTTCATCGCGGTTACCAGAAACATACCACATAACAACTTTATCGCCTTTCTTAATTAACTTACCACCTAACTCAACATCTTGTAGAGCGATACGACGCATGTGAGCCAACGGGGTTTGCCAGCGAATAATTTCAGGTACCATGTTAGGAATTAAGCTTAAGTCACTTTTTAATAACTCAAACGCTTTCGGGTTTTGATGCATAGCTAATACACCACCTGAAAGGCTATTTCGCGTAGTATCATTACCACCAACAATTAACAATAATACATTACCAAGAAACTCAAAAGGCTTATCGATCATGTTTTTAGTTTTTTCTTCTCTTAAGAACATACTAAGAAGATCAATATTACTTTCAAGCTCTTCTTGTGATAATTTAGATTTTTCATGCCAAAGAGCCATGAATTTTTCAAGACATGCTGCTAACCCTTCATCTCGTTCTTTATGCGTAGTAGGACCATCTGAAATTTCAGGTAAACTAATTGCAATATCAGACCAGTAAGTTAATAAACGACGCTCTTCTTGTGGAAAACCAAATAAAGTAGCAAGCATTTGTCCTGTAAGTTCAATAGATACTTTATCTACCCAGTTAAAGGCTTCGCCTTCAGGTAAAGAATCAAGAATAGCACTGATTCGTTCTCTAATGATTGGCTCAAGTGCCGCTAACGTTGTTGGTTGCACAACATTCTGTACTGCGCCACGTTGAACATCATGCCTAGGGTTATCCATAGCGATGAACATTTCGATTTCTCTTTCATCAATCGTCATATCACCAATAATAATACTAGGCTCAGATGAGAATAAATCAGCATTTTTATCTACAAATTGCACATCTTTAAATTTAGTAATTGACCAAAATGGCCCAAAAGGACTGTCTTTTTGATAGTGAACAGGGTCTTCATTACGAAGTCTTTCGAAATAAGCTTCCCATGATTTTCCGTTTGCAAACATACGCCCATCACTAAAATCTAGATCATCTAAAGGAATGCCAGCTGGATCAGCAATAAATTCTTTATTTCTTACAAAATCAGTCATAATAAATATTCTTCTTTTATTTTATTTTATTTTAAGTAATTGTAAACCAAGGTCAAAATCTTTCAGAACAGACAAAGCCACAATCGTTAATTTACATTAATTTAGTTGCAATTATTACAAAGCCACATATTTTATGCTTAACAAATATGTAATAACACCTTATGCCTTTATGTGCTTACGTGCAATAACTATTATAACTTTACTTTGTTAGTGTTTTGTATTTTTGATCTTAATCAATAAAGGTTTATAATTTTAATAATGTTTATAAATAATACTTGACGAAAAACTCGACTATTAAACAAGCTTTTATTTTTGATGAGATAAATGATGACTATAAGATTTATTGTAAAATAACATTATTTACAATTTAGAAATGTTAGCTTTGCAGTATGTGAGCTTTAAAGAGAGTGATGCTGACAGGTATTAAAGACGTTTGTATCAATAGTACCTGCCATGTATTTAGTCTAGGTTAGAATAATATCGTTACTTTCTAGTCACTTTAACCATTAACTCTTCATAACCTTTAACAAAGTTAGATTTTACATAAACAGGGTCTTTAACCACTTCAAGTTTTGAAAAACGCTTCATGATTTCTTCCCAAGTAACACGAATTTGCATTTCTGCTAATCTGTTACCCATACAACGGTGAATACCAAAGCCAAAAGATAAATGCTGACGCGCATTTTTACGGTCGATCACTAGGTCATTTGGTGTTGAGATAACGTCTTCATCGCGGTTACCTGATACATACCACATAACAACTTTATCGCCTTTCTTAATCAATTTACCACCTAACTCAACATCTTGTGTAGCGATACGACGCATGTGAGCTAGCGGTGTTTGCCAGCGAATAATTTCAGGCACCATATTAGGGATTAAGCTTAAATCACTTTGTAGTAACTCAAAGGCTTTCGGGTTATTATGCATAGCCCATACACCACCTGTAAGGCTGTTTCGAGTTGTATCATTACCACCAATAATTAATAATAATAGGTTACCAAGATATTCAAAAGGTCTATCGATCATATCTTTAGTTTTTTCTTCTCTTAAAAACATACTAATAAGATCAATGTTTGCTTCAAGTTCTTCTTGAGATAGTTTAGCTCTTTCATGCCAAATTTCTGTAAATCGCGTAAGACAAGCGGCTAATCCTGCATCTCGCTCTTCATGTGTTATATCACCATCTGTTATTTCAGGTAAACTAAGACCTATATCAGACCAATAGGTTAATAAGCGACGGTCTTCTTGTGGAAAACCAAATAAAGTCGCGAGCATTTGCCCGGTAAGTTCAATAGAAACTTTATCTACCCAGTTAAAAGCTTCACCTTCAGGTAAAGAATCAAGAATAGCACCAATACGCTCTCTAATTAATGGTTCAAGAACAGCAAGTGTTGTTGGTTGTACAACATTTTGTACCGCTGCACGCTGTACATCATGTCTAGGGTTATCCATAGAGATGAACATCTCTACTTCTCTTTCATCAATGACAATGTCACCAATAATGATACTAGGCTCAGATGAAAATAAATCAGCACTTTTATCTACAAATTGTATATCTTTAAATTTAGTGATTGACCAAAATGGACCGAAAGGGCTATCTTTTTGATAGTGAACAGGGTCTTCATTTCGAAGTCTTGCGAAATAAGCATCCCATGCAGTGCCACTTTCAAATAAACGTGAATTACTAAAATCAAGCTCATCTAAAGGAATACCCGCTGGATCGTCGTTAAATTCTTTTCTTACAAATTCTGTCATAATAAATTCTCTTGTTGTATTTATTTTATTTTATTTTATTTCAAGCCAAAATTAAACTTTTTCAAAGTAAATAAAAGCCATAGTCATTCATTATTTTAGTCACAATTATCGATTAGGAACAATGAAAAATTGCGACTTCTTTTATAACTTAACTAAAATAGAAGCGCTTAAGATATTCTTTTATGAACCCATACGCAATAACTTTTTAGCTTTCTATTTTTGATCTTAATCAATAAAGGCTTGTGATGATGAATACTCTTAAAAATAAAAGTTGACAAGAATAAATATACCTGAGCTATTAACGAGTAAATATTGAACTGACTATTGTTACCCTTCAAGAAAAAAATTAAGATTGATATCCATGTTGCATTCTAACTTTTTAAGTTGTTTAGGCTTATATATTTCATGCTAAACACCAACTAATTTATCTCTATTTTTTATAATTATTCTCGTTAAGTAATAAAAAAGCACTGAACTAACTTGAAAAATATCGCTAGTTTTACTATTCTGTAGCTTATCGTGAACAAAACAACAAAAATTAAAAAATCAAAAATTAAATTAGAGAGGAACACATAATGAAAATTGTATTTAAAGAACATTCGGGTGCGGTACATGAAGTTGAAGGAAATGAAGGCGAAACATTAATGGATGCAGCCATGAACAATATGGTTCCAGGTATTGATGGTGACTGTGGTGGTGACTGTGCTTGTGGTACTTGTCATGTATTTATTGCTCCTGAGTTTTTAGATAAGTTAGATGCGATTGATGGTGAAGAAGAGCTTTTAATCGGTATGACACCTGATAAAGAAGATAACTCAAGACTATCTTGTCAAGTAAAACTAACTGATGATTTAGATGGAATGGAAGTTACTTTACCTGAATTCCAAATGTAATAAAATATAAAATAATAATAAGATCATAAGGTTACTTACGATAAAGCCTTTCATCTATATGTTATTTTCAGTAGGGACTCTGTACTGAGTTCCTACTAACCATTAAAGATATTTTATAGTTAGACCTTAACTCCACATGCCTATTATTTGATTTAAACGCCCTTACGTCAGTTTAATAATTTTTAGCTTGTGAATCAAATCTAACAAATGTAGTACCACCACCTAATAACGTGGTCAACTAAATTTAGACAACCCAGTTAAGCAACTTTGTTCAATTTCATTATTTCATTTTCATAATCATTTGGATTTTTGTAACCCAGATAAGAATGTAATCGATGACCTGTTATAAAATAAAACAATGTAATGTAATTTAGAATATCTTGCTATGCTTCAAATCTCGTTTGGTAATTACTCAACTCGTTCTTGTTTCAAGCTACCAAAAAACTGCCAACTACAGCATTATCCCAACAATTACCTTTATGGTTCATACTACTCTTAATCTCGTTATCAAGTAACAATTCCCTATAAACATTACTGGTATATTGAGAGCTGCGATCTGTATGAACAATTAATAAGCCGATATTTGGTTTGCTTTGCCAAACAGCCATAGTTAACGCATCACAAACTAACTGAGCTTTAATTCGTGAACCAATAATATCATCATAGTCTGGCTCATCAATTTTGTTAACTTTTCGTTTCTGATAACTATAATAATTGCTACTTTAACCTCTAATACTTCACACATTAGAGTAACTGGCCAGGTATTTTTATGCTGAGCAATAAATGAGTATTTATTTCATTTCTTTTGCAAAGAAGACCCTCATTTTTTTTAGAATTTAGTCGGAATTAGCATTAAAGTAAATATTCGAAATAGAGGGTCTTAATTTCAAACAAAGCCTTAATCTACAAGCTAAACCTTAAGGTTACGCATTAAAGTTATCAACTTTTTTGAAATTACTATCTGCTTCACCAATAATAACTGCTTTTTGAAAAGCAGGTCGTGCTTTCATTCTTTTGAGGTAATCAATGATGTGTGGCTGATAGTCTTTGTCAAAACCAATAATTTCACCTAAATATAAAGCGTAAGCTATCGTAATATCTGCAACGGTAAATTTATTTCCACATAAGAACTCTCTGTCTTTCATATGATCATTTAAACGGCTTAAACGAGCAATAAACCATTTACGGTAATCTTCTGCTACTTGTTTTGAGCGACGTTCTGGCTTTTCAAATACACCATATCTTAAAGCAACAGCTTGTGGAAAAGTTAGCGTAGCATCACTATGAAATTGCCAATTTAAGTAATCTCCATATTCTGGGTGTGATGGTTCAAGTCCAAAGTCATAACGCTGATAACGCTCAACTAAATATAAGCCAATAGCTGATGATTCAGTTAAGTGCGTATCACCATCAACAAAATAAGGAATGGTACCTAATGGATTAACAGATAAATAATCTTTTTTAAACACTCTAGGCGGAAACGGTAATACTTCTACATCAAAATCAAAACCCATCTCTTCTAATGCCCAAAGAGGCCTTAATGATCGCGCATTATGACAATGCCACAGTTTCATTTTTTTATTATTCATTCGACTTTAAATCTCATGTTATTGTTAAATTATGTTTAACGCTTTCAGAGGCAGCATAATAACACTTAGATCTTTAATAAATTAAGAATTAAAGATCTATTGCGAATACGTGCTTTATTTTTATTTACCGTACTTTTACTTACCGTATAAGGTAACAACAACTGCACCACCTAAACCGACATTGTGTTGTAAAGCTAGTTTTGCACCTTCTACTTGGCGATCACCTGCTTGCCCTCTTAAGTGCCACGTTAATTCAGTACACTGTGCTAAACCAGTTGCTCCAATAGGGTGGCCTTTAGACATTAATCCACCTGATGGACCAATAACAAATTTACCTCCATAAGTATTATCACCATTAGCGATAAATTCAGCAGCTCCTCCTTCTGGACATAAACCTAATCCTTCATAGCTGATCACCTCATTAGTCGTAAAGCAATCATGAAGTTCAATAACATCGATGTCTTCTGGGTTTATACCTGAACTGTTATATACCTGTTGAGCCGCAATTTCAGTCATGGCTTTACCCGCTGCATAAATCGGATCCTGCCATGATTTTTCAGTATCTGTGGCCATCGCTTGTGCTAATATTTTAATGCCATTAGTTATGCCGTGTTTTTTAGCGAAAGCTTCACTGCAAACAATCGTTGCGGCTGCACCACACGTAGGAGGACATGCCATAGTACGAGTCATGTAACCATCGTAAATCACTTTATCTTGTAACACTTCTTCAAATGTTAGCGGTGTAGTAAACATTGAATAAGGATTTTTTACTGCATGACTACGTGACTTTGCTGAAACTTTAGCGAAAATATCAGATTCAACATTATATTTATTCATATAGTGACGACCTGCAGCACCAAAAGCTTTAAGTGCAAATGGACCTTGAGGTGCATTAAATTGATTCAATACTGGTTCAGTACGATCAAATGGGCTTTCTCGGTCATCCCAATGCGTGGTTAATGCGCCTCGTTGCATTTCTTCAAAACCAAAGGCTAACGCACAATCAACTTGACCAGATAATACGGCTTGGCGTGCTAAAAACAAAGCAGTTGAGCCACTAGAGCAATTATTATTTACATTTATAACAGGAATGCCGCTTTGAATAACATCATAAAAAGCATGTTGCGCACAGGTGCTTTCACCGTATATATAAGCACCATATGCTTGCTGTATTTGTTTGGCTTGAATACCCGCGTCGATTAATGCTTCATTAATAGCTTTCGCTGCCATTACTCGATAAGGTTCTTGCTGACCAGGTTTACAAAACTTAGTCATGCCTACGCCTGCTACAATTACATTACTCATAATTTTTCCTATTTTGGGGTGCCAAAAACACCCTTCACATTAAGTTGGTTAAATTCTTCTTCGCTAAATGAAAATTCTTCTATCAAAATATTATTGTTAGCACCAATATCTCCACCTTTAAATAGATAGTTTGCTTTACTTTCAGACATATTTATTGCACTAGCAACTTGAGGAATACCATCAACTTTTACGATCATATTTCTGTCTTGAATTTGTTGATGGCTACATGCCTCAGCAAGGGTTAATACGGGCTCTACACATAAATCTAGATCTCGAAAGAAAACCTGCCAATCATCAAACGTTTTCGTTTTGATAATGTTGTTTAATTCTTGTTTGAAAGCTTGTTGATTTACTATGTCTGGCGACATGGCAATATCTATTAAATGTGGTATTCCAAGCGCCTCACATAGACCCAGTCTGAATTTTGGCTCTAAACCACCAATAGAAAAATAGCGCTCGTCTAAGGTTTCATAGTAATCATAAAACTGTTGACCATTTAATAACTCCTCTTCGGCACCTGTTTCTTTATTAGAGCCCAAATAACTAGCAGCCGACATAGCATTAAGGGTGAATGCTGCATCCGTAATACTAATATCAATATATTGCCCAACGCCAGTTTCTAACCGCTGAATAACCGCTGCTAGAAGACCAGCAACTAAGTGCATAGAGCCACCAGCAACATCAGCAATTTGTATACCCGCGGGGACAGGTGATTGGTTTTTTCTTCGGCTATAATCTTGTATGCCCGAAAGTGCTAAATAGTTATTGTCGTGCCCTGCTCTATCTTTATATACACCTGTTTGCCCATAACCAGTTAATGAGCAATAAATAAGCTTTGGATTAATTTCTTTTAAAACATCATAACTTAAGCCAAGCTTTGCCATAACACCAGGGCGAAATTGTTCAACAACAACGTCGTATTCTGCTATTAGTTTTTTAACAACCGCTATAGATTCAGAATTTTTTAAATCAAGCGCAATAGATTTTTTAGAGCGGTTAAGGTAGCGATGAATATAAGAAGCATCACCATCTTTTTCACCAAGCTCTCTGGTTAAATCAAGACGATTAGGCGCTTCTACACGTAAAACCTGCGCACCTAAATCGGCTAAAACCAATGTACCAAAAGGACCTGGAAGTAAAGTTGAAAAATCTAATATTTTTAAATTTGATAATGCTGACATGGATAACCTTTTTATTGAATAAGTCTATTAAAAAAAAACCATGTATCTACTCATTGTTAAAGCGAAACATGGCCATTTTACAATACAACAATGTACGTAATTAATCTTTCATTAATTCACGACTAATTATTTCTTTCATGATTTCAGATGTTCCACCATAAATACGCTGTACTCTAGCATCTACAAACTCACGGGCAATACGGTATTCTGTCATATAGCCATAACCACCGAAAAACTGTAAGCACTCATCGGCAACTTTACCCTGTAATTCAGTAGCGTGTAACTTTGCCATAGATGCGGTTACAGCATCTAATTTACCTTCAGACAATAATGTTATACATTGATCCATAAAAGCTTTTTGTACACGAACCTGTGTTGCTAGCTCGGCTAATTTAAAGCGAGTATTTTGAAAATCAGCGATACGTTTACCAAAAGCATTACGTTCTTTAACATAATCCAAGGTTATATCAAGCATCCCCTCAGAAGCTGCTTGAGCACCTACAGCCAATCCCAACCTTTCACGAGGAAGCTCTTTCATCATGGAGATAAAACCTAAATTTTTCTCACCTAGTAAAGCATCATCTGGAACAAACATATCATTAAAAAACAATTCAGATGTATCTTGCTGATGAATACCTAATTTACTTAATTTTTGTCCTTTAACAAAACCATCAGTTTTTGTTTCTACAATAAATAATGAAACACCTTTAGCGCCCGCTTTAGGATCTGTTTTACATGCTAATATAACGACATCACAATGTTGACCGTTAGAGATAAAGGTTTTACTACCATTAATGATGTAACCACCATCTACTTTTTTAGCTGATGTTTTAAGCTCTTTTAAATCACTGCCCGCGCCAGGTTCTGTCATTGCAATAGCAGCTACATATTCCCCACTTGCCATTTTAGGTAAATAGGTTGTTTTTTGCGCTTCAGTTCCCATGTTTAATATATAATGACCAACTATACCCGCATGAACACCAATACCAGCACCTGCAATAGCACCTACACCTCGTCTATAAAAGGTATCATAAATAATGGCTGCAAACTTAAAATCAACACCAAAACCACCATATTCTTCAGGTATGTCAACACAGAGTAAACCAGCTTCACCTAGCTTGTTCCATATCTTTCTTGGCATCCATTTATCTTCTTCCCATTTTTCATAAAATGGTTCAATTTCTTTGTCTATAAATTTATTAATTGAATCCGAAAATATACGTAAATCTTCATCAATCCAACTACAATAAAAAGGTAACATATTTTTTATCCTACATTCGTAAACCGCCACCAACAACCGTCATTTGGCCACTGATGTAATTAGATTCTGGTGTACAAAACAAGTAAACACCATTTGCAGCTTCAGCTGCTGTACCACTACGACCAAGCGGTATCATACGAGCAAACCCTTGACTTACTTTTTCAGGAATACCAACAGCAACTTCGTTACCATCGACAACAATTGTTTTCTTCTCATTTGTTGCTTCTGTTAAGCGTGTTTCAATAACACCAAACGCTACGCCATTAACATTAATTTTATGGCGACCAAGCTCTTTAGATAACGTTTTTGTCATGCCTGATAAAGCAGCTTTCATCGAAGAATAATTAACTTGACCAATATTTCCATACTCACCCGCAACAGATGATATATTAATTATTTTTCTGAATACCTCTTTTCCAGCTTCAGCTTCTGCTTTTGCAACGGGAATTACTGCTTGAGAAAATGCTCTATTTAACTGAAATGGCGCTTTAAGGTGAATTTCATACATAGCATCAAACTGTTCATCTGATGCTTTATGAATCATGGAATCCCATGTGTAACCAGCATTATTAATAAGAATGTCTGGTGTACCAAATGCCGTAATGGCTTCATTGATAAATTTATCAGCAAAACCAGTCGCAGTAACGCTACCGATAACAGCAATAGCTTTGCCTCCTTGCGCTTCAATTTCAGCGACAGTTTCTTTAGCTGGCACTTCATCAAGATCATTTAAAACAATATTAGCACCTTCTTTTGAAAGCTTTAGTGCTAGGGCTTTTCCTATGCCTCTACCTGAACCTGTAATTAATGCTGTTTTTCCTGCGAGTGGTTTATTCATAATGTGTCTCTTTTTAACCTTATCTATGTTCGCTGTATCTAAATACTGTAAGTAAACGTTATCGTTAAGCTTTGCTATACTGATCTTCTGTTAAATTAATAGTTGCAATACCTGAAAGTTTAATTTCTCCAGAGTTGGAGTCTTTAGCTTCCACTAAAACTTCAATAATGTTTTCGCCATTAAGCACATCTTTCTTTTGTACTAAACCTGTACATATCATTTGTGCAAAAAGCGGGGTTATCGCAGTAAATCGCACGTCAATTTTTTTTATGTTCCGCTGATCAACCCAGTTAGTGAGTAAACGCCCTAAATACGCCATTGATAACATGCCATGAGCAAAAACATCATCCATGCCTGCACTTTTTGCAAAATCAATATCTATATGAATAGGGTTATAATCCCCAGAGGCACCTGCATATAATGCGAGAGTAGTACGAGATATTTTTTCTGTACTTAAAACGGGTAAAAAATCACCAATATTAATATCATCAAAAGTAATCATTTTACTTTCCTATCTATCCGAATGTATTGTTCACTTATTATTTTCATCAACTAAGGCTAGTTTATTCAATTAAATAAATATTAAGTGATTTCGTTTCTAATAACCAACGTTGTTACTAAGTCAGCAATATGTACATTTTTTTGATTGACAACTTTTGTTTTTTCAATTAAAAATTCTAACGCTCCACCTTTTTTTGCATAAATATCTTCAACAACAGAGCTAAAAGTAAGTACATCGCCTGCAACGGCAGCATTAAAATATTCAAAACTTTGATTTGCATGTAATAGCTTTAGCAACGAAACCCCTAGTTTTTCATAATTTTCAAAAGGCTCGGGCACATCCATTTTCAAACAAAACAAAAAGGTTGGCGGTACAGGTAAGTCATCGTAACCTGCATTTTTAGCGGTAGCATCATCTAAATAAATTGGATTATTTTCACCAATTGCTTTTGCAAAGCGACTAAGTCGCCCTTTTTCTACTGATGCGGTAATAGGGTCAAACACTTTACCTATGTCATTTGTATCCAACATAACAATTTCCATTTTTAAATCAGTTAAATTTTATATAACACATTCCCTTTGGAATATATCTACAGTTAAAGTAGCAAGGATTCACGGCAAGTAATAGGATTATTGACGTCAGTTTTAAATTCAATTGGCATATAATAACAAAATAACTTTATTACTTTAGCGCTTGAGGTTATATAATTTAACTCATATTATTAATCAGACTAAGTAATACCTTTAAAATGACTTAAATTTCCAATAACATCGTTGTTTTCAATCACTAATAGCCAGCTATTACTTGATAATGGTTCTCGCATTACTTACGGGCGTCTTGCTCTAATCAATAAAGCGCCTTGCCTACACGGATATAGCTACTTAGATTTTGTCTTGAACTGAAAACCCGTGTTTTGAATGTTTTTCTCATTTTAATTTGAACCATTAACTAAACCTGATTGGTATAATAGTATTTACAGAAACTTACGGATTTATTGATTTTATATGACAATACTTAATGACAAATCAACCTATAATGAATTGTTTTCTACGAATAAATTCATTCAAGATTTTTGCACTATTGCAAATTCAGTTGGTATATCAAAAGAAGATTTTTCTAAGGGTATAGGCTTATCTATAGAATGTATTGATGAACCCCAAGGTGTGATTTCTTTACATTATATTGTGAAGTCCTACGCTGTACTTCTTGAGCATACTAACGATGAGTTATTAGCAACTCAAGAAAAAACACTTCCTAAAGGCGGTATTTCCCTAATGATCAAGTCGGCATGCTCAGAAAGGGTATTATCGTCTGCTATAGCTGCCATTCATGATGTTAACCGGATATGCCAAAGCCCAATAAGCACTAACTTAATAATAGAAGAAAAGATTGCACGTTGGCAATTCTCTTTAGCAACTAAAGATCCAAATCTTTCTTTATTTGCTCATACAATGCTAACGTCTATTGCTAATAAAATATTAAGTATGCTGCTGAAAAAGGATGTTAATTTACTTGCTGTTTCTTTTGTAGGTAGTACACCAGTTAATGTTTGTGATTATCAATTTTTATATTCATGTCCAGTTAAATTTAACCAAGATTATAATGAAATAATTTTTGATAAAGTATGGTTAACAAAACCGATCCTATGTAATTACAAGGAAGTTGAGGAGCATTTAAAAGTGCCTTTATCAATTACGAAATATACATTCAATTCATTAGGTCTCATAAAAAAAATTAAAGCAATTATTGCGTTATCGTCACAAGGACAGTTCCCTACTCAAAGTGAATTGGCTTCACAACTTGGTATATCAGTTAGAACTATGCAACGTAAGCTAGAAACTGAAAATTCTAATTACATGACAATTAAAGATGAATTCAGGCATAAAAAAGCCCTTTTTTATTTAGAGTTTACCGACAAAAGCCTTAATTACATAACAGAGTTTTGTGGTTTTAGTGAAGTGGCTTCATTTACTCGTGCATTTATACGTTGGCAAGGTTGTACCCCTTCAAAATATCAGTTAAAAACTAAAAAATAGAGAAGGGGTTTGTTTTTATTATTATTATTTTAGGCTATTAAATTAAAAAGAATAATCTTTAAATTGCTCTCTTAATTTTAATTTATGCATTTTTCCTGTTGCTGTCATCGGAATTGATTCAACATATTCAACCGCGTTAGGCATCCACCATTTAGCTATTTTACCTGTTAAGAAAGCGACTACATCATCGTGCGATAATGATTTACCTTCATGTTCTTCTATAATCAATAAAGGACGTTCATCCCATTTAGGGTGTTTTACACCAATGACAGAGGCATGAAACACATCTGGATGTGACATCATAGCATTTTCAATATCAACTGAAGAAATCCACTCGCCACCTGATTTAATAACATCTTTACTTCTATCTGTTATTTTCATGTAGCCATATTTATCAATGATTGAAATATCACCCGTATCAAACCAACCATCTGCATTTTTAACATCTGGTCGATTAAAGTATTGATCGACGACCCAAGGACCTCTCACTAAAAGGTTTCCAGATTCTTTACCATCCCACGCCACTTCTTGACCATCATCATTAATCAATTTAAGCTCAACACCATAAACAGGTATGCCTTGTTTTAATTTTTGTTCAAACAACGCTTCTTCACCCAAATCTTGCACTTCTTTTGCATGTATGTGATTAATTGTACCCAGAGGGCTCATTTCCGTCATGCCCCAAATATGGAGAATAGCCATATCTTGTTCATCTTGAAAATAACGGTACAAATGTGCAGGCATAGCCGTGCCTCCAACAACTAACCTTTTCAGAGTAGTTAATGAAATGTTATTTTTTTGAATGTATTGCGCTAATAAATTCCAAACCGTTGGTACACCAACCGATAATGTAACGCCTTCATTTTGCATCAGACGACTTAACGTTTCAGGATCTGCAACTTTTTGACCTGCAAAAACAAGTTTACAACCAACCATAGCAGCCATGTATGGAATTCCCCAGGAATTAACATGAAACATGGGAACAATCGGCAAAATACAATCGTTTTTACTTATTGAAAAGGCATCTGGCGCAATTGCAGCCATCGTATGCAACACTAAAGAGCGATGACTATACTGTACGCCCTTAGGATTTCCTGTTGTGCCTGATGTATAACATAACTGGCTAGGATCATTTTCATCTAGTTCAGGCCAGTCATATTCACTTGAATAAGCACTTAGTTCATCTTCATATATAGACCAGTTATCTCCTAAACCATCAATTACAGATGCATCAGACGTTAAAACAATAAATTGTTTTACACTGGTTAATTCAGCTTCAATTGTTTTAACTAAATCAATAAACATAACGTCAAGGAAAATTAATTTATCAGTTGCGTCATTAGCAATAAAGTTGACTTGATCAGGGTGTAGTTTCGGGTTAATTGTATGACAAACAGCGCCTGAGCAACTTATGCCATAATACAATTCCATATGACGAAAGTCATTCCAAGCAAGAGTTGCAACACGATCACCTTTTTCAATATTATACGTTTTTAATAAGTTAGCAACTCGCCCAGAACGCTCAAAAATATCACTAAGTGTACAGCGGTGCTCTTCATGGTCACTGGTTATAGATACCACTTCTTTATTCGGGTTTATTCGTTTACCGTGGTTCATAATCGACGTTATGGTCAATTGAGAATTCATCATACTACCTAGCATAGAGCCTCCTGGCTTTTATTTAGTTATGTTTATTATGTTTATTATGTTTATTATGTGAAATTTTATTTTAATTATATTATTGATATTACTGTAAAGACTAAAAGCAGATACAAATTAAAAAAGAAATGCTGTTCCATCTTAACTGAACAGCATTATCCTAAATGTAATAAGTTTTAATCAATAGGTATATACAAATTTATTTAGGTAACTTAAAAGTAAAAACACTACCACCTTGATTTAAGTGTTTGATTTTTTTACCTACAATACCACCCCATAAAGGAACTGCACCACCCCAGCCAGACAATACAGAAACATACTGTTCGCCATCCATTTCCCAGGTAATTGGAGAGCTAATAATACCTGAACCAGTATTAAATTTAAATTTTACCTCTCCAGACTTAGCATTTAACCCTAATAAGTATCCTTCAGGAGTACCGAAGAAAACTAAATTACCAGCAGTAGTTAAAACACCACCCCATAAAGGTGCTGAGTTTTTATAACGCCAAGCCTCTTTTCCTGTTTTAGGATCCATCGCTCTTAGAACACCTACATAATCTTCATTTATAGGTTGAAGCGTAAAACCTGCAGCCATATATGCTGCACCTTTTTTATAAGTACCAGGTTCATTCCAAAGATCCATTTCCATTTCATTTGATGGAACATAGAATAGTTCAGTATCTTTACTGTAAGCCATCGGCATCCAGTTTTTACCACCAAGGAAAGACGGAGCAGCTACAACAGCAGTACCTTTTTTGCCATCTTTTGAATCGGCTGGATTGCCAGGTCTATTTTTATCGATATAAATTGGACGACCCGTCTTTTTATCTAGGCCAGAAGCCCAAGTAATTTTATCAACAAAAGGGAAACCTCGAATAAAATCACCATTTTCACGGTTAAGTACATAGAAGAAACCATTTTTATCAGCCGTTGCTGCTGCTTTAATAGTTTTACCATTCTGTTTATAATTAAAAGAGATTAACTCACTAACACCATCGTAATCCCAACCATCATTTGGCGTAGTTTGGAAGTGCCATTCAATTTTACCTGTATCAGGATCTATAGCTAAACGTGATGATGAAAAGTAGTTATCTCCTGGGCGTGTATATGAATTCCATGACGCGGGATTACCTGTTCCAAAAAACAATAAGTCAACATCGGCATCATAAGTACCACCATTCCATGGTGCTGCACCACCGTGCTTCCATGAATCACCACCCCATGTTTTTCCTATTTCGCCACCTGATATACCATTTTCAGTTTTTTTACCGTTTTTCCAGATATAGCCCATATGGCCTTCAACAGTAGGACGTTCCCATACTATTTTACCATTTTTAGCATCATAAGCTCTGACTTTACCAATAATACCAAATTCACCACCAGCAACACCGGTGATAACTTTACCTTTTACAATAATAGGAGCCGCAGTTATTGAGTAACCCGCTTTATAATCTTCTACTTTCTTTTTCCAAACAACTTTGCCCGTATCTTTATTTAAAGCAACTAATTTAGCATCAAGCGTAGCAAAAATAACTAAATCACCATATAAAGCAACACCACGGTTAATCACATCACAACAAGGCATAATACCATCAGGTAATCTTGCATCATATTGCCAAAGTTCTTCACCTGTTCTAGCATCTATTGCAAATACACGTGAATATGAACCAGTAACGTACATGACACCATCTTTAATAAGTGGCTGTGACTCTTGTCCACGCTGCTTTTCTCCACCTAAAGAAAATACCCATGCTGTTCGCATGTCTTTTACTGTATCAGTATTAATTTTTTTCAATGGGCTGTAACGTTGCCCTTTAAGGCCTAAACCATAAGAAACAACATCTTCGGTTGTCATTTGGTCATTTAAAATATCGTTGTTAGTTACATTTGCATTCGCCATGCCTGATATTGCTAACGAAACCACCATCGATAATGATAATGCTTTAGTTTTGGTTATTTTAATCATTGTTTTTCCTCATCAAATTTAATCTTAATTTGTTTTCTTTTAAAATCCGTTGTTTTAATACACCCTAATTTATTTTAGTTCAACCCTCAGCCCTTTATATAGGAACAGGTAGTAAGTAGGGCAAGCACTACTTTTAAATAAAGACAGAAAGCCTTAATAAATAAAAAAACAAGTTTGATTCATCATAATACTAAGGTGTTGATTTTACTTTAGCCATTAAACAGCAGTATGAAATAATCTCATCATTTAGGATGAACGCTTCTTTTAATCGCTTGATACAAGTTAGGGGTTTTATAAAGCACATGATAGTTAGAAAAAATATGCTCTAACTCACCTTGAGCGACCATAGCTTCGACAATATCAGCAACGGCATAACCTAATTGACGATAATCAGCTTTAACCGCCATGCCAATATCCCACTGCGGTTTACCCATCATGGGAAAATCATTTTCAGCCAATACATAATGATTTTCTGAAATAGTGTCGTTTACAGAGATTTTGTTTTGAAAATAACTTATTTGACTATTTAGTCCCATAACCGCATCAACCTCATTGACAGTCATAGCATCCATAGCATCTTTAATAGACAAGAATTGCTTAGCATGATCTCTCATACTACCACGAAAAGCCGATGAAAGATAAAACTGAGGAACTGAATCAATTTCCACACCAATATCGTAATATTGAAATACCCCGATAGTATCTACAGAGTCAATTTTTTCATTATTATAAATTATTTTCCAAGATTCGGTATGGTAAGGGGCGAACATATGCACATGCTGATGCACTAACTCTCCAATATCATCACGTATTAAGGAATAGTCTCGATCATAAGGTACGCGTAGCATTAAATCTGCTACTGTTTTTTTAAGATAATGACCTTTCCACAAGTTATTACGCAAATCATCATCAACATTTTCATCCGCCGTCATCCAACGTAAACGAAGTTTGACATCAAGCTGCTTTGCAATAATTTGCGCTAAGTCAATATCAATACCTTTTGCTTTACCATTTTCTTTATAAGAAAATGGTGGAAAATCATTATAAACAGCAATAAAAATTTCATTACTTTCGATAATATCATCGTAAGAACGGCAAAAGGGTGCCGCAGAAAAAATAATGCAACACCCTAATGATATAGAAAGTAAAAGAGTATTAATCTTTTTCAACAGACTCTAACCACGTACGAATAGACCAAAGCGCTTCTTGAGATAAGTATTCACTCATTTTTGGCATATATACTGCGCCATTACGAACAGCACCATTTTGTACACGGTAACCATACCACTCATCGCCATCATAATCTGTTGCTAGCATACGTAGGTCTGGTGCTATACCACCGGAAACACCACCTAATCCGTGACAACGAGCACAATTTTGATTATATGCAGAAGAGCCCAATGCTAATATTTTGGTACGAACATCACCTGTTAATTCACGATACGGGTTTGTATCTAACCATTCTTCACCTAATTGAGGTAACTCAGAAGTATTCACGGCTTGTGGTGTTACTGGCCCATGGGCAGAAAGGCTATACGAAAACAATGATACACATGCAATTAAGCACTTATGTTTAAAATTTAGTTTAGTCATGACGCTAAAATCTCTTATTATTTTAATTTTATTCTTGATGGTGTGACTACCTTAACGTTCTGCCTTAAATTAACGAATTATACTTTAGATACGTTAGTATCATCCTTTAGGATGATACTTGTTCATTGCTAACATAATAGTATTAAAATTTAAACTTTAAAAACAAACAGATAAAAACCAAACAATGTAAACTATAAATAAATGTATTACTACTATATGATGATGGTTAATTATAAATGAAATAACGGAGATACACATTTCCATATTTAAACTCGCTAATCATAAACAACAAATCCTAACATCTAATGTATTGATAATTTTACTTAGTTTTATATTGTTATATTCTAGCTGTGCGTTAGCCTTACCTAATAAATCTACGTCTATTGTAATAGACCCTCTTGAAGTTAAAGTGAATTATCTAAAATTACAACAACAACAAAGCCCTGCTCTGTCTAATGTGATAAAGATGCCTAATGACAGTGGTTATCAAGGGGCTAAATTAGCGATAAATGATTCAAATACTACGGGTAAGTTCCTGCAACAACATTTTTCGTTAACTCAATTTGAATTTACAACAACGCCTGATTTACTTCATCATTTAAAACAAGCGTTCAATCAAGGTGACAATATTTTCATCATTAATGCGCCTTTAATAACTTTAGATAAAGTTAACCTATGGGCGCAAGATAAAAATATTTTACTCTTTAATATTAGTGAGTTTTCAGATGTTTTACGTGATAAACAATGTTTAAGTACCTTTTTACATACAGCTCCGAGCTATGCGATGAAAGCAGATGCCCTTGCCCAATGGTTACTTTACCGCCGTTTAACTAAAGTACTGTTAATTTCTGGAAAAAAACCTGTTGATGTTGCCATAGCCACATCATTTAAACGTTCAGCCAAGCGCTATGGTTTAAAAATAATAGAAGAAAAATACTGGCGTTTTGATACTGACCTTAGACGAAGTGCTCAACAAGAAGTGCCATTATTTACTCAAACATCTCAAGAATATGATGTTATTTACGTTGCAGATAAATATAAAGACTTCGCTCAATATATTCCGTTTAACACTTACTTACCTCGCCCAGTTATTGGTTCGACTGGTTTAGAAGCCCTAACTTGGCACCGCGTTATAGAGCAATGGGGAGCAGCACAGCTACAAACACGTTTTCACAAATTAACTGCTCGTTATATGAATGAACTTGATTTTAACAGCTATCTTGCCATTCGTTCAATTGCGCAAGCCGTACATAAAACTCATTCAAACTCTGCTAAGATGTTAATAAAACATCTTAAATCAGCTGATTTTGAATTAGCTGCTTATAAAGGACGCAAGTTAAGTTTTCGTTCATGGAATGGGCAACTAAGAATGCCTATGGCTTTAGTACATCCGCAAGGGGTAGTTTCTCAATCTCCACAAGTCGGTTTTTTACATCCAAAAACTGATTTAGATACGCTAGGGTTTGACAAAAAAGAATCTCAATGCAAAATGCATTAATTAAAACACTATCTAAATTCAATATATAAATTACTGAGAAAATTATGAATATAAAAATATTTCTAGGAATAATGGCGAGTTTGTTACTCATTTCACCCAAACTTATTGCTGCGATTTCAACAGAGTATGCTTATATTACCAATGAAAAAGACGATAACATTTCAGTGATTGACTTAAATAAACAACAGGTCATTAAAAAAATTTCAGTAGGACAAAGACCACGAGGTATAATTTTCAATGAGCAACAGTCACTCGCTTACATTTGCGCGAGTGACTCTGATCGTATTCAAATACTTGATTTAAATACCGAAGAACTTATTGGTGAATTACCTTCAGGTGAAGACCCTGAAACCATAGCACTACATCCTGACGGTAAAACCATTTATACCTCTAATGAAGATGATGCATTACTAACTGTTATCGATATTAAATCTAGTATGGTTATTACCCAAATTGACGTCGGTGTTGAACCCGAAGGCTTAGCTGTAAGTCCTAATGGTGAAATTGTTGTCGTAACATCAGAAACAACCAATATGGTGCACTGGATAGATACAAAAACCAATAAAATAATTGCCAATACGCTAGTAGGTGCTAGGCCAAGATCGGCGCAATTTACCCAAGACAGTAAACTGTTATGGGTAAGTTCAGAAATCGGCGGTACAGTCGTCGTCATTGATGTAGAGAGTAAAAAGATATTAAAAGAATTTAATTTCAAAATTCATGGCATTCATCGAGATAGAGTACAACCTGTTGGCATAGAATTAACCCATGATGGTCATTATGCCTTTGTTGCTTTAGGACCTGCAAACCACGTTGCTGTTATTAACAGACAAACAATGGAAATAGAAAAATATTTATTAGTAGGTCGCCGAGTTTGGCAACTAGCCCTAACTGAAAATCAAAGTAAGTTACTAACGACCAATGGTATAAGTGGTGATGTGTCTATTATTGATATACTTAAAATGAAAGTAATAAAATCAATTAAAGTGGGTCGTTTCCCGTGGGGCGTAGCGATTAAACATGCAAAGAAGTAACGTTATGAGTATAGAAATAAAAAATTTATCCTTTGCTTACAAAAAAAAACAAGCACTTAATGATATTAATTTATCTTTATCTGCAGGTTTTAATGTTTTATTAGGACCAAATGGTGCTGGTAAAAGTACCTTGTTTTCATTATTAACAGGACTTTATCAAACCAAGAAAAATACCATTAATATTAATGGATTTGATTTATTTAGTGATAAAGAAAAAATCATGTCGCAAATAGGTGTTGTATTTCAACAGTCTACGCTAGATCTCGATTTGTCAGTAAAACAAAACCTACTCTACTTTGCTTCACTGCATGGTATATCACCTAAAAAAGCGCTGACAAATATTGAGTTGATTTTATCTCAATTAAGCTTAACCGAACGATTACATGATCCCGTTAGAACCTTAAATGGCGGGCATCGACGTAGAGTTGAAATAGCCCGAGCACTTATTCATCAACCGACAGTTTTATTACTTGATGAAGCAAGTGTTGGTTTAGATGTCGATAGCCGACTTTTAATTATTTCCTATGTTCGGAAGTTATGTAAAAAGCTAAATATTTGTGTGTTATGGGCAACCCACTTAATGGACGAAATTGAACCTGCCGATCAATTGGTTATTATTCATCATGGCAAAGTACAAGCACAATCGCTCTGTAAAGATTTATGTGAACAATATAATAGTAGTGATGTTTATCAACTTTACTTTGCACTAACTAAAAATACGGAGGCTGTGTGAGTCAATATTATTATTGTTGTGCCGGTATTATTAAACGTGAACTTTTCCGTTTTTTTAAACAACGTTCACGTTTACTTAGCGCCTTAATTAGACCTTTATTGTGGCTAATTGTTTTTGCCGCTGGTTTCAGGGCTGCTTTGGGAGTTTCAATTATGGAACCCTACGGTACTTATATCACCTATCAAGAATATATCGTTCCTGGTTTATGCTGCATGATAGTATTATTTAATGGCATGCAAAGTTCACTTTCTATGGTATACGATAGAGAGATGGGCAGTATGAAAATATTATTAATGAGTCCGTTACCTATGCCATTTCTTTTATGTTGTAAGCTTATTTCTATTGCTTTTTTATCACTTATGCAAGTTTATATTTTTTTATTCTGTACTCAACTTGTTGATGTTGACATTCCATGGTTAAGCTACCTAACTGCAGCACCTGCTATTTTTATAATCGCCTTTTTTCTAGGAGCATTAGGCTTATTATTATCAAGCCTGATTAAACAGTTAGAAAACTTTGCGGGGGTAATGAACTTTGTTATTTTTCCCATGTTCTTTTTATCAAGCGCCCTGTATCCATTATGGAAAATGCAAGAAGCAAGTGTCTGGTTATATACTATTTGTCAATATAACCCCTTTACTTACTGTGTTGAATTACTCCGATTTGCCTTATTTGGCCAACTAAACATAAACGCTTTCACTGTAGTGATAACCGCGACCGCTTTTGTATCCATAATTGCCTTGTTAAACTTTAGGCCTAAATTCAAAAGTAAAGGTTAAAATATCCACTATGTTATCACTCTACCCTCCCGTTGAGCCTTTTAAGCATTACTATTTAGAAGTAAGTAATCTGACTGTACATAGCTTAAATGCAGAGGGTTTAAGTCTAAGTAGCTTAGAAGAAAAAAACAGAGAGGAAATCACTCCCAAAACAAAAAACACAAATAAAGCTAATATTAACCACCATATTTATGTTGAACAATGTGGAAACCCTTTAGGTATACCTGTTGTGTTTTTACATGGTGGTCCAGGCTCTGGATGTAATGAGTCACATCGTCGTTATTTTGATCCTAAGCATTACCATATTATTTTATTCGATCAACGTGGTTGCGGTCGCTCTCGCTCTTCTGACTCATTACAAGACAACACCACCGCTCACCTTATTCAAGATATAGACGTAATACGACAGCATATTGGTATTGAAAAGTGGCTGGTGTTTGGTGGTTCATGGGGCGCAACACTGGCATTATATTATGCTCAATACTACCCGCAGCAAGTATCAGGTTTATTATTACGAGGCGTGTTTTTAGCCCGCTCTCAGGATATTGATTGGGTTTATCATGCCAATGGCGCGGCTAAGTTTTTTCCAGATGCTTGGCAACAACTCGTGCAAGACTTACCTAAAGACCAACAAAACAAACCACTATCAGCTATTTATCAACAGCTGTGCTGTGATGACAATCAAATATCAACGAAAATGTTTAACAAACTACAACACTGGGAAGCAAACCTTATTGCTTTACAAGCACCGCCTAAATTTTCAGAAAATTTACCAAAAGATAGTGCTAAAATTTCTTCAAGAATTCAACTTTACTATTCACTAAATCAATGTTTCATTAGCCACACACCTATACTAAAGAATATTGATATTATTCGACATATACCAACAAGCATTATTCATGGCCGTTATGATATGGTATGTCCTATTGAACAGGCTTGGCAGTTAAAAAAACACTGGCCTGAAGCTACACTAACCATTGTTGAAATGTCGGGTCATGTAGCGAGTGAGCCCAGAATTATTGATGCATTAATTAAAGCAACTGATGATTTTTGTGCCTGCTAAAGTAAAATAAAAAGGTATATGCCTATATCCAAATTACTTCAAAATACGAGTTTTAGGACAGTCAAGTAATTCATGACCAAAATTAATTATCTTTATCTTTATCTTTCTCTTTATTAAGATTAGCCCAAAGATTAATGTTACTTTTTACAACATCATTTATTAAGCCAAAAGGACTGTTTTTTTGCACTCTATTTACAATAGAACTCATATTTCCTTGTTGTTCAATAAAGATAGATAAGCTTTGCTCTAAGAACTCTTGAAGATAACTTTGATTACTATTTCCATAAAAACTAATAAGTTTTTTTAATAAGTTATTAGTTAACAATGATTGGTTTTCACTTGTTTCTTCTTCATTTATGATTTGCAGTAATACACTTCTAGTTCTATCCTCTTGACTCTTTGAATCAATAATTTTGAACTCAGAACTAGATATTACTAATTTTCGTATATAGGCCAAATTTACATACTGACTTTGTGATGTATCATAAAGCCTACGGTTTGGATATCTTTTAATAGTTATCAATTAAATTCTTTACCTGTTTAAATTTTGAAAAATAGTATATCAATAAAAATAATTATTACCAGATCCATATATTAAATACGCTTTAGTTATTATTTTTCTTTTTTACATAAGCACCAGGAGCGGGTTCAATACTTTTAAAAACATTATTACCCACCTTTCTAGCCAACACCTCTCCGTTTGAATGATCTAATAACCAGTTTTTCCAGTCATTCCACCAAGAACCTGAGTTTTCATTCGCATTATTTAACCAATGCGTGGAATTAGTCGATAAATAGTCATTAGTCCAATAAGAATATTTATTTTGTTCTGGTGAGTTTATTACCCCAACAATATGCCCTGCCCCTCCTAATATAAAGCGCTTATCACCAGAAAATAATTTTACTCCTTCATATACTGATGTCCAAGGAACAATATGATCAGTCATTGCAGCAAAAGAGTAAACAGGTGTATTAATAAGAGTAAGATCAATTTTAATTTCATCTATAAAAAATTCACCTTTACTCAATTTGTTTTCTAAATATAGGTCTTCGATAAGAAAGCTTAATACCTCAAAAGTCATATCCTGTTGATCATTACTCCAAAATAAAAAATCAAAGTCTTCTGGTTTTTGACCTTTTAAGTAATTATTAATAAAGTAAAACCAAATTAAATCATTTTCTCTGAGCATATTAAAAGCCATGTTTATAATACGACCATCAACTATTCCATTTTTTGTAATATTTTTAATTAAAGATAATGTATGGTCTTTATAAATTAAATTTCCTATATCACCAGGCTCTGAAAAGTCTAACATGGTTGTAAAATAAGATAAGCTTTGTATACGTTTATCGCCTTTAGCTAACATATAAGCTTGGGCAGTAGCTAATAGCGTTCCACCTATACAATAACCTGCGGTATGAATGTGCGCAGTTTCTGTAATACTTTCAATAACATCTATAGCATTAATAACACCTAACTTAACGAAACTTGAATAACTTAGTTTCGCGGATGATTCATCAGGATTAATCCAAGAAATCATAAAAACAGTAAAACCTTGGTTTACAAGCCATTTAGTTAAAGAGTTTTTTTCATTCATATCTAAAATATAATATTTATTTATAAATGGCGGAACAAGTAATATAGGTTCTGTTTTAACGTTATTTGTATTAGCTTTATATTGAATTAATTGAAATAATTCATTTTGAAAAACAACACTTCCAGCTGTATAAGCTAAATTTTTTCCTATAATAAATGAATTAGGCTTTACTTGGCTTATAGCGAGTATACCTGTAGGGCTATTATTTAGATCATTTCTATAATGCTCTATTCCTTTGATTAAAGATTGCCCATTGGTATTAATAAGTTCTCGATAGACCTCTGGATTTGTAAAAATAAAATTGGAAGGGTTGATAGCATTTAGATATTGACGAGTTAAAAATTTTAATTTGTTTTTAACTCTTTCATCTTTAAAACCTACGGATTCAACAATCTCTAGAGCTAATAATGAGCTTAATGAATAAGATTCTTTTATATAATTGAAAAATAAATTTTCCTGAAACTCTTTGTCTTTAGAGCTTGCTGTTGAATTAATTTTTATACCTGCGTTTTTAGCATTATTTTTCGTAAACGTATTATTGATACTTTTCCAAAGAGTCATTTGCTTAGTTAAAGATTCTAATTGCATATGAGAAATACACTCAAGATCTATGTCTATACTATGTAAAAATAGACGACTTATTGCTTTTCGATCATAGAGTAGCTCAAGATCTAAAGCATTTTCACTTCCCAATATTTGCTTACCTAGCTGATCAAAAATACTAAAATATTTTTTTATTAATGCCGATATTTTAAAGTTCAATGTATTTTTATCAATTATCTCCATTCTATTATTAATACCCAAGATCGAAAACATCAGAACTTTTAAAGTCCTGATGTTTTATTTAAATACAATTTTCTATCCGTTTAAGGATTATTTTTCAATCGTTAAACTATTAATCTTTTTTAGCTTGAGCTTTATAAGAGCTCTTAACAATCTCTGCTACTTCTTTAGAAGAGTCTGTTGCTACTTGTAATACATCTTTAACTGCTGCGCTTGCTTTTTCTTGTAAATCTTTAGAATAAGTTTTTTGTTTTTCTAAAACTTTTTGTAAATCTTTTTCACCAGCAAGTGCTTTTGTATGCTCAGCACCTTCATTTAAGGTAGACGTTAAAAATGAAGCTTGTGTATTAATAAGCTTTTCTGCCATTTTAACATTAATGCTAACTAAATCGTTTAAAGGTTGCATTAGGCTAGATAGGTTTTCAGTCATTTTGTTATACATGGTTTTTTCCTTTGTATTGGCTTGTATTAAGTTAAGTTTATGTTCGTTTGCTGCACCGCAACAAACTGATAAAGCGATTTTATACATAGCAAAGAAGTATGTCAACATTTATTTGCTGCTATGCAGCAAATAAATGTTTTTCTTATCCAAACTTCCCGTTACTTTAGTATTACAACCATTACTGCTTAGTTATTTTCTCGTTTACTTGATTTAATTTATCTTTCACTTCGTCATTAACTTTAGGTGTTACCGCTTTAGGTGCTACCACTTTAGGTGTTACCGCTTTAGGTGCTACCACTTTAGGTGTTACCGCTTTAGGTGCTACCACTTTAGGTGTTACCGCTTTAGGTGCTACCGCTT
>Ga0209826_1000330_pt1 | contig 34400 bp, 30 predicted proteins | sample GOMGulsemesocosm_5_FD_184637 | JGI IMG/M metagenome (GOLD analysis project Ga0209826, IMG submission 184637) | Methane-oxidizing microbial communities from mesocosms in the Gulf of Mexico - GOM15C Gulf of Mexico (SPAdes) (version 2) | ecosystem: Environmental > Aquatic > Marine > Cold seeps... | reverse complement strand
AAGGATACACACCAGATTTTCCGGGATCTGAAAACTTTAAAGGCGAAATAATACATCCTCAAACATGGCCGGAAGACCTTGATTATAAGGGTAAAAAGGTTGTTGTGATTGGATCTGGTGCCACTGCAGCGACGTTAATCCCCTCCATGGCAGATGACTGCGAGCATATTACCATGCTGCAACGCTCGCCGACTTACTTCGCTGCGAGACCAAATAAGAACGAACTGGTGGATACACTGCGTCAATTGGAAGTTTCCGACGAATGGATCCACGAAATTGCGCGAAAACAAGTGCTTGCGGAACAAAAGAAAGTTACGCAAAGATCTTTTGAGGATCCTGATGGTCTGAAAAAAGATCTCGTTGGAGCCGCCAAAATGTTTTTGGGCGATGATTTCGACGTGGACAAACATTTCACACCCAGTTACCGCCCATGGCGCCAAAGACTGGCGTTCGTTCCTGACGGAGATATGTTCAAAGCCATCAGATCTGGCAACGCATCAGTCGTTACGGATACGATCGATACCTTTACCGAAGCCGGTATTAAATTGAAGTCCGGAGAGGAACTTGAGGCTGATATCATCATAACGGCAACCGGTTTCAATATGAGCATTCTCGGTGATATCGAATTTATCATCGATGATGAAAAACTTGATTTTGGAAAAACTTGGGCCCATCGCGGTATTCTATTTTCCGGAATTCCGAATATGGCGTGGGTTTTTGGATATTTGAGAACCAGTTGGACAATGCGGTCAGATCTAGTCTCAGACTTTGTCTGTCGTCTCCTCAATCATATGGACGAAAAAGGCGTAAACATGGTGACACCACATTTGCGCGAGGAAGACAAATCAATGCCAGAGCTGCCGTTTGTTGATCCGGAAAATTTCAACGCCGGATATCTGTTGCGAGATATGGATAAAATGCCAATACAAGGTGACCGCCAACCTTGGGTATTTAGCCAAGATTATTACGCAGAAAAAACAGAAATACCGGAAGCAGATCTAGAAGATGGTACTTTGATTTACAAATAGATCTGTCTCAGAGAATGCAACTAAGAGCGGGAGAAGATCACTCTCCCGCTGTTGTTTCAACGTTGACTGTTCAGGACATTTTTGTCAAACCCGGCGAGTTTTTTGTAACTACTCGCAACATCTTTCAAAACAGTTTCTGAAACACATGTATGTACGTCTTTGCAGTCACCAGTGCAGGCGTCTTTTACCATTTGCATAACCCGTTCTGGCCCGGTTTCACGATTAGCCAGAACGATCTTTGAGGTCGGCTCTAACCTTGCGTCTTCATAAGATTTGAGAATCTGAACAATATCTCCACCTTGTTCTATCAATTCAGCAAAAGTCATTGCATCAAGCACACCTTGTGACACCCCGTTTGATCCATTTGGATACATAGCATGGGCAGCATCGCCCATCAGCGCAGCCCGTTCAAAACTCCATCTTGGAATTGGGTTCCGATCTATCATTGGAAACTTATGAACGGAAATCGCGTTTTCGAACAAGCTTTGTATGTCAAGCCATCCAAGATCCCAATCTTTGAAATATGGGATAAATTCTTCGAGTAAACCGGCTTCATTCCAATCAGCCTGCTTGGCATTCATGTCGGAAGGAATACGCCGTTCTGCAATCCAATTGATGTATGATTTCCCACGCTTTGTACTCTCGGATCTAATAGGATAAGCTACCAACTTTAGATCATTATGGCCGGCCATGAACATTGATTTCCCATCAAGATAGGGATCCATTTCAGTAACCCCACGCCAAAGCATTTGTCCTGAATAATGAGGTGGCCCCTCATCAGGGTAAAAGATTTTCCTCAATCTGGAATTTATGCCATCAGCGCCAATTAAAAAATCAGCAGTGGCAGAGTTCTTTGTATTCGATCCGGAATGATCCGTGAAATGGGCGGTGATTTGATTTTCGTCTTGATCAAAACTTTGAAAACGATGGTCGTTATAAACCGCGTCTTCGCCAAGTCGTTCCTTCACGTGTTTCAGTAATATCATATGGAAATCACCACGATGAATAGACAACTGGGGAACACTATAACCCGCAGCTAAGCCCCTTGGTTCTTGCCAGATTTTTTTCCCATCTTCAGCAAAATAGTTCAGACTTGATGTCTCAATAGCAACGGCTTTTAAATCATCCAAAAGACCCAACTTTTCAAGGCTTTGTACGGAATGAGGAAGAAGGTTCACACCAACACCTAATGGCAAAATTTCAGGTGCTGTTTCAAAGATGCGTGTTTTTACACCGACGCGATGAAGAGCAAGGGCTAACGTCAACCCAACTAAGCCACCTCCCGCAATAATACCATGTGGTTTTGTCATTCACGTCTCCAAATAAAGTTTCATTTGTAATTATATTGCTAAATTTAGTTTGCATACAAGTAATTAAATAGGATTAATAGAGAAGTGGAAAAATTGTATTTATTATAAAATTGTCATAAAATATTTACACTATGGTTTTAAACAATACGTGTACATTGATGTGTGGGATTAACATATGACCGGACAACTCGACGCCTCACTTAAAGACATGGTAGAGGAATGCTACTTAGAGACCGTTTCCGAAGCCATGGATGCTGGACACAGTAAACTGGTTGCCCATAAAGAAGGTGTCACAGGTGCCGCCATGTTACTCGCAGCTATGAGTGACATGGAAGACGAGGATGCAAAAATGGCTGTTGTTGCTCTTAATTTACGGCCATCACAATTGGAAGCGAACTAAGGCTTTTAAACCGAAGCTCACTTCCCACTAGTCATTAGAATCCGTGAGCTGTTAAGCCATCGTCAACTTCGATCATGCTTCCTGTCATGAAATCAGAGCCCGGTCCTGCAAGAAGCAAGAGTGTCCCATCAAGATGCTGCGGATCACCGACCCGGCGCCCCGGCAAGCTCGCAATTAGACGTTTCCCAAGATCAGTTTCCCAATAATCACGATTAATCCCAGTTACGATATACCCTGGGTTAATACCATTAACTTGGATTTTATAACGTCCCCACTCGTCAGCAAGTGCAGCGGTCATATGTTTTACAGCGGCTTTTGACATGCAATAAGCGATATTTTGCTTCAAAACCCGATTGGCCGCGACAGAGGCAATGTTAATTATCTTGCCGCCATTACCCTGCTTTATCATGCTCTGGCCAACGGCTTGGGCCACAAAGAATGCACCTTTAGCGTTGGTATCCATGACCATATCAAAATCTTCTTCAGAAATTTTATCCGAAGGGGCGAGCGCACTAACACCGGAATTATTCACGAGAATATTTACCGGACCCAACTCTGTTTCGGCTGCAGCTACGCCGCTTTGAATGCTTTCGATATCTGTTACATCCATTTTGATAGGAACAGCGCGTCCGTCAAAAGCTTCGATTTCTTTCGCCAAATTTTCTAGTTTATCGACACTGCGGGCCGCGATGGAGACTTTTGCACCCGCCCTTGCAAGTGTTAAAGCGAATTGCCAGCCAAGACCTGAAGAGGCTCCAGTTATGAGGGCGTGTTTTCCTTCTAAAAACGTGGGGGTGGTCACTTGGTTTTCTCCTGCATAAGCATTTGTTTTTATTTTGATTGTCATTTATTCATTTGCTGAAAAATGAAAGTTATTAAAATCAATTCTATATTTTTTAGTTAGGAATACTATCTTAAGGAATATCTGTTCAAAATACGAAAAATATTTATTTGAAAAGAAGATCATGCCTGTATCAGCAAATATTCTAGTCATTTCCAGTGGACCCGCCGCAAACGTATTTGATTGCTTGGCAGATGAAGGGTTCGATTTGAGGTTAAGTCACGTTGATGAATTTAAATCAGTTGTCGACGCCAATCCAAATTTCGATTTGGTGATTGTCGTGGCACCTGAGAGCGGACAGGTTGATCAAACTGACTGCATTGATTTTTTGAACGAAAAGAAGTTACCCATATTGTTTGTTGGTGAAAATCCTCAGCCGTCAAAAATTCAATCGGTGCCAGTGAATTTCTGTGATCTTGAAATTAGACGGCGTATTCAGTCTTTGATCCGACTCGAAATCATGAAAAAAGAATATCGCCGACGGGCCGGAACAACAACGTTATATGGTTTCACCAAATCAGATTTTAGTGAAATAAATGAAGATGATAGCATGCGAAATATTTTGCTGGTGGGCAATCAAAGCGCAGTACTTGGTGATATACTTCTACAGTTAGAACGTAAATGTAAGGTTCATGTCTGCAGGATGGCAGACACAGCGCTGGAAGATCTTCGCAGTGGTTCTTTTGATGCGGTTATCATGATCGGTTCTGGTCAAGGCGACGTTCATTTAAGATTATGTACGGATTTACGCACAGACAGCAGGCTCTTTAATATGCCCGTACTGTTTGTCCTTGAAAACGAAAGCAACCGCGAAGCGGCGTATGTTCATGGGGCATCGGATATCGTGATCCATCCGGCTGAAATGACAAATTTATATGTCAGATCCAATTTACATATTCACCAGTCTGAATTTCGGTTTTCTCTGCAAAAACTCTTTAAAGAATCAAAACCTCTTCCTGTAACCGATGCCTTAACCAGCCTCTATTCCTACGGTTTTGTTCAAGCCCACATGGAAAAACTCATTACTGATCATCAGGAACAAGGAAAATACTTGTGTATTGCGAGTATTACAGTGAACAATCTAAGCGATATAAATGAAAAATATGGCTACCCGGCGGGCGACCAAATTCTTCGTCAAATTGGGACTATTATCTCGTTCCTTATACGCGGAGAAGACTTCTGCGGCCGCTATAAAGGGAACCAATTTATTATCGCCCTCCCCAGCACCAGTAAAGCTGATGCTCATTTCGCTCTCAAGCGTGTATATGGCGTAACCCGTAATACAGAATTTGCCATTGCACTCGTAGCAGAGGCTGTATCAGCTGTTATTGATATGGGATTGGAGCAGTTAGCTCCCGACGATACATTTGCCGATGTTGTAAAACGCGGAACCAAACTCGGATTTACAGCTTAAAATCATCAGTTGGAATATTCGTTCTAAATAAATCTTGAAGGTTTCCTCGACATTTCTTATGTTATGAATATGAAAATAGATATTATCTCAGATACTGTTTGCCCATGGTGCCTCATCGGTAAACGCAAATTGGAAGCCGCGCTAGAACAACGTCCTGATTTAGACGTTGATATTACGTGGCATCCGTTCCAACTTCACCCCGATATGCCTTCAGAAGGCGCTGACCGGAAAGAGTTCACGGCCAAAAAGTTCGGAAGCCCAGAACGGGCGAAAGAGCTTTATGAGAATGTTGCCAATGCAGGCAGCCTTGTTGGGCTTGATTTTAAATTTTCCGAAATTAGTCGCGCGCCTAACACTCTAAATTCACACAGGGTTATTCGATGGGCTGATAGCGCAGGCCTTCAAAACGAAGTTGTTGAAATTCTTTTCCGCAAGTTTTTTATGGACGGCGAAGATTTGGGTGACGTAGAGGTTCTCGTGTCTGCAGCTTCTGAAGCTGGCATGGACGCTGACTTGGTCAGAGAGTTACTCGGTTCCGACCGCGACATGGAACTTATCTCAAAAGAAGACACGCGGGCCCGTGAAATGGGTGTTTCTGGTGTTCCGTTCTTTATTCTAGACAATAAGTACGCTTTGTCAGGCGCTCAAGATAGCACTGCCTTTTTGGAAGTGTTCAAAAAAATTGAGGCTGAAAACAACGATAACTCAGAAACTGTATAGATACTATTTAGTGTGATCGGGATAATCTTGATCTAGAAAATCGAGATAAGATTGAATTTCCAATTTGGTGCGAGCCTCATCCCAACCCAGAGGCTCCGCCACAACGTCAGCAATCTCCTCTAGCTGATCACGCCCCTGTCCCTTATTCCATGCAATACCCGTTCGGCGAAAGAGGATATCCGCGAGATTTGTCGGCTGCTCCTCGGTAGCAATGCGTTTTAATAAATCGCTATTGGCTTGAATACTACGGTTTTGGCCGCGTGTGGCATGCAAATCTTTGGTCGTTTGTGATGCGTATTTCGATAGCGATTTGGCAGGTAATGACGGGTTTATTCTTTTTAAAGCAGCGCGCGCCAAATTTTTGCCAACCTGTCGATGTGTCATAATAGGGCCACCGGTTAAAGCCAGGATATTTTTAAAACCATTGGATTTAAGGTCATGTATTTTGATGGCACGGCTACCATGTGGCTCGTTTGGATCAAAGGTAATGGGCTGCAATCCCGCCATTGTAAATTTGACGTCGGAACGAGTTACACCAAGTGAGGGCATCAAATGATTTAACTCTCCGATTAACCAATCAACTTCGTCTTCTTCTGCGCGAATGCCGCTTGCATCTTTGTCATAGGGGACGCGGTTCAAGCCTACTAAATGAAGCCCTCTGTTTGGGACGCAGTAAAGTGGCTCTTTAACACGGTTCATAGCAATCATACCCCAGTTAGATAGTTCTGGAGGCAGTTGGACCGCAATATGCGCGCCTTTCAGTTTCAGTACTTTTTGCGGTAAATCAGATTTGAAGTGTTGACTGATTTGATCGCTCCAAGCACCACCGACATTCAGAACAAGCTTGGCCTGAATGGTTGCCGTTTCAGCAGGGTCAATACAATCCACCAACTCGACTGACCAACTGTCGTCCTGATTTTTTGTAAGCGAGGTAAACTCGGTGAAGTTCCGAGCCACAGCCCCCATTTGTGACGCGTCTTTTAAGGCATCAATGGCAATTCGTTCGGGCCAATCGAACAAATACTCCCTAAAGACCGCCATTCCTTGAATTTTGGATGGCTCCCGGAGGTAGCTTGCAAAAGGCGTGGACGAATGATCAGAAGGTTTGTGCCGTTTATACCCCAGCGGTAAATCCTTAGGTCCCAAAACGGATAATAGGGAAAATGCTAGATCTACCATACGAGGCGTAAATGGATCTTCTTTATAAATCGGAAAGCAAAAATTCACTTCATGAGTGAGTTCCGGTAGTGAATTTGCAATATCACTTCTGGCATCCATAGAGGCTTTTGCGTTGATTAAGGCTGTTGCTAAATAAACGGGGTTTCGAACAAAATCCCAAAGACTTTTACCTGGTGTCAGATGCCGTAATCCACAGTGAAGAAGGCGGCTGGATTTACTGGTAGCGCCTTCTGCAAAATCCCCTTTTTCAACAATTAGGGTTCGAAAGCCTTTTGCGGACAACTGCTGGGCCGCACTACATCCATTAATACCGGCGCCAATCACAACCACATCGAAAGTCTCAGCATTCAGATCACTGAGTTTATCTCTTTTCATGGAACTAATCCCGCCCTTTAAAATTGTGTTTAATGCCGCCTCACGCTGTCGCTATTTTTGCAAGGTTTCTAGCAAGATTTAGAACACCGCTTAACCGGTCTTCTGGATCGGCCCACGATCGTGTGTAAACCATTTTATGATCGCCGCGCAGTTTAGCAGAACCCGGTTGCTTCGATATGAAACCAACAAGACCTGCCGGATTATCAAAGCTGTTGTTACGGAACGACATAACGGCCCCTTTAACGCCTGCGTCGATTTTCTCAATATTCGCAGTTTTGCAATATTGTTTGATAGTCATCACTTCCATCAAATGTTTCACTTCATCTGGAAGCGGGCCAAATCGGTCAATCAATTCCACTGAGAAGGCACTGATTTCATCAGCTGTCACTTGCGCTGCAATTCGGCGATACAATTCCATACGGAGCGATAAATCTGAAACATAACTCTCAGGGATCAGGACAGACGTTCCAATGTTGATTGTTGGAGACCACTTATCCTCTGTCTCTTCACCCGTTTCGAAATCACCTTGCCTTGCATTAGCAACGGCTTCTTCCAGCATTTCTTGATACAGCTCGAAGCCAACTTCTTTTACGTGGCCAGATTGTTCGTCACCGAGCAAGTTCCCTGCCCCGCGAATATCCAGATCATGACTGGCAAGCGTGAAGCCTGCGCCCAAAGTATCCAAGGATTGCAGAACACGAAGGCGTTTTTCGGCCGCTTCTGTTGGTTTTTTACGCGGTGGTAAAGTGAGGTAAGCATACGCCCGAGTTTTGGAGCGTCCGATCCGCCCTCGTATCTGATACAGCTGCGCCAGACCAAACATATCTGCGCGGTACGTCACCAGCGTATTTGCTGTTGGAATATCAAGACCAGATTCCACAATATTTGTTGCAACCAACACATCATATTTGCCATCATAAAACGCGTTCATGGTTGTATCGAGATCTTTTGCGGGCAACTGACCATGTGCCAGGACGAATTTCACTTCTGGCACATGCTTAGTGAGGTATTTTGAAACTTCTTGTAGATCATTTAGTCGCGGACAAACAAAGAAACTTTGGCCGCCGCGATAATGTTCCCGAAGCAGCGCTTCGCGGATAACAATCGGATCAAACGGCAGGACAAATGTTCGTATGGCAAGCCTGTCCACTGGCGGTGTCGCAATAATGGATAGATCTCGGATACCCGTCATAGCAAGTTGAAGGGTCCGCGGTATCGGCGTAGCGGTCAGCGTTAGAATATGAAGATCCGCGCGCATTTCCTTAAGACGTTCTTTATGGGCAACGCCAAAATGTTGTTCCTCATCGACAATAACCAGCCCTAAGTCTTTGAAATTAACAGATTTACCAAGTAATGCGTGCGTACCAATGACAATATCAATTTGCCCATTCGTAAGGCCTGCTTTGGTTGCGTTAGCTTCTTTTGTGGTCACCATTCTTGATAGTTGTGCCACGTTTACAGGAAGGCCTGCAAAGCGCTGGCTGAAGGTTTTATAATGTTGCCGCGCAAGTAATGTAGTTGGGGCAACGATTGCGACTTGCTTCCCGTTTAGGGCCGCAACGAAGGTCGCGCGAAGGGCAACTTCTGTCTTACCAAATCCAACATCACCACAAATAAGTCGGTCCATGGGTTTGCCAGAAGCCATATCGGTTAAAGCATCTTCAATGGCATTAAGCTGGTCTTGAGTTTCTTCAAACGGAAAACCTGCACAAAATTCTGCGTACGCGCCCACGGGGGGAATTAATCGCTCCCCTTTTCTAAGCATTCTTGCCGCGGCAATTTTAATCAGTTGGTCGGCCATTTCCATGACCTTTTTCTTCAACTTGGCTTTCCGAGCCTGCCAACCTGATCCGCCTAACCGGTCAAGTGTTGCCGCGCTATCAACACCACCATAACGCGATAGCATTTCGATATTTACAACAGGCAAATAAATCTTGTCGCCACCGGCATATAAAAGCGTTACGCAATCATGAGGGGCGTTAGAAATATCAATTGTTTTCAAACCTTCATATTGGGCAATGCCATGTTCTACATGAACAACATAATCTCCCGGTGATAGCTGGGCGGCTTCTGCAATGAAGTTTTTGTCTTTACGTTTCGTCTTCCGTGGACGAACCAACCGATCTCCGAGTATGTCTTGTTCGCCGATGACCGTGAATTCGGGGGTCTCGAACCCTTTTTCCAGAGCGAGAACCGTTAGTGCAAGTCTGTTACGCCCCTGCACACTGTCAATCTCGTTAAAGGTTGAAATATGCTGAACATTGTCCATACCGTGATCGGACAAAACATCCGTATTTCGGGAACGTGAGCCTTCCGAAAAATGGGAGAGTATAACTTTCTTTTTCTGTCCCAACTGGTCAAGGACATGATCTTTAAGATCATCATAGATATTACTGTCCTGGCTTTTACGTTCAGGTGCAAAATCACGCCCCTGTCGACCTTCTGCATCTAGAATATGATCCCCGCTAGCACCGCTTCTAAAAGGAGAGAAATGACAGGTGGTGCGCATGGAAACGATGTCCAGCCATTCCTGTTTCTCCAAATAAAGTGCATCGGGTTTCAGAGGGTAATAATCAACATTTTTTCCAACAGCAGCCGTTTTTCGGCTTTCATAATAATCGCCAATGGTATCAAGCCGCGCGTCCATACTTTCTTCGAACAGATGATCTGTGAAAATAATATTGTTTGGAACAAAGTCACCAATTGTTGCCATTTTATTGTGAAAAAGTGGAAGCCAATGCTCCATACCTGCATGTTTACGTTTTTCGCTGACGGCTTCATACAGGGGATCATCACCGGTTACCGTTCCGAAGTTCTCGCGGTATCCGCCTCTGAACCGACTGACAGAGTCTTCGTCTAGCAAAAATTCAGTAGCAGCCGTAAATTTTATAGACGTTATTTTATCGTTGGATCGCTGCGACAACGGATCAAATTTGCGAATACCATCTATTTTTTCGCCAAAAAGATCAAGTCGAACAGGTAGCTCTTGCCCAGGTGGAAAAATATCAATAATACCTCCGCGAATAGCAAATTCGCCGGGTTCCATCACCGTTCCAATACGAGAAAAACCGTTGGCAACTAAAAATGCGGTCAGTTCTCCAAGATCAATTTTATCGCCAACTTTTGCATCAAATTTTGCCGCTTTAATCATGTCGTGTGTTGGAACACGTTGCAGCATTGCATTTACGGTCGTCAGGATTAATCTTGGCTTGTCCGAAGCTTCCGTCAATTTTGCCAGACTTGTCATGCGATGGGCGACTGTCTCCGGATTCGGAGAAACCCGATCATATGGCAAGCAATCCCATGCAGGGATGCTGATAACTTCGAGCTCTGGATGAAAAAAGGCAAGCGCGTCCTCTGTGGCTGCCATGCGAAGATCTTCTCGCAAGACATACAACACGTCCGTTTTTGCGGTGGCAACATAAGTGCCTATCAAAAATGCGTCATAGCCTTCTGGAACTGCTTCCATCTGGATTGATGCGTTTTTGTCTTTAACCGAGGCGAGCTTGTTAATGAGGCTCGCAACATGATTTTCAGTCATTAATCTTCTATTTTTGCAGGGTCATGCTCATAAATGGCAAAATTCTTGAGTTTTAGCATTACTGAAGTTGCGTATTCTTCTGGGATTTCTTCCCTGCCAACGGCCCACGCATAAATGCTAGGATCACCGGCCATCAGTAATTTTTCATACATGTCCAGTTCCTCATCATTAAACGTTTTGACGTATTTGTTGGCAAAGCGTCCTAACATCAAATCAGTTTCTTTCATTCCGGTATATCGTGAACGATGAAGTAATCTCTTGCGGCGGATAGTGTTATCTTCAGTCATTTGGCTGCTTTCATGTTGATTGCCACAGGATATACATTTTTTGTTGCGTTCTGTCAGCACTAAGCTGGACGTGATTTGTATTTCTGTACTATTTTCAGGAAGAAATATCACTAACAGGAAAAATGATGCGGCCAGAAATACTTTTCCCTCTCTTCAAATCTATCGATACCCTTAAGGGTATTGGACCGCGTTTGGCTGCTCTAATGGCAAAATTGGCCGGCGAGAATGTCATCGATGTTTTATATCACTTACCCACGGGACTTGTGGAACGAAAAAATATCACTGAACTGGATGAAATTTACCTCACCCAGCAAGTGATTGTACCGGTGACAGTCCTAAAACACTATCCATCTCAAAGTAGACGGGTCCCGTACCGCATAACTTGCGAGGTAGGCGACAGCGCCCTCACTCTGACGTTCTTCAATGGCCGCGAAGACTTCCTTAAACGCCAACTGCCAGAGGGGCAGATACGAATCCTCGCGGGAAAATTAGAACAATATTCTGGTGAGTTTCAAATGACTCATCCCGATCACATTCTAAAAGAAGGTGATGATACAGATATTTCGATGTTTGAAGCCATCTACCCGCTTTCTGCCGGGGTTACCAACAAAACCATGAGCAAAGCGGTGACACAAGCGTTTCTGGCTCTCCCAATTTTGCCGGAATGGCTGGATGATGCGTTGATCAAGCGGGAAAAGTGGGATCACTGGAATGGATGTATGCAGAGTGCCCATAGGGTTGAGAGCAATGCTGATCTTGAGCCCATGTCTCCCTTCCGCCAACGTTTGGCATATGACGAGCTTCTGTCAAATCAGCTAGCCCTCGAATTAGTCCGGCAAAGCATGAGGCGTAAAAAAGGTAGATCTTTCATAGGCGGCGAGGCTGTTCAGGAGGCTATTGAACGCGCCCTGCCCTATAAACTGACAAATGCTCAAAATTCTGCACTGGCTGAAGTTTTTGCTGATATGCAATCAAGTAATCGAATGCTCCGCCTTATACAAGGCGACGTGGGAAGCGGTAAAACAGCGGTTGCATTGATGGCTTTGGCGAAATGCGTCGGATCTGGCGCGCAAGGTGCCTTTATGGCACCGACTGAAATACTTGCCCGTCAACATATGCAGTCTATAAAACCTTTTACCGATGCAGCAGGTTTGAAAATCGCTTTGCTTACTGGCCGATTGAAAGGCAAAAAACGTGCGGCTCTCCTTGAAGAACTTTTAGCAGGAAACATTGATATTTTGTTGGGAACACATGCGTTGTTTCAGGACGATGTTGCCTATCACGATCTTGGATTAGCCATTATTGACGAACAACATCGTTTTGGTGTCCATCAACGTTTGTCATTAAGCGCAAAAGGCCGGGCAGATAAAGGCGGCGTAGATGTTTTAGTGATGACAGCAACACCTATTCCAAGAACGCTTGCACTAACTGCTTATGGAGATATGGATGTTTCGGTTATAGCGGAAAAGCCGCCCGGAAGACAGCCCATTGAAACCAGAGCGATTGAAATTGAACGGCTTGATCAGCTGGCGGCAAGTCTTGAGCGAAAATTGGCTGCAAACGAGCGGATTTATTGGGTATGCCCACTGGTTGAAGAAAGTGAAGTCTCTGATCTTGCCGCCGCTACGGATCGACATACTTACTTAAATGCCCTTTATCCCGGGAAAGTTGGACTTGTTCACGGTAAGATGAAATCTGAAGAAAAAGACAGCGCAATGGAGGCGTTTAAATCTGGCGAAACGCAAATCCTTGTAGCGACCACAGTCATTGAAGTTGGAGTCGATGTACCAGAGGCAACTGTCATGATCATAGAACACGCAGAACGCTTTGGTTTGGCACAACTTCACCAATTGCGAGGACGTGTTGGCCGTGGCAGTTTAGCCGGTACCTGTCTGCTAATGTATGCAGGACCATTGGGGGAGACTCCAAAATCTCGACTTAATATCATGCGTGAAACTGAAGACGGATTTCGCATCGCAGAAGAGGATTTACGTCTTCGCGGCGCCGGAGAATTGCTCGGAACCCGCCAAAGCGGGTTGCCTGAATTCAAGGTGGCGGACTTACAGGTTCATGGACGCCTATTGCAAATTGCAAGAGACGACGCGAGACATTTCCTTGAGATCGATCCGTCCCTTGCCAGTGAGCGCGGAAAAGCCATTCGCACGTTGCTCTATTTGTTTGAGCGCGATAGTGCCATTAAGTACTTGCAGTCAGGTTAGGCTTTATTCAGCGTCTTTATCACCGTTTTCCGCATCTTCATCCGTTGGCCAAATCATCCCAGCAGAAATAACCAACTTAATTCCTTCTTCAACAGACATATCCATAAATTTCAAATCTCTTTTGGGAACAAAGAGTAAGAAACCAGATGTTGGATTAGGCGTTGTTGGTAGGAATATGCTGATCATGGTTTCATCATCAAGCTCGGCGACCTCGCCTTTAGCTTCACTGGTGACAAAAGCCATGGCCCATACCCCTTTGCGAGGGTACTCAAGCAAAACAACTTCTCTAAAAGAAGAGCTGGATTGAGCAAGAACAGTCTCAATAATCTGTTTTAAGGCTTTATAGACTGACCGGACAACAGGCATACGTGCGACAATGCGTTCTCCAAAATGTAGAAGCGAGCGACCTAAGAAATTTGCTGTAAAGAAGCCGATTAAAATTAAAACCAAAACTGCAACAAACAACCCAAGGCCCGGCACACTGAACGGCAAATAGGTCTCTGGATTGTATCTTGCCGGGATTAACGGCGTTACATTGGCATCAACGAAATCAACAAATACATATGTCAGATAAATTGTGATAGCGATCGGTGCTGTAATCACAATGCCCGTCAAAAAATACGTTCTCAGCCTTGAAAACAAACTTATTTTTGGCGCCGGTTCAACGAGAATATTTTTATGATCTGGGTGGTCTTCGTGGTCAGGATCGATCGTATTTTTATTTGACATAATTGACTGCGAATTCTCATTTTTCTTGAAAAAGAAGGGCACTGCCCTATTGGATTAAAATACAACATAACATCAACAAGGCGAGCCGTCACACTTTCCTTGTTAAGGTATTGATTTAATCATCACTTTCATAAACCAAACTTTAATAGAAATAGCCTATTCTTCTGAGTACGATTTTTCTATTCGTATTACTGATTATGATGTTTGGACACGATATTTCGATTTTTAAATTATCAAATATTACTAAATATAAACCACAGCTTTTAACACTAGGGTTATTTTCGGTGACCATGGTTTGTGGATTCTTACTTAGTTATGAAAACCTAAACTTCGCTATTTTTACGTATGGCCTATCTGTTGGTTTTCTTGCCTTGCTTGCCTATCAAATTTTCACCAATGAGCACAAGAAGATCGCTGAAAAACAACACTTAACAAACCAATACACACAACTTTCGGACGCCGTTGAAATACTCAACGATGGATTTCTGCTGTATGATAAGGACCAAAAACTTATCACCGTAAACAAGATGATCCGAGATATTGTTGGCGATCTAGGTGTGAATTTAGTGCAGGGTACTCCTCGGAAAAAAGTAGAAAATGCTATTCTGAATTGGTTCGATACTGAGGAACATAAAGTAAAAGTAAATAATTACGTCAAGTCATTGGAAAACAACAAAAAATTCCCTCTGAATGAAATTCGTTTTTCAACGCCAACCGGACGCCATCTGGTGTTAACGGAAAAAATTACGCGTGATCAAGGCATCGTATCCATTGTTCGAGAAGAAACAGATGCGGTAAACAAACAAAACGATCATGGAGAAACCAGCGCCCTTCTTGAAACAGTTTACGATAATATTCCCCTCGGTATTTGTGTGCTGGATGTTGATAGCTGCATTGTCAGTTGGAATGAAAAATATTTATCTGTCATGGGGGTAAGTCCCTCAACGATATACAAGGGCATCACCTTAGAACAGCATTTGATAAACATCTTCGACATTTACGCCAATATAGAGGAAGATTCACAAGAGTTTGCTTCGGCAACTTTGGCAAGGATGACCTCTGCAAGTTCATCACGAAATGAACGGCACCTAAAAAATGGTAAAATAATTGAAATAGCGCGAAGCAGCCTTCCTGGCGGCGGATATATTTGCACATTTAATGATGTCACTTTGGAAAAATCCACCCAACTTTTGCTAAAAGAAAGCGAAAATCGGTATCGTAAAATGGTGGAGTTATCACCGGAAGCTATTTTGGTACATAAAGATGGCATAATAATTTATGCAAATGGCGCAGCAATTAAGTTACTAGAGGCCAAAAACCTATACTCGATTGTTGGCGACAACGTACGGAAATTTTTCCCTGTAGCAGATCACGATCTCCTACATAACCACTTTGGCCCTGCTGATCATCTTGCCCCCGGCGAAATTGTTTCAGCTGAAAAAAGTCAAGTCATTGGAAAAATTGGAAAACGGATTGATGTAGAGTTGGAAGCCTCTGCCCTGCTTTATGGTGATCGGCCTGTTATGCAGATCGTAGCCCGCGATATTTCCGCGCAAACGAAAGCTCAAATTTTACTTGAAAAAGCAAAAGAAGAAGCTGAATACGCCGCTCAATTAAAAGGAACCTTCCTTGCCAACATGAGCCACGAATTACGCACACCTCTAAATGCTGTTATCGGGTTCTCTGAAATCATTAAAAATGAAATTTACGGGAAGGTTGGTTCAGAAAAGTACGTTGAATATGCTGGCGATATTCACGCTAGCGGCATTCATCTGTTAGATTTAATCAACGATATCCTTGATTTGTCGAAAGTGGAATCCGGAGCACAAGAAATTTCAGAAGAAGAAATAAATATCGGAACGCTTGTTGAAGAGTGTGTGCGTCTGACAGATCATCAGCGAGGAAAAAACAACATCGAGTTAAACTCATACTTAAACTCGATTTTACCATCGGTGTATTGTGATCCAAAAATGATCAAACAAGTCATCATTAACTTACTCTCAAATGCCATTAAATTCACCCCGCAAGGTGGAAAAGTTTCAATTCATTGCGTTATTGAAGGTAATGGATCCCTAGCGCTATCGGTTCAGGATACAGGCATCGGCATAAGGGAAGACGATATCCAAAAAGCCCTTACGCCCTTTGTACAAGTTGATAGCGAGCTCAGCCGGAAATATCAGGGGACGGGCTTGGGTCTCTCTCTTTCTAAAAATTTGATGGAACTCCACGGCGGAAATCTAATCGTTGAGAGTGAATACGGTACAGGAACAAACGTCACTATTAATTTACCGCCTGAGCGGGTTATTCGTTCTGCGGCTTGATAAAAAGCCTTCTCTCTATTATTGTTTGATCCAAATCTATTTCTGTTGAGTTTTATAACTTGGCCGATTGATCAATAAATAATAAATCGTGGGGAGAATACCGTGAGACTAGAAAACAAGGTTGCAATCATTACAGGTGCCGGTTCCGGCTTTGGCGAAGGAATGGCACTACGTTTTGCCCAAGAAGGTGCTGCTGTTGTCGTCAGTGACATTAATGAAGCTGCTGCCATGAAAGTAGCTGCTGACATTAACGGCAAAGGTGGCAAGGCAATTGTCAACATAACTGACGTGACGAGCGCGAGTGATATCGCAGCACTGACCGCTGCGACCTTATCCCAACTCGGTAGTATTGATGTCCTTGTCAATAATGCCGGCATGCCACAACGCAACGGACCTATGCTTGAAACTGACGAAGAAACTTTTGACAAAATCTACGAAGTGAATGTCAAAAGCCTTTTCTTAACAAGTAAAGCCATTGTTCCGGTTATGTTGGAACAAGGCGGCGGCAACATCGTCAACATAGCCTCAACAGCGGCGTTGAGCCCGCGTCCGGGCCTCGTTTGGTATAACTCAAGTAAAGGTGCCGTCCTTACACTAACAAAGTCTATGGCCATTGAGCTTGCCCCGCAGCAAGTTCGGGTGAACGCACTTTGCCCCGTTATTGCCCTGACCCCTATGGCTGTTGAATTTATGGGCGGTGAAGACACTCCTGAAATCCGCGAAAAATTCCAAGCCAGCATTCCCATTGGCCGTATGAATACGCCGCTTGATCTGGCCAATGCGGCATTATGGTTAGCGTCTGACGAAGCGTCCTTTATTACAGGTGTCGCTCTTGAAGTAGATGGCGGTCGCTGTATCTAACCTTATTACTTACATAACAACAAAAAAAGGGATTGAGTATGAATAATACTCAATCCCTTTTTTTGTTGGCCGCAGGTTTTGCCTATTTAACGTCAGCAGCAACCCGCAAACTCAGGATAGTGTCTGGGTTCCTAACTGTACCGGAACTGCCATAGCCCCGTTTAATTTGATCAACAAATTCCATACCTGATGCAACCTTACCGAAAACAGAATATTTACCATCAAGAGAGTTATTCTCTCTAAACATGATAAAGAATTGGCTGTCGGCGCTGTTCGGGTTATTTGAACGGGCCATTGAGACAATTCCGCGATCATGGGGAATATTTGAGAATTCGGCGCGGATTTTCTTACCAGAACCACCTTTACCGGTTCCGGTCGGATCACCAGTTTGTGCCATGAACCCTTCGATTACCCGGTGAAACTTGATACCATCGTAGAATTTTTGGCGAACCAGTTCTTTAATACGGGCAACATGCCGCGGTGCGGTGCGTGGGTATAATTCAATGACAACACGACCATATTGCAAATCAAGATATAACGTGTTTTCAGGATTAAGATCACTTGCCGCGCGTGCAGGCAAGATAGACAGGCAAAATAGTGTTGCTGCCAAAAAACTTCCAATTACCAATCGACGTTTCATATTTCTTACTTCTCCTAAGGATACTTTGGCTGAAAACAACGCTTCTGCGCCGATACAACATAGAGAGAGTTTCACACAGCATGTGCCGATAAACAAAGATTTTTTATCAATCGAAAAAAAATAAAAAAACCCGCTTGACCAAATCTAAACTCGCCCCTATGTTCCGCCTCACCGAACGACGATGAACACTAAGAAGTTCAGACATTATTCGGTGAATATATGGGGGCCCGTAGCTCAGTTGGTAGAGCAATTGACTTTTAATCAATGGGTCACTGGTTCGAACCCAGTCGGGCTCACCATTCTAAATCCCTGGAAACATTCGTGTTTCCGGGGATTTTGCTTTTTATCCCCCTATTGAAGTCTTCCCTGCCCCAGTTTATCGTTTTATTTCATTTCGCCTTAACTGATAAATTTGCTTTGTAAATTTTCGAAAAATAACGAAACATAATAAAAATAAACTTTGGGAGAATAATACAATGACAACCCCCCGTTGGTCATGCCAGATAGAAAAAGACGATATTTCCAATATTCGCGTTGAAGACACCTTACACGAAACATTGCTTGCACAAGGCGAAATTGAAGTCGCGGTTAAGCGATATGCTCTAACTGCCAATAACATTACATATGCCACTTTGGGGAAATCATTTGGAAGTTGGACTGACATGCCTGGCTATTGGGCCTTTTTCCCATGTGTGGATGATAACTTTGGACAACTCCCAATATGGGGTTTTGCAGAAGTCGTGAGATCAAACCACGATGACTTTAGCCTAGGTGAGGAATTCTATGGATATTTCCCTATGGCCAGCCACTTGGTTATGACACCTGGGAAAATTTCATCTGAATCGTTTCATGACTTCACCGAACACAGAACCAAATTAGCACCGGTCTATAATCAGTACACACGAGTAACAGCGAACTCTGGCATCAAGGCTGAGGAAAAAGACCTGTGGCCAGTCTTTCGTCCGCTCCTCGTAACAGGATATATGATTTGCGATCAATTCCATGAGGCTGATTATTACGGAGCAGATCAAATTGTCATTGCAAGCGCATCTAGCAAAACGGCAATGATGACAGCCCGTTGTTTTGATCAATTTGGCCAAAAGCCAAAACTGATCGGCTTAACCTCGCAGGGAAATAAACAGTTTGTTGAACAATCTGGGCTCTACGATCAAGTCCTGACGTATGATGACGTTGCAAAACTCGATAATCAAATGTCGACTGCCTTAATCGACATGGCAGGTAACGGCGCGGTTATTGACGCCTTACACCATCATTTTACGGATAATTTGAAGTTCAGCTGCCTTGTCGGCTTATCTCATTGGGATAGCGCGAGGCCATCGCGGGACTTACCCGGTCCAAAAGTTATTCCCTTCTTTGCACCGGGACGTATTAAACAACGGTCAACGGACTGGGGATCTGACGGTCTTCAATCGCGGCTGGGAAGCGCATGGGACAGCTTTATAGATCTCGCGCCAACATTGACATCAATAAAGGTGAGTGAAGGTGCTGAAGCGGCTATGGCGGCCTACCGTGACCTGGTGAAGGGATCAGTGGATCCATCGAAGTCATTAATCATAAGCCATTAATCGAGACGGAGCACGAGCAATCGTGCTCCCGTTCGCAGCATCGAAAAGGAAAACGGTCAGGAACAATGGCTCAAAAGGGTAGTTAGAGTTTAATATATTTTATTAATGAATTGATCGTAAGGTGAAATGCGTAAGTGATATGAGGTCATACATCTAATTAGTCCAATATTTTAGCGTTCCGCACACACATACCGGAACTTAACAAAGACCGGTAAGGCTGTAAGCATACTGTAACTCTCCAAACCCATAGAGGGTATTTTGATGAAGTTCTTTGTTTGCCTGATTTTTTCGTATCTTGTGTTTTCCGGAAACGCACATGCTCAATCCCAAATTAGAATTACGACCGGCGAATGGGAACCCTTTCTGTCCAACTACTCTCACGAATATGGTTTTTCAAATCATATTGTGACCGAGGCTTTCCGCAACGTTGGTATCGAAGTTATTTGGGGGTTTTTTCCGTGGAAGCGCTCTTATGAGCTCGCCAAAAAAAGTCGGGATTGGGACGCATCTTCTATCTGGCGGAAAACCGACAGGTCCGAAGAGCATTTTTTATATAGTGACAAGGTGAGCAGCTCATCATACGTGTTCTTTCATTTGAAAAGTTTTCAGTTTGATTGGACCCGATTTGACGATCTGGCAAAATATCATATCGGCTTAACAAGCAGCTATCAGTACGGACAAAGATTTGAGGAAACGCGGAAGGCATTTGATATTAAAATTAGCTCCAGTTACAAAGACGAAGCGTTATTCAAAATGCTGCTTAAAGGACGCATACAACTTTTCCCCAATGACCCCCGCGTTGGTGCCGCCCAAATAAGGAATGTTTTTTCACCCGAAGAAGCAGCCCTACTAACTTTCCACCCGAAGCGTTTTGCAGTTTCAGACTTACATCTTGTCATATCAAAGAATGCAAAAAATGGTCATGAACTTATAAGAAAATTCAATAAGGGTTTGAAAATTCTTAGAGAAAGCGGGAGACTTGCTGAACTTAATAGGGACCTTGAGGCTGGTAAATACGATAAGAAGGCAACAAAATTCAAAAAATCACCTTAAGAGTTCAAAAATGTGATGTGCTGCGGTCAATAGAACCTAATAAGGGTATGTTTAGATGTACCCTTATTATTCATCCAATTTAATTTTCTACAAAATTTTGATTTTTATCACTCAACGTGACGGAGACGGACTGATATCTCTAGTCATCAACAGGTGCAGGTAATTTTTTCACGTCATCCTGCTCAATTTGCAGTTGATCGTCTTCTTCTTTCGCAGACGCCAAAATTTTGTACAAAGATTCCATTTTTTTTGTAAACGGCGCTAGGTTCTTTGCTGCTTTACCTGCAGCGTTTGAAATATCCACTATTGTGACCAAAGCAGTGCCTAGTGAAGTTCGTTCCTTGTCAATTTCCAATGCTAAGATAGCAATTTTTTTAAATATGTTGTCTTTCTTGTCAGTAGAAAGTTCCATCACTTCAACAATTTTACGTATTTGATATATGCGATCGTGTATTTGATGTTTGTAATCAAAAGAGAGAGCTAAAACTGCTTCGTTAGATGGAGAATTGAGGAGATCTCTCTTAATTGCTAATCGTGCCGCCATTCTAGCATTGAAAAGGGTCACGTAGCGTTCAAATTCTTGAAAAAATTCTATGAATGGCTCATCAGCAAAAGGAAGTGGTTGAGCGAAATTAAAGTCCATTTTAATTTCAGAGACAAACCCGAATATCGAAGCAGCATACCGTCTAGATGCGTATTCCCAATCCACCTTCTGACTGTCGCTATCCATGATTAGTCTAGTTTGTAGTTCAAAGTCCAAATAGGATTTAATGAGTTGGATATTGGTGAATTTCTCGCTAGCCATATTTATGGTATCTTCAATTAGAGTACATGATAGGTATATCATATTATATGCATTTTAAGAAAACTACACAATCAATAGTTTACTTTCTTAGCAAGCAATTACACCTGATATTGACGTGCTGCGAAAAACAAACATAATAATTTTATTTACCCACAAAAAAACGCCGCAAAAGCGACGTCTTTTAGGATGATGGTGCCCGCACCCGGAATTGAACCGGGAAGCCCTTACGAGCGGCAGATTTTAAGTCTACTGTGTTTACCGATTTCACCATGCGGGCAGCGACGCTAACCTACTGATTGTCTGTTGGTGACACAAGACCCTATTTTCAATTTATTGTATTTTTTATGATCCTATGGCTTCAATTTGCTTTTGCGCATCCTCTCGCAGTTTCCCCCGTTGAATTTTGACACCATTGGCACTCTGTGTTGTTGGAAAGGAAGACAGGCATTCAATGGCAACGGGAACCTTATATCCCGCAAGATTTTCCCGGCAATAGGATAACATTCCTTGCTCGTTAGGTTTTTGATCGTTTTCCAGAACCACGAATGCATAACTGCGTTGGCCCTTCGCAGTTTGTACGCCGACCACCTGTGCTTGCGAGACGCCAGTCATAGCCGCAAGGCAATTTTCAATCTCTGCTGGATCAGTTAAATAACCGCCAAGACGCAAGACATCACCCATTCGACTTAAAAAGGTGAATGAAGTTTCATCTTCCTGAACGCATAAATCGCCTGTTTTGATATATCCGTCATTTGTCACTGTCTTTAAGGTCGCAAGCTCATTGTCCAGATACTCGAACATCTGGCTTGGTGTTTTAATTTCCAACTCACCGGCTGTGCCAAATGGCAGGGTAGCCCCTGTTTCAGGATCGGTAATTCTGATTTTTGCGGACTTTGATAGAAGTCTGCCCCCTGCCCGTTTTCTATTTTCAGCAATGTCTGCGGGATCTTGATGGGTAACGAAGGCTTGAACCTCGCTCATCCCCCACAACCCCATGAGAGAAACGCCGCGTAAACTGGCTGCTTCAACCAAATCGGAGAGTGCCGGATTAAAGGCGGCATAGCCCGCGTACATCAATTGTGGAAAGGGTTTTTCTTCGTCCGTATGATCCAGCAACATGGCGTACATGTCGTCGGACCCATTAATATCGGTGATAGCACAGTTTTGCATAATTCCGCAGGCTTCCGTAGGCTCGAACACCGGGAGGCAATAAACTGTGCCGCCACCTGCAAATCCCGCGAGGGCCTGCGTTAAACCAAAGGTGCCGCACAGAGGGTTTACCTGAAGCAACCGACATTCCCGATCTTTATAGCCGAAATTTTCAGCAACTTCTTCCGCATGAACGGTAACGCTGTACTGGGTGTGGAGCACAAACTTTGGTTTTCCTGTGGTGCCACTGGTTGTGAAAACCACAAGTCCGTCAGTTTCAGCAATTTCAGGAAGCGTATAAACGTCTGATTTTGTAAGATCATCGAATAAAATTAAATCTTTATCCGCAAGGCAGTCAGGAATGGATAAAGCAAAATCTTCATTTTCGCTATAGATCACAACCGATTGCAGGGCACTTAACCCATCTTTGGGAATTTCTGATAGAATTTCCATAAAGGGAATATTTTTAAAATCGGGCCACAAAACAAGGGTCGAACAGCCAGACCTCGTCACAATATCGGCCATCTCAAAGGATTTAAATTTGGTGTTCAAAGAGACCACAATGGCGCCAAGTTCGGCACAGGCCAAAAACACTTCGAGGTAGGCTGCTATATTTGGCAGCCAAACGCCGACTTTATCGCCGCGCTTAATCCCACTTTTATAAAGTCCACAAGCGAGATGGTGGCTTGTTCGCACAAGCTGACTGTAGGTAATTTCAGTACCACGATCGTTAATGGCAACGCGGCTGGGTGTTTGTGTTTTTGATTTTTCTAAGCAGTGAGGGAGCGTTTTCATTTTTATTATTGTCCCTGGAAAGAGTTATTAGATCTTATTAATATCGGCATCTAATTGAGCTAATATGGCTAAAAGAGCGTCATAAGCCGCATCGAGTTTTTCAGGCTCAACAGATCTTAAAACTAAATTAGTTCCAAGCAGGCCTTGCTTGTAAAAGGGGTAGGATCCCATGGACACCTCTGGGAATTCCTTTTGTAAGGCACCAAGATCCGCGGCAATAATGCCTTCGGCAACTGGCGCCCCAACTGACCGGCTCAGCATTTTTGCGCCGCCCGTCAATTCCGGGAGAATGCTTTGCATCATTGCTTGCATGATCGCCGGAACGCCGGCCATGACAAACACGTTTTCTATTCTAAAGCCTGGCGCCTTACTAACCGGATTATCCACGAGGCTTGCGCCGTCAGGAATTCGCGCCATGCGTTTACGCGCTTCGTTAAACTCAATACCGCTAACAATATAATGCTCGGTAAGGATTTTCATGGCCTCTGGATGATGGTCGATCCCTACTCCAAATGCTGCTGCAATGGAATCAGCAGTGATATCATCATGAGTTGGGCCAATGCCACCGCTGGTAAATACATAGTTATATTTTTTTCGGCAGAAATTTATGGCATCTACAATTTCTTGTTCAATGTCTGGAATTATCCGAACTTCGAGTAATTGAATTCCCACATCGTTCAAGCAAGTGGCCAGATGAGCAACATTTTTATCTTGTGTGCGACCTGACAAAATCTCATCGCCGATGACAACCATGGCTGCTGTTACGGTTTTTGGTGTCCTATTGTCCTGTAACGTCATTTGCGCTTTTCCGTAACTCTTATTAGTGTTGCCGTAGTTTTCTATATTCTGGCCGTTAATGTGTGCAATATCAAAAAGTTTTAACATTTTTGGTCAATTTGATTTGAAAGTATATGCCCGCATGTTGTTTCCGGCCCCCCTAATTCAAGGCACCCTTATCAAACGCTACAAAAGGTTTTTAGCGGATGTCGAACTTGAAAATGGTGACGTTATTGTGGCGCATTGCGCTAATTCTGGTTCCATGATGGGGTTGAAGGAAGAAGGATTCAAAGTTTGGCTTTCAATTTCTGATAATCCAAAACGTAAATTGAAATATTCTTGGGAATTGGTGGATACGGGAACGACACTGGCCGGAATTAACACCGCTCACCCAAACAGAATCGTCGCCGATACGATCACAGACGGAAAAATTCCGGAGCTCACTGGATATGACAACCTGAAACGAGAAGTCAAATATGGGAAGAATTCGAGAATTGACATTTTCCTGACCAGCGAGGGCAAACCGGATTGTTACGTGGAAATTAAAAACGTCACTCTGTCGCGAGAAACCGGCGCGGCTGAATTTCCAGATTCTGTGACTGCTCGCGGGACTAAACACTTGCATGAATTAAGTGATATGGTTACTGAGGGGCATCGAGCGGTTATGTTTTATCTTGTTCAGCGCGATGATTGCGATACATTCGAAATCGCCTCAGATATTGACCCTATATACGCAGCCGCTTTAAAGCAAGCGCGTGAAATTGGGGTTGAAATTCTGTGTTACGATTGCAAAATAGACCCGTATGGCATCGAGATAAGACGACCTGTTCAAATAGTAGAATAGAAACCTGTATATCTTTCAAATAATTGAAGCTGGTACAATCTAGTTTCCTAAACTAAGTTTAAGAGCATGAAATACGAAAATAGTTACGACACACCTGTGGAAAATACCGGCGTTATCAAACTTCACGGCGAAGAAGGCTTTGAGGGAATGAGAAAAGCGGGCCAGCTGGCGGCTGAAACCTTGGACATGATCGCGGAACACGTGGTTCCCGGCGTGACAACGGATGCCCTTAACACCCTCTGTCACGACTTCATCTCAGAGCGCGGCGGCATTTGCGCCCCTCTTGGGTATCGTGGTTTCACAAAATCCATTTGCACTTCGGTAAATCACGTGGTGTGCCACGGCATACCGGGATCTAAAAAACTGGTTAGCGGTGATATTGTTAATATCGACGTGACACCGACTTTAGAGGGTTGGCACGGTGATACCAGTCGAATGTTTGTCGCGGGTAAAGCAGGTGTTAAGGCAAAGCGTTTGATCGACCTGACGTATGAATGTTTAATGCGCGGCATTGAGGTTGTGAAACCCGGTGCGACCACAGGCGATATCGGATACGCCATTCAGACGTTTGCCGAGAAAAACAGATGTTCAGTCGTTCGTGATTTCTGCGGCCATGGTTTAGGGCAAGTCTTCCATGATGTTCCAAACATTGTTCATTACGGAACTCCCGGCGAAGGCGAAGAATTACGCGAAGGCATGATTTTCACCATTGAGCCTATGATCAATCTGGGTAAATGGCAGGTCAAAGTTTTGGAAGACGGCTGGACAGCTGTTACCAAAGATCGGTCGTTGTCAGCGCAGTTTGAACATTCTTTGGGCGTAACCAAAACCGGATATGAGATATTCACACTCTCACCAAAGGGATTGAATTGTCCGCCGTATGACCTCTGACAGCTCTAATAAATCTAAAATTTCAGAAGCATCAGCCGTTATTTCAGAAATTGAGACGGTTCAGGAAAACCTGCCCACAGCCAGAGCTAGCGTGGAATATGAAATTACTGAACCGGATTTTCTAAATGTTAAAGATAGTCCATCGAAGACCAAAATCGACCTGTCCGGGAAAAAAGGTCATCGCGCGCGATTGCGAGATAAAGTCTTATTGAGTGGGACTAACGCCCTTGCCGATTACGAACTCCTTGAAATGCTGTTATTTGCCGCCTCGCCTCGCGGGGATACAAAACCTCTCTCCAAAAGTTTATTAGCTGAATTCAAAACTCTGGGCGGCGTCATGAGCGCATCAAACGAGCAGCTTAAAAAGATTGGTAATATTGGGGATGCAGCGATTGCGACCATTCGTATTGCCGAAACTCTCGGAGAGAGACTTCTCAAAGACAAAATCGTTAAGCGCAATGTTTTAACGTCGTGGCAGGCACTTCTGGAATATTGCCAAGGTGTCATGGGCCGGAAAGAAATTGAACATTTTCGTATATTGTTCCTGAACAATAAAAACCATCTCATTGCCGATGAAGTCCAGCAAACTGGTACCGTCAACCAAGCCGCCGTATATCCCCGTGAAGTAATCAAAAGAGCTTTAGAGCTTGGGGCCACCTCAATAATCTTAGTTCACAATCATCCCTCCGGTGATACGACGCCATCAAAGGATGACATCCGGATTACAGAAGAGATTATAAAGGCTGCAGATGCACTGAGTATTTCAGTTCATGATCATTTGGTTGTTAGCGCGAATGAAAGTACCAGTCTAAAATCTTTGGGATTAATGTAGCGGATTTAGAAAGCTCTTTGCGGTGAAATACCGAATTGAAGGGTATTTAGTGCGATGCCAAGCATATCTCTTTCCGCGACGACACCTCGGTACCGTGAAGTGCAAGCTGCAATGATTATAAAATCAAAAAAGGATGCCACCCACCCTGGCGGCAACTCTTGGCGAATTTCGCCGCATTCTTGGGCATCAATCACAATTTCTTCGATAATTTCCAGTTGCTTCAAATAGTTTTTTTTGTGTGTTGATTGATCATCAACTATTATTCGCAACATAAAGAAATAGTGATCTTTCAAATTATAGTATCCCCGTAGGATAAGAATAATCTTTTCAATTGGGGTCTTTTTAGAAGATTTTGCTTTTTTCAAAACCTGTCCAAACCGCTTGATACAATGAGAGGCGGCTTGATCCAACAGCTTTTGTTTGGACCCAAATTTTCTATTTACCGTTACGCGAGTGATACCCGCTTTTTTAGCCACATCATTGACTGTAGCATCTGGTTTATGAGCGAATACGTAAATTGCCGCTTCGAGAATTTCAGTGTGAGTTATCATCGCCATCTTTTATTAATACAAAATATATTCACCGGACGAATTATAGTGAAGGCTGTCCTAGTTCTACGGGAATGTAAATTATATCAATAATTGCACATTTGGTTTTCAAAACGTGGAGAAAAAAACAAACACCTCGTTTATTTTTTCATAATTAGTTGAGATTTTGCACCGCCTCTGATAGTGAACGCGCATTGGACCAAGACATTCGTCTGTTAAAACTCGTGTACACGGCGAATTGATTTTCACAGTTTAGACAAGGTGACATCCCATGATACCCCGTTATTCCCGCCCAGAAATGACCGAAATCTGGGAACCGAAAAGCAAATTCCAGATCTGGTTTGAAATTGAAGCCCATGCTTGTGACGCACAAGCAGAACTCGGAGTTATTCCAAAAGAGGCTGCTAAAGCCGTTTGGGACCGAGGTAACTTTGAAATCGACCGCATTGACGAAATTGAACGGGAAACCAAACATGACGTCATCGCGTTTCTAACTAATTTGCAAGAGTATGTCGGTGACGAAGCCCGCTTTGTCCACCAAGGCATGACATCTTCTGATGTTTTGGATACTTGTCTAAGCGTTCAGATGACAAAAGCTGCTGATCTCTTGTTGCAAGACATGGATAATCTGCTCGCTGCCCTTAAAAAGAAAGCCTACGAGCATAAAGACGATGTTTGTGTTGGTCGCTCTCACGGCATTCACGCAGAACCCATTACTTTTGGCTTGAAAATGGCGCAAGCCTACGCGGAGTTTAATCGTAACCGTGATCGCCTTGTACAAGCCCGCAGAGAAATCGCCACATGTGCAATTTCTGGTGCTGTTGGCACATTTGCCAATATTGACCCGTTCGTTGAAGAACATGTAGCCAAAAAATTAGGGTTGGAGATTGAAACAATCTCAACTCAGGTTATCCCCCGTGACCGTCACGCTATGTTCTTTGCTGTTCTGGGTGTCATTGCCAGTTCTATTGAACGTTTATCCATAGAAATTAGGCATCTTCAACGGACAGAAGTTCTTGAAGTGGAAGAATATTTCTCGCCGGGTCAAAAGGGCTCGTCTGCAATGCCTCACAAACGTAATCCAATTCTAACTGAAAACCTGACAGGCCTTGCCCGTCTCGTTCGCATGGCTGTTGTTCCTGCAATGGAAAATGTGGCACTTTGGCATGAACGGGATATCTCCCATTCATCTGTTGAACGCGGCATTGGACCCGATGCAACAATCACATTGGATTTCGCACTTTCTCGTCTAACAGGCGTCATCGACAAATTGGTTGTCTACCCTGATAACATGATGGACAATATGAACAAGCTTGGTGGGTTGATCCATTCACAGCGCGTTCTGTTAGCACTTACACAAGCTGGCGTAAGCCGTGAAGACGCTTACCGTTTGGTTCAGCGCAATGCCATGCGGGTTTGGCGTGAAGGCGCAGACTTCCTTGATCTTCTTCAAAATGATGATGAAGTCACAGCAGCACTTACGAACTCGCAAATCGCCAGTGTGTTTGATCTGGAATATCACACAAAGCACGTGGACACTCTGTTCAAGCGCGTTTTCGGCTAATACCGGAAATAAACTAATAAATCTAATTAAGCCAGCAACTCAAATTGCTGGCTTAATTTTTTATGTAGCATCGTCTTGGATTTGCTGACGTGCACTGTCCATAAGGTCATCCATTTCACGCCGAAGCTGATGATCGGATATGTCTACGTTTTTAGAATCTAGGTCATGGCGAAGTTTCCGAAAAACATCCTCGTCGCCTTTCTCTTCCAGATCGGCAATAATGACTTCTTTTGCATATGCATCAATGGCATCACCAGTAAGTCCCATAAGCTCCGCCACCCATTGCCCCACAAGTTTATTTCTGCGGGCATTCGCTTTAAACTCCAAATCATTATCATGCGCAAATTTATCTTCATGTAGTTTTCCACGGTCATCTAAGCCTGCCATTATAGGATCCTTTATTGGTTTATTTGAGGGGTTCCCCAAAATATATGGAACTCATATTTGCTATGTCTCATTCTTGGTTACATATTTAACATGTGGTGCTGTTTGCTGGCCGACAAGGTTTACAGCAAAAAATTCTCAATATGACTGATACCAGTTGTTGTGTTTGAGGTCCTTCTGCACTATGTTCCGCATGAAATCGGGCAATATCGTTTGGTTTCATATGAAATATGATGGTTTTCGCTGTTTTTTTCATTGCGATAAATCAACGTTTCACATTTATTTTATTAAAGGCCAGTAGTTTGGCCTTCATGTTGGAGTGGCATCCATGACCCGCCGTAGACGAGTCTACGAAGGCAAGGCAAAGGTACTTTTTGAAGGCCCTGAACCTGGCACTCTCGTGCAATATTTTAAAGATGATGCAACTGCCTTTAATGGCGTAAAGAAATCGACTATTACAGGAAAAGGCGTCCTGAATAACCGAATTTCTGAACACCTAATGGTGCGACTGACAGACATCGGAATTCCTAATCATTTTATTAGCCGTCTAAACATGCGCGAACAATTGATCAAGGAAGTCGAAATCATTCCAATTGAAGTGATTGTCCGCAATGTAGCTGCTGGCTCCATATGCGCACGTCTTGGTTTGACTGAAGGCACGCCAATGCCGCGTGCCCTTGTTGAATATTGTCTGAAATCAGATGAACTTAACGATCCAATTATCTCTGAAGAGCATATTACGACGTTCAACTGGGCAAGCCCGCAAGAGTTGGATGATATTATGAATATGACTTTACGAGTAAATGATTTCCTTTCTGGTCTTTTTACCGGCATTGGTATCAAACTTATTGATTTCAAGCTTGAGTTTGGCCGCTTTTTTGATGGCGACGAAATGCAAGTTATTCTGGCTGACGAAATTAGCCCTGATAATTGCCGTCTCTGGGATGTGGCGACAAACGAAAAATTGGATAAAGATCGCTTCCGTAGGGATCTTGGTGGCGTAGAAGACGCCTATCAAGAAGTGGCCCGTCGGTTGGGTATCTTGCCCGAAGGCGGACCCTCGGATCTCAAAGGTTCGACCGCAATACAATAAAATCAAAGGCGCAGTTATTGCGCCTTTTTTCTTGTCTATTTCTTTCAAGGTAAAATTTGATGAAAGCTCGAGTTACTATCTCACTCAAAAATGGTGTTTTGGATCCGCAAGGAAAAGCAATAGAGCATGCGTTGCATGGCCTCGGCTTTGAAGGCGTGAATGATGTGCGCCAAGGAAAGATCATTGAACTTGATCTTGGCAACATTTCAGCTGATGCAGCCCCTGCCCAAGTTGAAAAAATGTGCACCCAGCTTCTGGCAAATACGGTTATTGAAAATTACACCGTTGAGCTGTTGGACTAATTCAAAGTTTATAGGAGACTGAGACCGATGAAGGCCGCAGTTATCGTTTTTCCAGGATCTAATTGTGATCGCGACATGAAAGTTGCTATCGAACAGTCCATGGGCCACTCACCTGACATGGTTTGGCATGGTGATACATCACTGCCAGACACCGATTTGATTGCCATCCCTGGCGGCTTCTCTTATGGAGATTACCTCCGGTGCGGTGCTATCGCAGGTAATTCCCCCATCATGCGTGAAGTCGTAAAGAAAGCCCAATCAGGGACGCCTGTCCTTGCGGTTTGTAACGGTTTTCAAGTCGCCACTGAAACCGGAATGTTATCTGGTGCTTTGCTTCGAAATGCCAATCAGAAGTTCATTTGCAAAGATGTAAACCTTCAAGTGGTTGCCGATAATGATCGTTTTGTCGGAGAATTCGACGCAGGTCAGATTGTGCGTTTTCCCGTTGCCCATCACGATGGTAATTTCTACGCAGATGACGAAACACTTGCCCGCCTTGAAGGCGAGGGTTTAGTTGCTTTCAAATATGCGGACGAAACTGGCGTTGTGAGCGACGACACCAACCTTAACGGATCCCGCAATAACATTGCCGGTATCTACAATGAAGCTGGAAACATCCTAGGGCTTATGCCCCATCCTGAGCGCCTAATTAGCGAGCAGCTGGGCGGCACCGACGGGAAAACCTTCTTCGACAACCTCATCAATTCATTGAGCTGATTATGACGGAAATTACAAAAAAAATTGTCTCCGAACATGGTTTGTCGGAGAGCGAATATGACGAAGTTCTCAAAATATTGGGCCGTGTGCCAAATATTAATGAGCTGGGCATCTTCTCGGTTATGTGGAGCGAACACTGCTCTTACAAATCATCAAAAAAATGGCTGAAAACGCTGCCCACAGAAGCTCCATGGGTCATCTGCGGGCCCGGCGAAAATGCTGGTGTTGTTGATATCGGCGATGGACAAGCTGCCATTTTCAAGATGGAAAGCCACAATCATCCATCCTATATCGAACCCTATCAAGGGGCTGCCACTGGTGTTGGCGGCATTATGCGGGATGTCTTTACAATGGGCGCACGTCCTATTGCAAACCTAAACGCACTGCGTTTTGGCTCTCCAGATCACCCAAAAACTCGGCACCTGGTTTCAGGTGTTGTCTCTGGTGTTGGTGGATACGGCAACTGTATGGGTATTCCGACAGTTGGTGGGGAAACAAATTTCCATTCATCATATGACGGAAACATCCTCGTAAATGCCATGACTGTTGGTCTGGCTGACGCAAATAACATCTTCTATTCTGCAGCTGCAGGTATTGGAAATCCTGTTGTTTATGTGGGATCAAAAACTGGCCGCGATGGTATCCACGGTGCCACAATGGCATCAGCTGAATTTGATGACGACACTGATGAAAAACGTCCAACAGTTCAAGTTGGTGATCCGTTTACTGAAAAACTGCTGCTCGAAGCTTGTCTTGAGTTGATGTCAACAGATGCGATTGTTGCTATTCAAGATATGGGCGCCGCTGGCCTCACATCATCTTCGTTTGAAATGGCGGATAAAGGCGGCGTTGGTATCCAACTCGACCTTGATAATGTTCCCATGCGCGAAGAAGGAATGACCCCATACGAGATCATGCTTTCTGAAAGTCAGGAACGTATGTTGATGATATTGAAGCCAGGCCGTGAAGCCGAAGCTCAAGCCATTTTCGAAAAATGGGAACTGGATTTTGCCGTTATTGGTAAGGTTACAGACACAGGCCGTATGGTTCTAACCATGGGCGGCGATGTTGTCGCGGACCTTCCTGTGGGGCCTCTTGCTGATAGTGCCCCAGAATATGACCGTCCTTGGGTTAAAACTGAATGTCCGGCTCCCATTAAGGCCGCTGATGTTTCTGCTCCCGCTGATTTGAATAAAGCGCTTCTTAAAATCATGGGATCATCAGATATTGCCAGCCGTAAATGGATTTGGGAACAGTATGATCACATGGTTATGGGCGACACTATTCAACGCCCAGGCGGTGATGCGGCTGTTGTTCGGATCCACGGCACGGATAAAGCGCTTGCAGTCACAACAGACTGTACACCGCGATATTGTTACGCACATCCGGAAACAGGCGGCGCACAAGCCGTTGCAGAGACATGGCGGAATTTGACAGCAACGGGCGCCCTGCCCCTTGCCATCACTGACTGCATGAACTTTGGCAATCCTGAACGTCCTGAAATTATGGGTCAGTTTGTTGGCTGTATTGAAGGCATGCGTGACGCTTGTATCGCTCTCGATTATCCGGTGGTTTCAGGCAACGTGTCGCTTTACAACGAAACCAATGGAACAGGGATTTTCCCAACGCCCGCCATCGGCGGTATTGGTCTGTTAAACAAATCGCACCATATGGCGACAGTTGCGTTTAAAGCCGCAGATGAAGTTATTTTACTTGTGGGCGAGACTTCTGGTGATATGGGACAATCCATATACTTGAAAGAAATCGAAGGCCGCGAAGAAGGTGCTCCGCCAACCGTTGATCTGGAAACAGAAAAACAAAATGGCGATTTTGTCCGTGAAGCAATTCATGCGGGCCAAATTACCGCCTGTCATGACCTTTCAGACGGTGGCCTTTTGGTTGCTGTCGCTGAAATGGCACTGGCGGGTAAAGTTGGTGCGACTTTGGACTTGGAATCAAACTTACCTCTTCATGCCACTTGTTTTGCAGAAGATCAGGCCCGTTATATTGTGACGGCCACCTCAGAATCTGCTAATAAAATGCTAGAAAATGCCAGTTCTGCTAACGTTCCCCTTAAAATAATTGGAACGACCGGTCATAATGAATTGAACATTGGGTCAGAATTGTCCATATCTATAGAAGATATTCGTGAAGTTTATTCAAACTGGCTTCCAGATTTGATGACTGTACCCGGTAATTAATAGGAGTAGTTATTCCATGGCAATGGATGCAAGTGAGATTGAACGCCTGATTATGGAAGGCATTCCAGGAGCGCAAGTTAAAATTACAGACCTGCGTGGTGACGGCGATCATTATGCTGCACTCGTGGAATCCGCTGCTTTTGAAGGCATTCCGCGTGTCAAACAGCATCAAATGGTGTATGAAGCCTTAAAGGGTAAAATGGGCGGTGACCTGCATGCGTTAGCATTGCAGACATCAGTTCCCCAAGTTTGACTTAAGATTTTAAATTAAAGAGGACCTGTAAATGCTTGATCAAGCGACTGAAGAGCGAATTAAACAAGAAGTTAGTTCCAGCGATATTGTATTGTTTATGAAGGGCTCAGCTGTATTCCCACAATGTGGATTTTCAGCAACCGCAGTTCAAATTTTGTCTCACCTGAATGTTAAATTTAGCAGCGTTGACGTGCTAAGTGATCCAAGCATTCGGGAAGGTATTAAAGAATACAGCCAATGGCCGACAATCCCCCAGCTCTATGTTAAGGGTGAGTTTGTTGGCGGTTGCGACATTTTACGTGAAATGTTTGAAACTGGTGAGCTCGGTACGCTTTTCAACGAAAAACAGGTCGCGCTTGCCTCTTAATTGACGCGCTCGCACTCGATATCAAAACGGCGCTTTTTTGTAGGCGCCGTTTTTTTTGGTTTAAATGGGGGGAAAATGTCTAAAATCGCATTTATCGGCACAGGAAATATGGGTCTTGCAATGGCAACGCGTCTCCTCGGCGCGGGACATGAATTACAAATTTATAACAGAACGCGAGAAAAAGCAGCGCCACTTGAAAAAATGGGCGCAGTCCTTAAGAATACCCCGGCTGAAGCTGCTGCTGATGTGGATGTCATATTTGCCATGATCGGCGATGACAAAGCCTCTGATACCATATGGAACGGGGCAAACGGTGTGCTTACAGCCGATTTAAAACCTGGAACGCTTGCTATTGAATGCTCAACCTTGTCACA
>Ga0209826_1000329_pt1 | contig 34431 bp, 27 predicted proteins | sample GOMGulsemesocosm_5_FD_184637 | JGI IMG/M metagenome (GOLD analysis project Ga0209826, IMG submission 184637) | Methane-oxidizing microbial communities from mesocosms in the Gulf of Mexico - GOM15C Gulf of Mexico (SPAdes) (version 2) | ecosystem: Environmental > Aquatic > Marine > Cold seeps... | reverse complement strand
CACCGCCTTCATTTTTGAAGCGAAGTCTGACTTTTACTGTGCGAGTTTTAGCATCAAGTGTCGGGTAGATATAATCCACATGTCCTTGCCATGTTTTACCCGGCATATAGTCAAGTGTCATGGTTATAGGTGTCCCCGTTTTTACCTGTCCTGCTTGGCGCTCAAACACCTCAGCTTCTACCCAAACTTCAGATAAATCACCAATAGACATTAAGGTTGAACCTGGTTTTACAAAGAATCCTTCACGTATTTTTAAATTTTCAACTACACCATTTTGTGGGGCGTAGAAAGTAATGTTTTGTTGTACCTTTTTCGTTTTTTTCAGTTGAGTAATCGCTAATTTTGGTAACTGTAAAGCCTCAAGTCTATTTTGAGCGGCACTAATTAAACGACTGTTTTTTCGATCTAACGCCAACAATAATTCTTCTTGTGCATTAACCAATTCAGGTGAATAAATATCGTATAGTGGTTGATTCTTTTTAACAGGATCTCCAATAGCCTTAACATAAAGTTTTTCAACCCAACCTTGAACTCGTGGATGGATATGTACCAGTTTATCTTCATCATAAGTGACATAACCCACGGTATTGATCTCAGTATGCAAAGGTTTATAGCTGGCTGTTGAAGTTCTAACGCCTAAGTTATTGACAACATCAGAAGAGATGCGGATTGTCCCAGGGCCTTCATCAGGTCCTTTTCCACCATCGTCATATACAGGTATCAAATCCATGCCCATTGGCGACTTCCCTGGTTTATCTTTTCGATAATTTGCATCCATTGGCGCGACCCAATACATCGGTTTCTTCTCTGCTGATGCTATGGTTTTCTCGCTTCCCGCTGGGATCAAAACCGTATATGCTCCGAAGGAAAGAACCCCTCCGATAATCATACCCATGATGATTGGTTTAATATTATTATTCATTATTTTTCTCCCGAAATAGCAGCATACTGGCTACTATTGGTAAAACTTAATTTATTTTTCGTCATGGCAGTCTTAATGCTGCCAATAAAAAGGTAGTTTAATTCTAGGTTTATTTTTTGTTCTTCAACATCTATGGTTAGTTCATCAATTTCGGTATTCAACACCGCAATGCGTGAACGAACAACTTCGGCAAAGTCACCATCATCATTGGTGTATGCTGTTAAAGAAGCTTCTGCTTGATCGTGTATCTGAGGCAACAGTTTTGATTTGTACAGGTTTTGTCTATCTTTAAGGCGCAACAGTCTTCCTTTTGCGCTTGAATAAGACCCAAGAAGCTGTCTAAGTAGTAACAATTTTTCAGTTTTTACCGCTTCCGTTTTAAATATAGCAGCCTGTACTTCTTTATCTTGACGATTTTCAGTAAAAAGAGGTAGGTCAAACGTTACTCCAACAGAAAACAAGTCTGCTCTACTGCTACCCATAGGATCATCAGCTCGGTAGCCATAACTAGCACTAACACCCCATTCTGGTTGATATTTTTGCTTTGCTAGATTAACACCCGTTTTTGTTGCGTTTACTTTTTTATCAATTGCCACAACAGATGGATGACTTTTAAAATAGTGAACGAGTTCTCCTGCTTTTAACCATTCTTGACTGTTAACTAAATTAGATTTAAGTAAGTCAATTTGTGGTATCTGTTGACTAAGCACCATGTCATGCAAAGAAAAATCAGTTATAAGTTCATCGCTTTGTGAATGATCATTTTCTGTTGAGCCATTTGCTGATAAGAAGGTAGTTAACCATTGAGATAACATGCCCTCATATCGATTTTTCTGCTGCCCTAACTTATCTAGTCGATCATCTAATCGGGTGAGCTCTAATTGCGCCCTAACAATATCTTGCTGACGGGTTTTCCCTAATGCAGATGAATAACTTGCCTCAGCAACATCAGCCAATTGTTCAAACAATGAACGGTTCTTTTCAATTAACGCAATACTCTCTTGTACTCGATAAGCATCCAGCCACAAACTGCCAACGGTAACAGCAACTTTGGCTTCTCTGTCTTGTCGCTGAAAAGGAAACGCTTCACTTTCTATTTTTAGTTGTTGGCTTTTAATCTCTAGGGTATCTCCGCGTGGAAACATTTGTGAAATACCCACTTTAGCCTGTGTCATGCCTTCTTGACCAAAATCAAAACCATTGGTCGGCAAGTTTGCAAGACTAATTGACATTTTAGGATCAGGCAATGAATTTACCGCAGTACTCATCGACTCGATAGCCCTTTGTTTATGAATATTCCCAGTCAGCCAAGGATCACTTTTTTGAGCTGCCCTGATTGCCTTTTCAAAGGATAAAGGTGCTTTATCATTCGTCACTGGCGATTCAACGGTACTAACCGCGGCATGAATAGAAAAAACAGAAAAAGCTAGGATTCCTGCACCAAGTTTCATACAAAACTTGCTATTCTCATTTAACTTATTCATTAAAACTGTTCCTCATAAGATTCAACCTTGGCATAAATTTCATACGTACCATCCGACTTCAAAAGTAAAACCCGATATGGCTGAAACTTGTCATCAACTTCCATTCCAGGTGTACCTACTGGCATAGCAGGAACGGACAAACCGATAACATCATCAGCGTGTATCTCTTTCATGAATTGTTGGATAAACTTTGCAGGCACATGTCCTTCAAACACATAGCCATCGTTTGAAATAGCGGTATGGCAAGAGCGATATCGAGGCTCTATTCCTTTTTTATCTTTAATAAATGAAAAGTTTTGATCACTATGAACCTTCGATTCAAATCCATTTTCATTGATGTGGCTGATCCACTTTTTACAACAACCACAAGTTGGGCTTTTATATACATCTAAAACAATAGAATGTGACTTAGTACTTTGAGTTTGAGCAGAAACGGTACTAGCTTCTCTGTCTGAACAGCTAGCAAGTGCAATTACAACAGTAAAAGTAGCAATTATTTTTAAAATAAATTTATTTGAAAACATAAGCCCCCCAAAAGGGATATTAATTAGTGTTTTTTAATTAATTAGGTTGTTCTTGAATTGAGTTGATGCAATTAGAAAGGTAATTCACCAGACACGATATCAAAAAAGCCTAATACAGATATTAGTTATTTAAATGAACCAAATTTTGGACACATTTATTCTGTATTTAGCTTAATATTGGAGGACGGTATAAAGATGTAGGTTGTTGACTTTGTGCCAGACGAGAATAGGAAAGTATTTTAGATGACAAATCAACGATTAGGTTATTGTTAATTTCTTTCATGAACGTTGCAACACTTGAGCAGCCACCAGCAAAGCAATTACATGTTTTAGTACAACAATCTTCCGTCGCTTCTTCTGAGCTATCAGAAGTCTCACTGACCATATTATGGTTACTGTGATCCATCATTGGCATATCTTGCAGTTGCTCACTCATTCCCGCCATACTCATCATACGATAAGACATAACAGTAGACGCCATTGCTTGACCAACGAAAGTCAAACATACTAGCAATACCATTAATGTTTTAGAGAAGTTAAAAGTCACAAGTATCCACAAAATTTACTTAATTACGGCCAATCATACACAATCGTTTTTTTTATTCAATAATTATTATACCAACTCCATTAAGTTATTTCCCACTCAGCGAGAATTAAAAGGCTTCCTTCGACAAGCTCAGGAGCGACAAAAACTAAAGTTAAAGTTAAAGTTAACTTTTGTCAGATATTTCTTCTGACGTTACAACACAGTTTTTTCCTGTTCTTTTTGCATGATATAAAGCATTGTCTACTCGTTTAAAAAGTAAATCAGCATCATCATTATCTCTTGCCTGAGTCACACCTAAACTAACGGTTACTTTCTTCTTAGATTGCTGAAGCAAATTAGTATTTTTTTCAATATTTTCTCTTAACTGTGCAGCAATTAATTGAGCATCTTGAAGTTGGGTATCAATTAATAGAATAATAAATTCTTCACCACCCCAACGTGCAATAAAGTCGGTATGTCTAATGGTTGACTTTAATGTGGCAGCGATATCAATTAAGACATTATCGCCAATATCATGGCCTTGTGCATCATTGATCATTTTAAAGTCATCAACGTCAACAAAGATAAGTGATAAATCCTTTTTGTCACGAGCTTTCAGAGAAATAAAATGTTCTAGTTGGTTATAAAAAGTTCGTCGATTAGGTAAACCTGTTAAGGCATCGTTACTTGCGAGTTCATTAAGTTTATTGTGAATTCTTCTCACATATAGAAGAACAATTATGGTAATAAGTAAGGTGATGAGTAGGGAAACCATCATATTAAAATAAAAGGCCTCTTTCACAGATTGAGTAAAGTTGCCCACTTTTGCTTCTACGAGTAAATAAAGGTCTAATTCTGCAATGTACTTTGTCGTTAACAAATACGATTCACCCGATTGGGTATACTCAAATAATTGTCTTTCTTTACTGATGATATCTGGAATTAATTTTTTTAATTCAGGAAGATCGCTAAGTTGTTCAAGCTTATTCACTCCTTGTTCAGAAATGATAACTTTGCCGTCGTTATTAATAAAAAAAACGCTAAAATTATAACGTTGACGAAAATATTTGAGCATATCATTAATGTAAGATGTTTTTAGTCCAATACCTGTTGCGCCAATCATATGAAATTCATTGTCATATATTTTATGATTAATAAACATGATTAATGATTGTCCCATGAACTTATTGTAATCAATATTAATTTCACTTCGTTCAGGATTATTCTTAAAATTAAAATACCAAACATTGTTGTCATTATTAACGGTTATTTTTTCTAACAAGCCATTGGCCGTGTAATAATTTTGACTTTTCTCTGAGACAAGAAATGCGGTAAACATCTGATATTTATTTTTAATGGTTTCTAAATACTGGGTTATTTGCTTAACGTCATTCTCTTCATGAGCAAGCCAGTCTTTCATGAAAGTATCATGAGACATCATCGAGGCAATTAAATTAGGCTCAATGATCTGTTTTTGAATTTCAGTGTAGATATTATCAACGGTTAATGGCAAAGAACTGTTTTTTAATTGTTTACGGGTTGAGTCCATGGACTCAACATAATTGATGACAGTTAAGCTCGTAGATAAAGTAAAGAGTAACGAGGTAATAATAAAAACAATTCGATAATCAAAGCGCATAGGTAACATATTCTTTTATATTGTTAATTTTCTTCTTTATATTAACAATATAAAGGAATAAAAGGGGAAGTAATCTACATTATTGCTTCATTAATTTCTGGCACTCGAATTGTTACTCCTTACTCACTACTTTGTTTCGAATGTTACTTTACGGGTCGGTCAAAACGCAATTGGGTGAATATATTGGATGAAATTTTCCATAGTTTTGATTAAAATCAATCAGAATATTATTTGCACTAAATTGTACGTAGAAAAAATGGTATAATCCGATTAATTATTCAACATAGCGAAAAATAGTAATGCGAATCAAATTAACCCAAGACCTAGTATGTGGCCATGACACTTGTTTAACTGGTGAAGAATACGAGGCTGTATTGATATTACCTCGTTCAACAACTGTAGAATTTGAAACAGATTCTGGTAATAAAGTCAGAGCATTTAGTTATGAATACGAGAAAATAACATCTGTAACAGACACCTAACCAAATTAATAAGAGAACCAACGCAAAACTATTAACATGGTTTTTCTTATTTTTTATATTCAGCTATATCTTTGCTATTCCCTGAAATATTAGGTTAGTTTGTTATTTTATTTGGGAATTGATCACGCTTAATAAAAAATGGCTAGCCAAACCGTCGTTTCATCAGATGATGTTTCTATCACTCTGTGCTTTTCATGAGCCTTAATAGCTAAGTAATCACCTTGTTTAAGAGTAACCTTAGCTTTATCTATATACTCAATTACACCGTAACCAGATAAAACAATAACCCATTCATTTTCACTTTGATCATACCAACCGCTATCTGGAGATGTTTGTCCTTTTGATACTATGCGCTCAATTCTTAGTTTCTTTGTAATGATAATATCTTCGAATATTTCATTTGGTAACTCTGATGGAATATTGCTAAATATGTTTGCCAAAAGCGATCCCCTTTAAATCAATAACACCTCCTTAAGTGACTAAATATAAGGTAAAAATAGCTTTACCATTACGTTTTTAATTTTGCGACAGTAAAGGTGCATTAGTTGTTATACTTTATCAATGAATTTCTGAAAATCAATATATTTAGGTTATATCGGTGAAGTTAAAATCAAAATTTACACAAGCCTTTTATTATGCCGTTACCGTATTAATAACACCTATTATGCTAATACAGGTTATATGGGTAAAATTAACAGTGTTACGGTTACCAGAGCCCAGTGGTAACCGCTCAGGGCTTTGTGGTGATGGTGTTAAGCTTAAATTACTAATCATTGGGGACTCTGCTGCCGCTGGTGTTGGTGTAGATGAACAAAAAGATGCTTTAGCTGGTCAACTAACTGTAACCCTTGCTGCTAAATACGAGGTCAATTGGTGCTTAATAGCAAATACTGGTTTCACTTCGTCAGACATTATAAAAGAGCTTACCGTGTTAAGAGAACAAACATTTGACTACGTGCTAGTCTCGGTTGGCGTTAATGATGTTACTCACCTAACCCGATCAGACCATTGGTCTACTAATATAAAAACTATCATTGAACTATTAGACACTAAGTTCAAGGCGCCTAATGTACTATTAACTAGCGTACCGCCGATGCAACAATTCACTGCCATACCTGCCCCACTTCGGTGGTGGGTAGGCCTACGAGCTAAAAGGCTTAATGAGTTAATGACAAGTGCAACTAAAGATAAAAATCATTACTCAATACTAACGTTTGATTTACCATTTAAGCCAGCGTTTATAGCCAAAGATGGCATTCATCCTTCTAAACTTGCCTATAATCTTTGGGCTAATCAAGCAGCTACAAAAATAGATAAATTAAGTTAATTCATGCCCTCTGTAATAAGCTTCAAATAAAAGAATAGAAGCAATATTAGCTTTAGTGTGCACTTTTAAATTTCACTCATGTAAAATTCAATTAAGCCTTTTGTTGAACTATCATGATCAAAATTAATGTTTTGTGTCATCAATTCTTGCTGAATTTCATTTGCTAAGCCTTTACCTAACTCCACACCCCATTGATCAAATGAACAGACTTGTAAAATGATACCTTGTACAAAAATTTTATGCTCATACAAAGCAATTAAACTGCCTAAACTTTTCGGCGAAATCTGCTTCATTAAAATGGTGTTAGTCGGTCTATTTCCTTTATGTACTTTATGTGGTGCAACTTTATCAATGTAATCAGCGGTTCGACCTTTAGCTTGTAAATCAGTGCGAACTTGTTCTTCATTCACCCCCTTCATTAACGCTTGAGTTTGCGCAAAAAAGTTTGCCATGAGTGTTTCATGATGCCCTTTTACGGGTGTGACACTTTTAATAGAACCAATAAAATCAGCTGGTACAATATTATTGCTTTGATGTAAATATTGATAAAAAGCATGCTGACCATTTATGCCTAGTTCTCCCCAAATAGAAGGTACGGTAGCATATGAGATTTTATCACCATGCCAACTAACTGACTTACCGTTACTCTCCATTTCTGCTTGCTGCAAATAAGCAGACAGCATATGAAGGGACTGATCATAAGGTAATATCGCCTGAGATTGGGCACCAAGAAAAGTACAATTCCAAACGCTTATAAGGGCTAAAATGACCGGAGCATTTTCATTTAATGCAGCATTATGAAAGTGTTGGTCAATTTCGTATGCACCTTCAAGGAGTTCAATAAATTTATCGAAACCCAAATCCAGTGCTATAGGTAAGCCTATAGCTGACCAAAGGGAAAACCTGCCGCCAACCCAATCCCACATATCAAATATATTTTCAGCTGCAATGCCAAATTCAAGTGCATTGGCTTTATTAGCAGATACTGCGACAAAGTGCTTGCTTATGGCTGAGGAATCAAAAGATGAAGCTACCAGCCACTTCATCGCGGTTTGCGCATTGGTCATGGTTTCTGTGGTGGTAAATGTTTTACTCGAAATAATGAATAATACGTTTTCAGGATTAAGTGCTCTTAGGACATTAGCTATTTGTGTGCCATCAACATTCGAAACATAATGAACATTAACGCTACTATCACTGTATTGTTTCAATGCTTCTGTTACCATTTGCGGCCCTAGATTAGAGCCTCCCACTCCAATATTCACCACATCGGTTATACGCTTACCACTATAGCCTTGCCATCTTCCTTCGCGAACACAGTCAGTAAAAGCTTTCATACCATTTAGGGCATTTTCAATATCTTGTTTAATATCTTGACCATCAAGGATAAAAGGTTTTTCAGTTCTATCCCGTAGCAGGGTATGTAATACAGAGCGTTCCTCTGTACTATTGATACGCTCACCACTAAACATTTTTTCACGCCACTGCTCAAGTTGACATTCTTTTGCCAAATCAAGTAAGAGAGTGATAGTTTCTTCAGTCAGTAAGTTTTTCGAATAATCGAGTAACATTGATGGCAGCTTAATTGAAAAATCATCAAATCGTTGTTTATTTGCTTTGAACAAATCATTCATATGCTGGTTTTTCATTGCTACACTATGATGAACTAATTTTTTCCAACTTGTTAAAGATTCTCTGTTATCCACTTTATTTCCTTAAAGGCTGATAATTCAAATAATTAGCCTAATGCTATTATTTTATTATTAATGATGTTTTTTAACTGTAACCAGTGCTCTTGATGCCATTTTCCTTCATGAGGCAGCATAGAAAAGTGGTCCGCTTGTGGTAAAATTATTTTTTCTACGTTACCTGATGCATTTTCGCAATAACTCAATGTTTGACTGATTTCTACGCATTTATCTTCATTGCCATGCATGATGCTAAGATCAACACAAGAATTATGTAATAAGTTCGGATCACAGGCTTGATAACGTTCTGGAAACTGATCATAGCTTCCTTCCATTAAACGAAGTGCTTGCTCAGGTTGGTCTACATCTTCACAGTGAGATAAATTTAAAATACCCGCAATAGATAAAACGCTTTGAATTTTTAACGCCGATGGTTTGAACAATACGCTCGTTGGAGGAATTTGTGCCCTGCTACTTGCCCATGCAGCTAAATGTCCGCCAGCAGAATGACCAATGATGAGAATACGTGATAAATCTAAATTTTCTTCTACACAAATTTCTGCTAAAAAATCGATACCATCCGCTATATCTTGGTGTACAGCAGGCCATGGCGCTTTACTATTTTCGCCTAAAGACTCCATACGTCTATACTCTAAGTTCCAAATGGAAACATCTAAAGACGTTAAATAATCAACAATCGCTGTGGTCGGATAGGAGTCTACACTATGATTATCTTTCCAATACCCTCCATGTATAACAACGACAACAGGAGATTTTTTAGCATTATTATGCTTAATTAATTGGCCATATTGTTGGCTATCACTACCATAGTGGATGATTTTTTTTATAGGATTAATCATTGATGATGTAAATAATTGAGTATTAATCCATTGATGGTATAACAGGTACACCACACATTCAATCATTAAATTGCTAGTTTAAAAGATGGAACAAAACATATTTCTGGATAATAAAGGTTTAGCATATACTTTCAGCGTTTACATGGTATGATAGCAAAACAGGTGAAAGAATCGTTTATTATTGTGTTAAGGATTTAAGACATGCCAATTACCATTAAGCGCCCAGTGGAAAGAAAAAAATTATCGGAAACGGTTGAAGAAGAATTAGAGCTAATGATCCGCCAAGGTGAGATAGCTGAAGGTGATGCATTACCTTCAGAAAGAGAGTTAATGGCAGCATTCGGTGTTGGTAGACCTTCAATTAGAGATGCGCTTTCAGCGTTAGCTCGTAAAGGTTTAGTAAAAATTAGTAGTGGTGAAAGAACACGAGTAACTAGGCCTTCAGCAGATACTATAATATCCGAGCTTTCAGGTATGTCTAAAGACTTCTTGGCACAGCCGAACGGTTTGCAATATTTTGACCAATTAAGAAAATTTTTTGAATCAAGTTTGGTTAGAAATGCGGCTGAATGTGCTACTGATGAACAAATTGAAGAGTTAGAAAAAGCATTAGAGCTGAACAGTAAATCAGTTAAAAATAATAGCCAATTTAAAAAAACAGACATTTACTTTCACCGGGTTATTGCTTCAATGCCTGGTAACCCGATATTTTTAGCTATTCACCAAGCATTAGTTGACTGGGTTATCGATGCTAGGCCCGTAAGAAGTAATTCCGAAGAATTAAATACGAAAAGTTATCACGACCATGTCGAAATATTTAATTGTATAAAGAACCACGATGTAGAAGGTGCCGACAAATCTTTAACTAAACATATAGAATATGTTTTTGAAAAATATTATGGTGACTAATAGCAGCTAAGTCATACCATCTAATTAAAGCTTTATGAGGCTATCGGTAACGGTAGCCTTTTTTTTACTACATCCCTCCCCATTAGTTACACTCGTTTAACCTCATTTTAGTCTTTATAAAAAGCCCCTATATTAAACAAAGCTTTTACCATTTATTGCTAGATTTAATCAATTACAAGTGGTATAACAGGTATACAGCACTAAACAAATACCACTTAAACTATTATGATTAATCATTTGTTAAAAATATTAGCAACGTTTACTTTACTAATGCCGCTTTTATCTACAGCCGATACCTATATAAATTGGAAAAAAATAAACACATCTATATCCGGAGAAATAAAAATTGGCCATGGCGCATGGCTTAGCGAACAAGAAGAAAATATACTTATTTCTTCAGGTATTATTACAACCAATGCACCTTTTATAGCCGAAAACCTTATTAATACTAGCAATAATTCATCTGAGTTAATGGTGTTAAATAATGGTGAGTATACTCAGGCAAAATTAGAGCCAAAGAACGGAAATAGAAGCTTTGCAGCAACGACCAACTATAACAATGCGACAATTGTTGTTGGCGGTATATATAATAATAATGCTTCAGCATTGGTTAATTTACTTGTTTGGCATGCTGCGAACAAATCATTGAGTAGTATTTCTTTACCCTCACTTCCGCAAGCATCTTTATCGCCATCTGCAACTGTTGTTGATGACATCCTTTATGTTTTAACAGGCAGTGATGCTGGCAATAGCTTCTATGCTCTCAATTTACAAAATTTTTATAACAGTGCTGGAGAACTGCAAGTAACGCCAAACAACTTAACAAACAACCTAGGTAATACAGCAGCATGGACTAAATTAGCGAATTTACCCCTTAAAAACGCCACAAGTGCTTATATAAATAATGTTCAACTTGTCGTACAAAACGATGGCACTAGTATAAAAATATTCGCCCTTGGCGGTTATCATATCAACGGCCCCTTTAAGGAAGCTAATGATGATATTTCACCAAATAAAATACTTTGGAAATTTGATCCAAAAGCAACTATTCCTAATAATACTTGGCAAGCACAAAGTGACATAGTTTATGCCAAACAAGTGCTCAATGAACAGATTAATACCGTTAGTCCTTTAGGTCAGTCACATATTTTAGCTTTTACCAGTCAAGGTAAAACACTTTCGTACAATGCTATTACCAAAAGTTGGGCACAATACTCGCAACTAAATGCAGGCCAGAAATTAAGTAATGATACTTTCATTAGCAAAAGTATCATTACTCAAGGTAAGAATACTTTCTCTTTAAATCACTCCTCTAGTTCAGTTGAATCTTTAGCACTATGGCAAGTTGTACCAGAGCAAACGAAAAAAGATTTCGGCTTGGTAAATATGTCCGTACTGGTCGTATATTTATTGTGTGTTGTGCTGGTTGGATTGTTTTTTATGTTTAAGAATAAAAATACTGATGATTATTTCCGAGGGGGACAATCTATTCCATGGTGGGCAGCAGCCTGCTCAATTTATGCCACCATGTTAAGTTCTCTCACTTATGTTGCATTACCCGCCATGGTCTACCAAACCAACTGGTTAGTCTTAATTGGTATTTGGATGATCATTGTCGTTGCACCAATTGCGGTATACGTTACCATGCCATTTTTTAGACAAATCAATGCCACTAGTGCCTATGAGTACCTTTCAAAGCGTTTTAATATGAGTGTTCGTTTATTCGCTAGTGGTTTATTTACTTTATTTCATATTAGCCGCATGGGTATTGTGATGGCGCTAACCGCATTAGCGTTGTCTGCTGTAACGCCATTATCAGCAAGTGATAGTGTACTTATTATGGGAGTGTTGTGTTTAATTTATTGCACAATGGGCGGTATTGAAGCTGTTATTTGGACAGATACCTTACAAACTATTGTATTACTTATCGGTGCTGTTATTTGTTTTATTACTATTATTGTCGGTTTAGATGGCGGTATAACCGACTTTATTACTATAGGTTTTAATGATAATAAATTTACCATGGTCAATGTTGACTTCAGTGCAAGCAGTATAACGACTCTTTCTATTTGGGTAATTGTTCTTGGTGGTATAGGTCAAAACCTTGCCAGCTATACTGCGGACCAATCGATTGTTCAACGTTATATGGTGACAAAAGATCAAAAAGCAGCAGCAAAGTCTATTTGGGCCAATGCCATTATGGCAGCGCCTGGTGCACTTTTATTTTTCTGTATTGGTACTGGGCTTTATGTCTTTTATCAAGTACATCCTGAAAAGCTAGATCCTACCATACAAATTGATCAAATTTTTCCAACTTTTATCGCAGCTGAATTACCTATAGGTCTTGCCGGATTAATTGTTGCCGGTATTTTTGCGGCGGCGCAATCAACAGTATCAACCAGTATGAATTCAACCGCGACTACACTAATAACAGATTTCATCAAACCATTTAACTTGATTAAAACAGAAAAGGGCTACCTAAATGCTGCTCGCTGGTTAACTTTTATTATGGGCGCTTTGGGCACGATAGCGGGATTAATATTTATTAACCCTGAAATTTATTCATTAATGGCAGCATACTTTAAAGTTATCGGTATGTTTATGGGCGTACTCGGCGGTTTATTTGTCCTTGGCGCACTCACTAAAAGAGCCAACTCTACTGGTGCATTGATCGGTGTTTTTGGCAGTTACCTTACCACGATTGCAGCATGGCAAATGGGTTGGGCTGATGGTTTCCTCTACGCAACTATAGGCATATTCTCATGCTTGTTTTTCGGTTATTTTGGCAGCTTATTGTTTCAAAGTAACGGCTTTGAAAATAGCAAAGATTTAACAGGTTTAACCTTATATACCATGCAAACATCATCAAACAAGATTTAAACAACTTATATTAAAGAATTTAGGAAATAAATTATGTCTGCGGTTAACACAACCCTTGAAGAAAAATTATTATCAACATTAAAGCAATCATTAATTGCTTCATGTCAGCCTGTTGATAATGGCCCAATGGATAAAGTAGAACATGTAGTTGCCATGGCATTAGCAGCTATTGATGGTGGTGCAAAAGGATTACGTATAGAAGGGGTTGAAAATGTTCGTGCAGTAGCCAAAGCAACTTCTATTCCTATTGTAGGTATTGTAAAACGAGATTTAGACAATAGCCCTGTACGAATCACACCATTTACTAAAGATGTTGAAGCATTAGCTGAGGCAGGAGCAAGCATTATTGCTTTTGATGGCACCGACAGACAGCGCCCTGTCGCTATGCTTACACTACTAGATGCAGTTCATGAAAGCGGCTGTGTTGCCATGGCTGATTGTGCCGATTACGACACCGGCATGATGTTAGCGAAACACGGTTGCACTTTCATTGGCAGTACTATGTCAGGCTATTTAGATTTGAACAATACACCAAACGCTCCTGATTATGACTTAGTTTCAAATTGGGTATCACAAGGCTTAAATGTCATTGCAGAAGGTCGTTATAACTCACCTGAGCGCGCAGCAAAAGCCATTGAACTTGGGGCTTTTTCGGTAACAGTTGGTTCAGCTATAACCCGCGTTGAACATATTACCCAATGGTTTGTTGGTAGTATTGATAATGCTAAAAAATAAGGTAAGCAGTTAAATGATTATAGCAATGGATGTTGGCGGCACTAAAATATCTGCCGCCCTCATGGACAAAGGTAAAATAATTGAGCAACGTAAAATTGAGTCTGTTATTCACAGTGATTTAGTTAACTTAGCACAACACCTGATTAAACTTTGTCACGGTTGGATAGCAAAAGCAGAACATGTTGCTATTGCTTGTACCGGCCAAGTAGGTAATGAATACGTTAACTTTCTTTCTGCCAAAACAAAGTTGCCGTTGAAATCTCAGCTAGAAACTGGCTTTAATATGCCTGTGTTCATTCTCAATGACGCCGCCGCAGCAGCATGGGCAGAATACTGCGTTATGAAAATGAATGAACAGAATGACATAGTTCAAGACAGCAACGAATGTGATGAAACATTAGTGTACATCACAGTATCAACTGGTATTGGCGGGGGCATGATTCAAAATGGTCAACTAGTCACGTCAACTGACGGCTTTTGTGCTCATCTTGGTCATGTTTCAGTACAACATGCGGGGCAACAATCAATTTCTTGTCATTGTGGCAGAGTTAACTGCGCTGAAGCCATATCCTCAGGTACGGCTATTGCCAAACAAGCATCTAAAATATTGAATAAAACGGTTAGCTGTAAAGACGTTTTTCAACACTATATTGATACGCCAGAAATTGCACAGCTCATTGATCAATGTACCAGTGCTATTACCGACTTAGTAGCCAACGTAAAAGCGACTACCGGCACCAAAAAAGTCATATTAGGTGGTAGTGTTGGTAGCGCCTCTATATTTGCTAAACAAGTAACAGAGAAAATAGCGCTATTACCCGAAATTTATCAATTAACAGTTCAATCACCACAATGTGGTGCAGATGCCGACTTAATTGGTGCTTATTATTATGCACAGCAAATAACCATTAACGGTTAATAACCGTGTACAGCAAAGATAGTTAGGATTTTTATGCAAATTATTATTTATGATAACGCCCAACAAGTTGCTATTAACGCAGCAAAGTGGGTACAAAGCCTTATCAAAGAAAAAACAAAACCCGTGTTAGGTTTAGCAACTGGTAGTACGCCTATTCGCTTATACCAAGAATTAGTAGCACAGTACAAAGCCGGTGATTGCAGTTTTACTAATGTCACTAGCTTTAACCTTGATGAATATCACTCAATAAGTGAAACCAACACACAAAGTTATCGAAGTTTTATGCAAGATAACCTTTTTAATCATGTTGATATTGATAAAGCTAATACTTTTTTGCCTACCTGTAGTCAAGATCAAAACCCACGAGTACAGGGGCTCGCTTATGAAGAAAAAATCAAGCAAGCCGGTGGCATAGATTTACAAATACTCGGCATAGGAGCTAATGGTCATATAGGTTTTAATGAACCAACATCGAGTTTAACCTCTAGAACGCGAATAAAAACATTAACGCAACAAACGCTTGCTGATAACAGTCGTTTATTTGCTGAAAATGAATTACAACCAGCCATGGCGATGACTATGGGCATCGCTACAATAATGGATGCTCGCTATGTGTTATTAATGGCAACGGGTAAAAATAAAGCGCAAGCAGTAAAAGATATGATTACTGGCGCTGTTAGTGCCAGCTGCCCTGCTTCGGTATTACAAATGCATGAAAATGCAGTGATATTATTAGACAAAGAAGCGGCTTCAATGCTAGACGACCATAGCTATTATCAATGGGCTGATAAACAAAACAGAAAGCTCAATGAAGAATATGGCTTTTATCATAATTTTTAAAATATAAAAACGTTCCTGAGCTTTCTTTATTCATGGGTATAGAGGAAGCTATCTTTCTAATACCCCCTACCGTTTACCTTCGTTAATCGCTGCTAAGTAAAAATTTCACCAAAAAACATCATAACAGACAAAATAAGCATCATTTTTGACAATGATTCGCCCGCCAATTTTATATAAAGTGGCGTTGCTATCTCAATGAGATTAATTGAATCAAAGGAAACTCAGTTTTGAAAATAGAAAAATTTACAGGGCTAATGGCTGCCCCTTTTACTCCATTAACAGCAACAGCTGAAGTTGATTTCAGTAAAATAGCGGAATATACCAGCTACTTATCAAGTAGGGGTGTAAGAGGAGCGTTTATATCAGGCACCAGTGGCGAAGGTATCTCACTTAGTGTAAAAGACAGAAAACTGATGACCAAAGCGTGGAAAGATCATTGCACTAAAGACTTTATTTTATTCGTTCAAGTTGGACATACCTGCCTTAGTGAATCTTGTGAAATGGCGAGCCATGCTGAGTTACTTGGCGTTAACGCTATATCAGCTATGGCACCGATATTTTTCAAACCTAATAATCTCATGGAACTCGTTAACTACTGTAAACAAATTGCTGAATCAGCCCCTAATACGCCCTTCTATTATTATCACATACCTGGAATGACTGGTGTTAATTACCCAATGAGAGAGTTTTTGCCCTTAGCAGCAAAACACATCCCTAGTTTTGCTGGTATTAAATTTACCAATGAAGATCTACGCGATTTTTCTCTTTGTCAGCAAATCGACAATGGTCGTTTCGATCTATTGTGGGCTGTTGATGACGCCATGACAGCAGCGATGTCTGTTGGCTGTCAAGGGTTCATCGGTAGCACGTTTAATTATGGTGCAGCAAAATACCTTGAAGTAATTGAAACATTTAACAATGCGCAAATAGCAGCATCAGCAGAAGCACAACTAGAAATGAATAGAATTGTTGATGTTTTGATTAACTCGCCATTACCGGCAATTGCAACGCAAAGGATACTAATAGCAGAGGCAGGATTTGACTGTTCAACAGGGAATGCGCCAAGCGTTTACGATAATTATCCTGTACTGCGTCAACAAGTAATTGATGCGCTGAAAGAAACACAATTTTATCAAATACAATCATGAAGTTTGTAAAGATAATGAAAACAATGAACAACGCCAACACCTTTAAAATATCACCATTGATAGCGGTAATAATTTTTTCTTTTATTATCAATAGTTACTTTACCGCCTTGCCTTTTTACATGAAAAAAATGGCTGCCGGTAGCAGTGAAATAGGCATTGCCTTTGCGAGCTATTTTTCTTGTTATTTAATGCTTTGTTTATATCAAAATAAAATTGGAAAAAAACGCTCAACTAAGTCAATTGCAGTACTAATTATATTGCTTATTATAAGCTTAGCGATAACATCAATTAATCAGGCTATGCAAAGTCCAAGTATCTTCTATTTGGTTTCAGCTTTATTAGGTCTAATCCAGGCAAGTATTTGGCCAGCATTAATGTCAGAAATTGTCTCTGTAGGCGCTGAAAAAGAGCTAAATAAACGACTCGGTCGTTTCAATATAAGTTGGGCAATACCTATGTTAATAAGCCCAATGGTCGCAGCATTTTTGCTGAGTAAAGATACCCTATATATATCACTATTAATGATTGTTTTATTGATTTTTCTATTGATAGTGCTCAGCTTTTTATCAATAGAAAATGAAAAAACATCAAATCTAAATATAAGTAACAGCCAAAATAAACACCTATCTTTATTACTACTTTTTGCTAGCAGCGCCTTAATTGCCGTAAGCATTGTGGTAATGCTTTATAAAACTCATTTAGCTCAGTTAATGGTGAATAAGTTGAATTTCAATGAAACTAGTTTTGCTCTAGTCGTTACTTTTATTAATCTTGGCGCTGTGTTTATATTTTTTGTTCAACAACACTGGCACAGCTGGCAATGGAATAAGCGTTGGCTAATCGCTTCACAACTAGTTGCCATCCTAGCTATTGTTTTTATTTTCTCTGAGAGTCTCCTATTACTATTCATCGGCGCTTTATTGGCAGGCATGGCACACGGGTTTATGTATGGCGCTCATCAATTTTACTGTTCTGTGTCGAATTCTAGCTCTCTGAAAGCCATGTCGAAACATGAAATAGTACAAAGTGGTGGCATTATCAGTGGTTCTTTATTAGCAGGTTTTGCGGGCGAAATTAATTTTTCAATGCCTTATATAACGGCATTAGTGATATTAATAACATTGCTAATGTATCAAGGGATAATGACATGTAGAAGCCCGCAGAAAAACCTATCAAAGATTAACAGTTCACCTGATCTGCGCATAAAAGTTTAACTAATGTTCCAAATCATCCATCGTTGATACTCCTAGCGTGGTAAGTACCTTAAAACATGCACCAATGGTATGAAAGTCACATTTTGCCCCAGAAACACTTTTTTGGTTTGAGTATTTCGAATTATCATGTTTTAAAAGCCAAAACCACGCACCTTGTTCATGATCAACAAAGTGCTGCCAACTGTATTGCCAAAGTTGCTGATAACGTTCGAGGTACTTCTCATCGTTACATCCAATGTATAACATTGCTGCTGATGCAATACTTTCTGATTGCACCCAAAAGTATTTATCACTATCACAAATATCTCCTTCTGGAGAGAAGCCATAAAATAAACCACCATGTTTAGCATCCCAACTCTTTTCAAACGCTCGATCAAATAATTCTCTCGCTTTTTCGAGCAACCAGTCCTTTGGGGCGTATTGATTTAACAATACTAATAATTGTGACCATTCTGTTTGATGTCCAGGCTGAAATCCCCAAGGACGGTAGATATTTTTAGGATCATCTTTATTATAATCCCAATCAGGCTTAAAATCTTGGGTAAAATGTTCCCAAATAAGCCCATCTGTCAGGCTTGCCTGACGTACAACAATATTATAAGCAATTAACTCTGCTCGTTTTAAATATTGGTTATTTTTTGTTGCCTCATAACAGGCAATCATCGCTTCACACATGTGCATGTTTGAATTTTGTCCACGGTAGGAACTTAACACGCCATCGCTAGATATTTCGTCAGCATATAAACCATGCTCGCTCTGCCAAAACCTTTCTTCAAGTAAATCGTAAAGTTCAGCTATTTTATCATCATCTTGTATAATTCCTGCTTTTTTTACTGCTGCATACATCATTAACACAAATGCGTATCCATAGGCTTGCTGAGTCATATCAGTAGGTTGATGATCGACCATTAACCAAGCGTATGTTTGATTTTCTTCTTGCCAGTGCACTTGCTCAACGTAATTTAAACCATGAAGTGCAATATCAATATATTCTTTATTTTTAAAGAAAGCCCCTGCGGTTGAATAGTTGATGACAATGCGAGCACTGCTGACTAAATGTCTACATTTATCATTAAACAGACTTCCGTCATCATGGTAGTTTTGAAAGTATCCTCCGGTAATATCAACAACTCGTTGGTTATAAAAACTTAAGATGCTTTCACAATGTTCAGCAATAAAATTTGCGTTATAAAAATCCATAATGTTGACCTTATTTAATACCTTATTATTTAATTTTGCTATATAACGCTAACCAAGCACTGTTAACATCACTAAGCTCGGGCAGTGCTGGAAAAGCACCGGGTTTTGAAACGGCAATACCGCCACATGCTGCAGCGAATAGAATCAAAGGCTTAAGAACCTGAGGATCAGAGATGGCCTGTTGATAAGTTGTAAAAGTACTTAACCCATAAAGTAAACCACCACTGAATGCGTCTCCTCCAGCAGTAGTATCAATGACATTTACCGTCGGAGGTTGAACCGTATACTTTTGACCATGACAATAATAATAAATATCTCCGCCACCATCAGTAATCACTATTAACTTAACGCCCTTAAGTAAACAGTCTTGAATATATGACTCAACACATTGCTGTTGTGCTAAATATTCAGCTTCTTCTTTAGAGAACTTAACAACATCACTTTGGCAAACAAGTTGATTAACTAATGAAACATCTATCTTATTTTTTGGCCATAATGAATCTCTAAGGTTTACGTCAAAACTGATTAAGTTATTAGCTTCTTTTGCTAACATTACTGCATGTACAGTTGTTTTTGATATGAATTCATCAGTTAAACTATTACTACAAAAATGAAATAAGCCTTGATTTTCAAACCAGTGACTAGATATTTGATCAGGCTGAATGAGAACATCTGCAGTTTGTTCTCGATAAAATGAAAAACTGCGATCACCCTCATCATCTAATGCGACAAATGCTAATGCTGTTTTAGCCGTAGGGTGACGCATTAAAAAATGTGTATTAACTTGGTAATACTCTAATGAGTTTTGTAAAAAATCGCCGAACATATCTGCACCGATCTGTCCGGCAAAATATGACCTACCACCCAAACGAGCAACAGCAACAGCGACATTTGCCGGCGCTCCTCCTGGATATTGTCGATATTCATCTAACATAATTCCTGATTCAGCTACTTTGCCAAAATTGAGGAAATCAATTAACGCTTCACCAAAACAAATGATTGGCTTCATATTCACACCTCCATAACTTAAATGAATCTTAAAAAACTACCAAGTCCTACAGCCCTTATTTACCTAATAACCAATCTAGCTTTGCACGAACAAAACGAATGTCATTAAAGCGACCATTCACACCAAAATCAAACTCTCCTAAAATACCGATATCACCATTTGGTAAGCGCACTATAGAGGAGTAATCAAAACTCCCTGCGTGATATACTTGATGTTGTGGCCAACTTTTACCGCTATCAAAGCTGGCATAAACAGCACCGCGACTTCTTCTGTTTTTTAACCTTGTAGTAGAGCCACTGTGTAATAAAATGTCATTACCATTTGGCAAGTCATATCGAATAACAGAGCCCATAGCGCCACTATCAGGTAAATCTTTTTGTGGTGTTAATTGTGACCACGTTTCACCACCGTCATTACTAAATGCTAACATTCTGTTTCCTTTAGCACGTACATCCATCATTAAATGGCCATCATTTAACTCAACCATTTGCGTTTCATTAGCTGAAATACCTGATTGGTTTTGCGCATAATCACTTATTTTCCAAGTTTTACCGTGATTATCAGAATAGGTGGCATAACTTCTAAATATTCGATCGCCGCCCTCACCCGTAAAATCGCAACTAGGCACTATAATACGTCCAGCGTACTTGCCTTTGCTCATCACCAGTGCAGGACCAGGACCTGTAAAGCTGGCATTAACTGGTGCTACACGTTTTGTTTGTGCGGTAACATCGACAGGCGCAGACCACGTTTTACCGTTGTCGTTACTGGTGATCAAATGGTTGGTTTGTACTTTTTCGCCTTTGTGGCCAGAATCAACAAAACCAATACCTTCATGGAATATGGCTCTTGAATGATAGTTTTCGGGAAAACGTTGGTACATGACTAAAATTTCACCTCCTGCAAGCACAACTGGTGTTGGGTTATTCAAGCTATCACTGCCGTGTTGCACTATAATTTGTAGTGCTTGCCAAGTTTTGCCACCATCTTCGCTACGTCGTAATACTAATGGCCCTTTAGTATGATCACTTTGAACTCGTCGACCTTCAGCAAACGCTAATAAATCGCCATTTTTAGCCACGACAAGCGCTGGAATTCGAAAGTTAGCATAATCTTCTCCTACGGTATTTTTATTGAATACTGTCACTAAGCTTAACTGATGATCTTCTATCGCTGATTGTACTTGAGCTATTTCATTCACATCGCCTTTGGGGGCATCAATCGCAAATAAAGAACACCCACCCAATAGCAGTGCAGAACATGTTAATAAGGTTTTCATTGAGTTTGATAGGTTGCTCTTTGTTTGGTTAATATTTTTCATATGCTAAATCCTGAGATCGAATACCTTAAAAAAATGTCGCTATTACTTGAAATAAAGTGCAATTGAGCTAGTGAATATTTAACTTCAAATACGCCCGTTGGGGGCAACACCGTATTTAAATCTTTAATGTAAGCTCATGCTCTAAGCATTACTTCCTTTAATAAACATGCTACAACCACTAATTAAATGTGTGGCAGATATAACAACAGTTATTTTTTTCATTACCGGTATTTTCATTAGTGACCTTTCACTTTTATGCTAGAAAGACTAATTGATTGACTGTTAAAGGGTGCTGCTGGCAAACCTGCTTTATTGCCTAAATTTGCCTTATTCATGGGGTCATCAAACCACCCATAACGCACCATAGCCGGTATTGATATGCTTTGGTGGCTAACGATAATGTGCTCATTTCTGATTTCGGCATCCGCCGCGATAAATACACCATCTGCTGCAGCTATTTCAAAACCGTTTAGTTTTGTTGAGTTGTCTAATAAGGTTAGCGCTGAACTGGCACTATTTTTTTGGTGAAATTGCGCTGATTTAAAAATCACTTTAATAAAAGAAGTTTCTTGTTCTGCGTAGGAGAAAATAGGTCCATTAGCAACAAGGTTTATGCCATAGTCATTACTTAATGCTAAACGCGCTAACCTATGCCCTACTGGTTTTTTATTGTTTGGGTGTACATCGGTTGGGTGGCCTAAGTCGTAGGTAATTGCCATACCAGTATTAGACACTTCGTTAGCTATCTCAAACTGCATTTGCCTAAATGGTGCCCAAGGCCTATTTAATCCTGGTAGCTGAACAAAATAAAAGGGTAAATCGTTTTTTTGCCACTGTTCACGCCAATCTGAAATTAAGGCTTTAAATTTTAGTTTACTCAGCTCTAGCAAATATTCACCTTGATATGATGAAGCTGAATGCTGAGTAGTTGAATGATAAATAGGCGCATTAGACTCTCCTTGATACCAAATAGCTCCCTTAATAGCAAAAGGCACTAGCGGTTTAATACCTGCCTCAAATAAAAAGCTCGGTTTGAAAGGGTGATTAGGTAAAGTTCCTGGGTACTCTTTGAACCACGCAGATAAATTATGCTTTGCTCGGCCAGCGCACCACTGTGGAATATTGTCGATCCAATAATCATTAAGCCTTGCTAGCGTTTTAATTGAAGCTAACTTTTCATGACTGATAAAGTTTTCCATCAAGCTACCACCAATGGCAACATTAATAATGCCAACAGGAACATCTAATTGTTGCTGCAATTTTTGCGCAAAATGATAAGCAACAGCAGAGAAATTTTTACTACTTTTTGCATTGCTAACTTGCCAGCCTTGGCTTTTAAAATAATTATCAGGGCGTAATTGTTCTAGATCTTTAACATTAAAAACTTTTTTTGTTGGATAGAATTTCTTATTAGTAAAATCAAGTAATCGCAGCTTGTTATTGTTTGCTTGCACTACAGCTTCATTGCCTCCCTGGCTCTTCGCTAAGGTAAAACGCATATTCGATTGACCACTACTTAGCCAAACCTCACCAACTAGCACATTATCAATGATGACTTTTTCTTTGGTGCCCTCACCTGTTATTACAACCTCAAGTTTTTCAGGGATATAACTTGCCTTTAATGGTGAAAGTTCAACAAACCATTCACCGTCTTTATCTGCCACAGTTGTTATTTTTTGCTTTAAAAAGCTCACGACAACGTTGTTCCCAGCATGAGCTTTTCCCCAAACGGGTACCACTTGTTGCTGTTGCAATACCATATTGTTAGAAAAAACGTTAGCTAGCGCAAAAGCATTAGCTATTTGACTATCGAATAGACTAAAACAAAAAATAAGGAGTGGAATTGAACTTTTCATTTTTTACCCTTTTACCCTAAGCTGATATGACGAGCAGTTAATTTTTGCTCTTTTAACATCCGTTTAATTGTTAACACTATTTCTGGATATTGATTAGATACTTCGTCTTGTTCACCAATACCATTTTTAGCATGCATCATATTGTAAAGATGAAACTCATCTTGCGAGGTGATAATGGCTTTAAAGTTTTTATAACGTATTAACTGTTTAAAACGGGCATCAACGGGTAGCATTTCTCTATAGTTAACGAGTTGTAGTTGATATTTACCAAGGTTAGCTAAATTGTGCCATTCATTGGCATCTTTCGATAAGTTATATAGTTCTTCACTGCCATCATAGTAACGAATAAATTTCCAATGCTTGACTCGCAGCGCATAACTCGCACGGCCTAAGGTGGTAATATTAAAATCTCTAACCTTTTCTTTATTGCCAGCAACTACATTTTTTAACGACTTACCTTCTAAATTACTCGGTATTGGCAAATTGGCATAATCCGCAATGGTCGGATATATATCGAGTAAACTAGCAAAACTTGCATGAGCACCCTTTTGTAATCTCGCTGATTTGGGCGGTACGATTATAAATGGTACTCGTGTAGAACCTTCCCACGGAGAATGTTTACCCCAATGCTCTTTCTCCCCTAGCTCCCAACCATGATCACTCCACAGCACAATCAAAGTATTGTCCTTATATGCGCTGTTGTCTAAGGCAGCTAATACTCTGCCCACTTGTGCATCGGCAAAATGAATAGCGGCTAAATAACCTAACACACCTGCTTGCCAAGCTTTATGTTTCTGTACTCGGTCAAAACTGCCCGACCAAGGATAATGCGCGTATTGGCGGGCTGTTTCAGAAAGATCTGATAAATCATTCCGTTGCACTTTAGGCAACGCAATGATTTCATTAGCAAAGGCATCAAAGTATTTTTTTGGCGCGTAAAAAGGTTGATGTGGACGATAAAAACCAAGACCTAAAAAGAACGGTTTAGTGTGTTTTTCAGCTAATTTCTCTGTTGCCCATTGAGCAATTTTACCGTCGGGCATCTCATCATCAGTTACATTTACAGGCCCCCAATCAAAGGTGTTATAACCATTTAAAGGTCTATCTAAGGTGTTATCAATACCGTTTAGCGGTAAGGTAGCAACTAAAGATTCCCGTTTTATTTGTTTACCCGGATAAATATTGTTAACAATACCGCTTTTCTCTTTTTGTGCTCTACCAAGAATATCTTTTCTAATGACTTTCTTACCTGGCGTCATATTTAATTCTTCCCAAGTAAATGGTCCACCAATTGCTCCAGCATCGGGACCATACTCATGATAATTTTCAGGTACCACCATCCCCATGGCATGATTTATTTTACCTGCGCCCATCACATGATAACCGTTGTTTTTTAAAAACTTAGGTAAGGCAGTAACCTCTGGAACGTAATCTTTGTACATACCTTTATTATGGTAAACGCCAGTAGTTTCTGGTCGCATGCCGGTTAAAACACTTGCTCTAGAAGGACCGCAAATAGGTGATACCGTATAAGCATTGGTAAAAAAGGCACCTCGATTTGCAAGCTTGTCTAAATTAGGTGTTTTGGCATTAGGATGTCCACCTAAAAAACCTACCCAATCATTAAGATCATCAATAGCAATAAAGAGTACGTTGGGCTTTGCTAAAGAAGCATCAGCTTTTTTAGCAATACCATCCTTAGGCAAAAATAATAAAACGATTAAAAATGCAATATTTAAAAACTTGTTCATTCCTACCTCTGTTACTATTTATTCAATTCATTAAGTTATATTTGTTCTGTTCACGCTAATCTGTTTTATCGAATTCAATCAATTTCTGCCACGGCACCACCCCTATTTTGTCAGCCCATTGCTGCCATTCATTTGCTAGTGTAGTCACCTTTTCTGGGTGTATTTTTGCTAAGTTGTTTAGCTCAGTCCGATCTTTGGCCATATTATAGAGTTCCCACCCACCTTGGGTTGGATAAGCCCGCACGCCAGCCCAACTGCCAGGGTATTCAGCAACTAATTTCCAATCACCTTTTCTGATTGCTTTATTACCTTCATGTTCCCAATAAATAGAACGTTCAGGTAAGCTTTTCTGCTTGGTTAACACAGAACTAAAATCTATACCTGCCATAGATTTAATCACCCTACCTTGATATGAATTTGGATAGTTAACCTGTGCGAGATTTAGTACTGTCGGCATCAAGTCGATAATATGAAGCGCCTGATGGCTTATCGTGTTTTTAGCGATATCCGGCCCCATAACAATTAACGGTGCAGCAATACCACCTTCATGCATCCACGTTTTATGGTTTCTAAACGGAGTATTTGACAAGTTAGCCCATTTTACGCCGTAAGACCCATAGCTATCTGCGCCACCTATTGCTTTATTGACCCAATCTCCAGCTTTAACATGCTGACCTTGAGGTGTTTCTTTAGGAATAACGGCTGAATTCCACGGTGTTCCCAAACGTTCTACCGTATTATTTAAATGCCCTTCTGGAGATGCACCGTTATCGGATAAGAAAAATATATAGGTGTTATCTAACTGTTTTTTATTTTTTAAGGTATCAATGATATTTTGAATACTCTGATCAACATGAGACATCATCGCAGCATATACTTCCATTCGATGCTGTTGCCATGCTTGGTTTGGCTCAACTTCCCAAGCAGGGACTTGCTCATCTCTTGGTGACAATTTTGTGTCTTTCTCTAATAGGCCTAATTCGAGTAATTTCGCATGACGCTTTGCTCTTAACACGTCCCAACCTGCGCTAAATTTTCCTTTTTGCTTGGCAATCATTGCTGGCTTTGCGTGTAAAGGATAATGAGGAGCGACATGTGACATGTATAGAAAGAATGGCTTATCTTGAACTATAGCCTCGTTGATATAATCAACGGATTTCTCACCAATCACATCAGTGTAATAAGTATCTTTATCAAGTTTTATTGGCTGGTTTCCTTCCACCAATCCGAAGGGATCATACAAAGAACCATGCCCAGGCAATGTGCCATAAAAACGCTCGAAGCCACGTTGTAACGGCCAATTATCTTTTACATCTCCAGGGTGCCAATTTTTTGTAACATGCCATTTTCCTGTCATTGCGGTAAAGTAACCTTGATTAGACAAAACTTGCGCCATCGTTACTGCATTTTTGCTAAGTTCTCCACGATAAGCATCACTGCCTAAATCTGAAACCATATGACCAAGACCCGCTTGATGTGGATAGAGGCCTGTTAATAAAGCAGCTCGTGAAGGAACACAACGAGCAGCATTATAAAACTGAGAGAATTTCATGCCCTTATTAGCAAGATCATCAATGGTCGGTGCACCTAACTCGCCACCATAACTTTTTAAATCTGAAAAACCTAAATCATCAACCATTATTATTATAATGTTAGGTTTGCTGCCATTAGTTGCATTGGCGTAATTAACTATAAATACATTAATGATTAGAATAAATTGCCAGAGTAGTTTAAGACGCATCAACTTACACCTATTAAACAAACCTAAACTTGCAAACAAAGCAACGTTAGGTTTAAGAAAAAAAGCCGCATTACTGCGGCAAAAAGGAATTTTTATTAAACAGCTTTATTGCCAATACACCCACAACAAAAGCTTCGCGAAATAGTTACAAGGTTTCACCTTGACTCTACATTATATCGTCGTTGTAATTACTGTAACGCTGGCAGGTGATCCATAAAGCCAGCAGCTGTCATTTTAGCGACAACATCTTCTTTCTCTTTTGCAGATAACGCGCGAATAGGAAGTCGCGGATCGCCAACGTCTATACCATGAAGAAGCATTGCTGCCTTACCTGCTGCAACGCCGCCATATTGAACAAGTGGACGGATAAGACCGATAACCTTGTCCATCAGAGCCGTTACGGTATCTTGATCACCTTTATTGAAAGCATCGAAAATATCTAGGTAAAGCGGAGCAGCGTAGTTATAGGTACTACCAACAGCACCAATAGCACCAACGGCAAGCCCACCCGGAAGAAACTCGTCAACACCAAATGGGATATCAAATTTTCCGCCACAAACACGCGTACAGCGTTGATATTCATACAGATCACCATGGTTGAATTTAATACCAGCAAGGTTAGGAATGACTTTGTCAGCTTTGCTAAGAAACGCTTCCATATCAAACATTACACCAGACATACCAGAGTGGTAATAATAAAAGGATTTTGTTGGAGCGGCGGCAGCTACTGTCGCGCAGTAATTGACAAGTTCATCAACGCTGCCTGGCTTGAAAAAACAAGGGGCAATAATGGAAATCCCGAAGACATCGAGTGTTTCGGCATGCTTTGTTAATTCTAGCGTATCAACAATTGATAATGCGCCTGTGTGAACCGTGATGCTAAGTTTACCTTGAGCTGCACAAACCCAGCGTTCAGCCACTGCCTTGCGCTCGGTCACTGAACAGTTGAGGCCTTCACCTGTTGTGCCACAGATATAAACACCTTTAACACCTTGTTCGATGAGCAGCGTGGCGATTTGATCGATAACAGGTAGATTAACCTCACCTTTTTTGTCAAATGGTGTATGAGGAGCGGCGATCAGTCCGGTAAGTTTTTGCATGGTAAACCTCTATAATTTTAAAGTATTGCATTGCCGCCAATCCATGTATTTGTTACATGATGCGACGAATTAGTTGTTGAAAGTAAGGTGAAATCGGCATTTGCGCCGAGCGATAATTGTCCTCGCTGATGATTTTCATTTAAAAATTCAGCGGGATAGCAACTCGCCATTTTCAATGCTTCTACAAGCGACACATTCAGCATCGTTTGTGCATTATTAATCGCAGTGATCATAGTTAACGCTGAGCCTGCAAGCTGCCCAGTTTGACTGGTTAATTTATCTCCCGACAATTGAATTTGATGACCGTCGAACTCAAACTGAGACTGCCCACTACCAATGGTTGACATGGCATCAGTAACTAACATCATTTTTCTTTTCGCTTTGGCTTGTGTGGCTAGTTTAGCTGTGGCTTGATGAACATGATGACCATCAAGTATCAAACCACACCAACTGTGTTCATCCAGTAGTGCCGCGCCAATCATGTTTGGCTCTCGTGACGTTAATGCAGACATGGCATTAAACAAATGCGTAAAGCCCGTTGCCCCCGCATCGAGTGCGGCTTGGGTTTGTTCATAACTAGCATTTGAGTGACCAAGACAAACAATGACTTGATTTTCGACCAAAATTTTTATCGTTTCTACTGTGACATTTTCTGGTGCTAGGGTGATGATTTTTACACCTAAGTCATCGCGGCAATAAAGCTCAAGCTCTTGTTGGCTTAGCTCTCTAATATGCTCAGCACTATGGATTCCTTTTTTCGGCACGCTAATATGCGGCCCTTCAAAATGCACTCCGATAACACCGGGCAGTTGTTTTGATATGGCGTCACTAATAACATCAGCAGCGCAATTTAGCGTCTCTAAATCACTCGTTATTAAAGTAGGCAAGAAAGCCGTTGTGCCATATTTACCATGTGCTTTTGTCATAGCAGTTAATGTTTGGATATTTGTTTCATGATTAAATAAGTAACCGCCACCACCATTGACTTGTACGTCAATAAAGCCCGGTGTTAATAATCCTGAAACATTAAGTTCTTTAGCACCTGCAACGGTATCAAAAGCGATGATTTTCCCGTCTTCAAAACTAATGGGTCTATCGGTATGAATATCTTTGCCATCAAACAGCTGGTCTGCTATTAGTGTGGTTATCATAATAATTCTAAGTTTTCTAAAATTTAAAAAAAGGTGAGCTGAGAGATACAGCTCACCAATACGCCCGAAACTTAATTATCTAGTTTGAGTTAGTAGACTAAAACTTAACAATTATGCCCGCATATAATTGACGACCAGTTAAGTCATACGCTATACCGTTCGAGTTAGTACCCACGTTATGATACTTTTGATTGGCGCCTATTAATTTTGGTTGTTCATCAAACACATTGTTAATACCAACATAGACACTGCTCTCTTCCAATATGCTATAACTGACACGAAGATCGTTATAAACGATAGCATCCGCAGAGTTCAACGCAGCAGAATCTGCAGTATTATCATTTTTCAATACTGTTGCAGCTCTATATCGTAGTTGCCAATAAATATTGATGTCATCAATGGTATAAGAGGTGTTTAGATTGAATGTAAAATCAGGAAATAATAATTCTCCTGTTAAATCACTTACATCACCCGTTTCAATACCTGTGATAGAATAATTATCAAGATAGTTTAACGATAGCCCGGTAAATAATGAGCCGCTGCCAATGTTGGTTTCATAAGATGCTTCTAAATCGAAACCACTTGTCTCTATCGTATTTTCATTATTGGTTGAAGAGTTCACGGCAAGTGCCGCTCCTGATTTACCATCACGTATAACCAAACCACCACATTCTGCGTCAAATTCGCTTGCAGCAACTTCATGACAACGATTTAGAATAATTGTACGATCAGTATTAGCAATCGCATCATCAATGGTAATGTCATAATAATCTAATGAAATTGATAAGCCTTCTATCGATTCAGGGGTATATATCGCGCCCAGAGTTAGGGTTTCGGCAGTTTCTTCTTGAACAGTTTCAGAGCCACGTAACAAACCCGAGGTATTTTGACTTTCAACTTGTGTTAAAGTGAAAGCTCCCGTATCGTCAATACGTCCTTGAATTGCGCCAATCGAGCGACAGTTATCAGCAACATTACCTGTATCCGCATTAGTAATGCCGTTACAAGGGTCAGCCACTACAGCCGCAGTAGCAGTACCACCGGCAAACAAATCACTTACGTTAGGAGCACGTACTGCAGTTGCCAAGGCACCACGAAAACGGAAAGTATCTGTTAATGGGGCATCAAAACCAAGACGCCAGTTAGATGTTTTACCAACGGATGAATAATCACCAAAGCGTACGGCAAAATCAAAAGATAATTGCTCAAGAACAGGTATATGGAATTCTGCAAAAACATCAATTACATCAAATTCACCTGCAGTGGCTTTAATTGCCTGACCACGAGTAATGCCTGCTTGACGCAGTGGATCAGGTGTTTCATGACCACTTTCCTTGCGATACTCAATACCACCCGCGAAACCTACTGGTTCAACATCATTACTTATCTCAAAACCTAGATCCCCTGATAATACGGCGCTAAAAACAGTTTGTTCTATAGAGCCTTCAATATTGGTATCTGCGGCAAGGTAAGTAAGAGCAGCATCAGAAAAACCTTGAACAGGAATTGGTGTACCATCATTATAATTACCAACAGTCCATGGGTTGATAGGCGCACAACCAGCAATTCTTGCAGTAGGGTCAGCACATTGATAACCTCCGGAGCCATCAGATTCAATGGTAAGTGCTTGACGTGCACGCTCTAAGTTAATATCGCCATGATTACTTTGTTTCTGATCAGTAACACCGTAAACTGCCGATACTACTAAGTATAAATCATTAGGGAGTTCATATTCATAATCGCCCGCAACACGGAAAGTAGAACGGGTATTCTCCGCACCACGGTCACCAAACTCCCAACCGCGGCGGAAGGTAAGGTTAAAATCATCCAATAACAACGAATCTGCGTCACCTAATAAAGCGTCACCTGCTGGTGTATTTGCAAACCAAGGATGTGTCGCTATATCGATGCCCGTTGTACCGCCTTTTGAAACTTTGAAAATATCATTTCTACTATCTAATGGTATGGGTTCCATCCGAGTACGTGAGTCAACCCGTGCATAGTTCACCGTAAAGTTTGCTCGAGAAACATCGTTGATGTCTAGGCTAAGACCACTGGCTACTGTGGTACGGTCAAGAGGTGAGAACATAGAACGATATTCATGGAAATTAAATGCACTAGAAGTATTCACATCTTCTGTACGTACAAAATCACGACCATCACCATGGACGTTACCATTACCTGTCATTAAACGCGCATCAATAGCATGAGATGAACCAATAAACTGGTAACCATTATTAACATCTGACCCGTCTTTTTTAACCGCTGATTGATGTACACGAGAAAAATCACGATCTCTGGCCATTAGTCCGTCATCAGTTGATTTACCAAAGGCAAACCAAGCATTACCACCATCAAAGTTTTTACCTATAGTGAGATCAAAGTCACTTTTATCACGATCGCCTTCACTGCTTTGGCCTACTTGAGCTTTAAACTCAACGCCTTCGAAATTTTTCTTTAAGATGATATTAATAACACCCGCTAGCGCATCCGAGCCATAAGCTGCTGACTGACCACCGGTTAATACTTCAACCCGTGAAATAAGCGCTGTTGGTATCGTGTTTAAATCAACGCCATAACCTGCACCTACTGACATACCAGAGACATAACGTTTACCATCAACCAAAACGAGTGTTCTTGATGAACCTAAATTACGTAAAGCAATCGTATTTAAACCACCACTTTGAGGGCTTGAGTTTGAATTAGAGCCACTAACAGAGCTAGTGATCGACGGCAATTTACTTAGTAAATCACCAATATTAACTGCACCAACACCTGCAATATCTTCAGCATCCATCACCTTAATTGGTGATGCTGATTCAAAATCGCCCTTTCTGATATGTGACCCAGTAATGATTATTTTTTCTATTTCTGCCTCTGCTTTTGCATTATCCGCATCAGCTGCAAAAGTATAAGTAGTGGCAGAAGCAATGCTTACTGCGAGTAGTGACTTAATAAATAGTTTTGATTTCAAAATGATATCCCCATATATTTTAATTTTTTTAAAACGTTTTTTCATAAACTGCCATGTTCTTTAACGATTAAATAACATGACAAAACAATCTTATCGCAGGTACGCTGTCGACCTGTTATACCACCATACCATTAAAAATATTTGAATGTCAAAGCTAAAATGACTATTTCTAATATTATGTTTATTCGTCAACTGTAAGAGTTTGATTTTATTATTATTTTTTGATGGATATATTCATTCGAAGCTTTTATTGAATGAACAACGACTGCCTCTAAGCATAGTTCGAATGAATGCCATTGGGGGGCTTAAGTAATTTTTACACGGTCATTTTTGATACCAACTCATTACTACCTCTGGTATTGAATCACCATCAGCCAATGACTTGTTTTTGTTGTCTGTATAAAGAAGGAGTTGTTTTCACTATTTTTTTAAAGTGACGATAAAAATAGCTAATATCCTCGTAACCTAAAGTGGCACTAATACTTTTAATCGGCAATTGCCCTTGTACTAGCAATTGACAAGCTGCTTTCATCCTTAAGCGTAATAAATATCGTTGTGGTGGTTCACCATAGAGCTTGACAAACTCAGCACGAAAATGACTTGGAGAGAGGTTCAATTGTGCCGCCATGGCTTCAATTTTTATTGGCTGCTCAGGCACTGCAGCAAAGCTATCAACCATCCTATTAAGCGAAGTTTTATATTTTGACTCAAGCAGTGCAGCAGACTTTTGGTGAGCCAGCTGCCCTAAAATAAGATGCAACAAGTTAACTTGCATTTGTTCTATAAAATTGGCATCTAACATGGTTTCATTATATGCGAGAGATCGTTCTATATCGGCAAGAGCCAAACTATCAATGGAATAAAATTTCGCGCCTTTTGATAAAACCCTAATTGAATCTAAATATGGCAATTCAAAATGATTGTCTGAAGATGTTAAAGAAAAATGCTGCACTGAGGCTAATGAGGTTTCACTTAATACGTTGCCCGAAAAATAGGTATTTGGATAGATAAGTAATGCTTCACCACGCGCTAATGTGAATTTAGTTTTTTCTGTAATTATTATTTCTACTTGCCCTTGATGAATAACCAATAAATCAAAAAAAGGCCAAGTTATCGGCCCAATAGTTTGTTTCTGGGTAAACTCACCATAACTACAACGGAGTAATTTCATTTTTCCACCACCTTGTCTTTCTATTGCTACTAAGCCTAAGCAAAGAAAATAACTAACCATGATTGTAATTACAAAAACATGATGGTATAACAGGTATACCGTCTTGTAAATAAATTACTAAATTATAAAAATGAAATATTTCGTGCTACCTTTTAAAACAATTAAACAAGTCTGCTACGTTTTAACCCTATCCGCTTGTGTAGTGTCAACGATGTATACTTCGATAAGTCAGGCAAAATCAAAGACTGATGCCACATCAACCACAAAAAAAACAAATGTAATTCTACTAATGTCAGACGATCAAGGATGGGGAGATGTTGCTTACAATGGTAATAAAATTATCCATACGCCATCATTAGATAGAATGGCTAATGACAGTATTAAATTAGATCGTTTTTATGCAGCTTCTCCTGTTTGCTCTCCTACACGCGGCAGTGTTTTGACCGGCCGCCATCCATTTCGCTACGGTATAGAATGGGCCGGTATTGGCCATATGCCCAAAAATGAGTTAACAATTGCAGAAGTACTTTCTGATAATGGTTATCAAACAGGCCATTTTGGCAAATGGCATGTGGGCGAATTAAGTAAAACCGTTAATCAAAGCTATTTCACAGGTGACTTGGCCGATCCTGAGCATTATTCTCCACCATGGGAAAATGGGTTTGATGTAAGTTTTTCAACCGAATCTATGATGCCAACCTATAACCCTTATTATTACCAAGGTGGAGAATACGGCACGGAAGATTATCGTCATTTACAAAAGGAGCCTACCGCACACGGTCAAAAAACAGGGGGTTTTCGTTGGCGCGATCATTACTGGACAGGTTCTGGGCAAATGGTTGACGATTGGCTAGCGGGTGATGATTCAAAAATTGTAATGGATAGAGCCGTTAGCTTTATTGACAAAAAAGTAGCAAATCAACAACCTTTTCTGGCTGTGATTTGGTTTCATACTCCTCATACCCCCCTTGTAGCAGGTAATGAAGACAGAGAGCGCTATGCTAAGCACCCAATTCAAGCACAACATTTTTATGGCGCAGTAACCGCAATGGATAGACAA
>Ga0209826_1000327_pt1 | contig 34798 bp, 30 predicted proteins | sample GOMGulsemesocosm_5_FD_184637 | JGI IMG/M metagenome (GOLD analysis project Ga0209826, IMG submission 184637) | Methane-oxidizing microbial communities from mesocosms in the Gulf of Mexico - GOM15C Gulf of Mexico (SPAdes) (version 2) | ecosystem: Environmental > Aquatic > Marine > Cold seeps... | reverse complement strand
GGTTGGATTGTGTGTATAACCGTCCACTAATACGGCACGCCCTGTACAGCCATCTTTCGCACGAATAACACAAGCAGTTGAAATGTTATCTTGTTTCAGTCGCTCTGTAATCCGATCAGCATCAAAGTCATCGCCCACCTTTATCATGCAGCTCACTTGCGATCCAAGCCGAGAGGCTGCAACGGCTGTGTTTATTGCTCCGCCGCCGAAGTAATCCGTAATGCTGTCCGCATCCCCTTTCCGTCCCTCTTCTAAAAGTAAGAACGAAGAGTTTGCATTATGAAGGGTTAGCCTTTCCACTTCATGTTTACCCAAAGTAGCAAATATGTCGATAGTAGCTGACCCAATGGTAAGCACGTTTAATGATTTAAAGGGCATTACATTCCAAATTAACTAGTGATTTCTACAAATCCAATCATCCAGTAATTTGCCTTCAATAATCAAGCTTAAATCATCATGCAGATCATGGTAGCCTGGGAGTAGTCCGCTTCTTTCTATCAAATACAGCTTATTGTTGCCCGTAACCCTTGATACCGAAAATGGTAAATATCTATTAATTCGAGGATCATTTTATATTTTAAGGCAGCGTATTTCCAATTCTAATGCACAACACTTTCCAGTTCCGGCGGGACCGTACAAAGCGTCCAATAGATGTCGATTGTTCGGATAACGTCAATGAATCCTTGATGTGCGACAGGTTTTATCAGATAACCGGCGACTGAAAAATTGTAACTGGCAACGACATCCTTTTCACTATTGGAAGTTGTTAGAACGACAACGGGAACTCTTCGTAAATCCTTATCATTTTTTACAATTTCTAAAAATTCTATACCGTTCATCCTCGGCATATTCAAATCTAGCAAAATTAAACATGGCAACGCCTTATCCGGATCTTCAAGAAATTCGATGGCCTCTAATCCATTTTGAGTTATTTCCAGCGGATTAGTAACCTTCAGCCGCTTAAAGGCACGTTCCGTTGTTTTTTGATCAACCACATCATCTTCTACAAGCAAAATTGGCCTATTAATGTTCATCTATATGTCCCCCATGATCATGTTTATAGAAAGTTACGAAGAATGTCGTTCCATCTCCGGGTACTGAATCAAGCCAAATCGAACCACCATGCATTTCAACAATTTTACGCGTAATACTTAGGCCTACACCCGTACTTTCAATTTCATCTCTTGGATTCAAAGTCTGGAATATTTTGAAGATTTTCTCAAAATATTCTCGCGCAATACCTGGACCATTATCGCGAACAGCATATTGGCAATATTCTCCAAAATCTTCGCAACTGATGACAAGAACACCTGGAATTTTATCCATAAATTTAATGCTATTACTCAATAAATTCTGAAACACTTGTATTATCTGAATACGATTTGCATAAATACTACTCATATTTCCAGTTAAGCTAATTTGAAAATCGTTAGATGGCCGAATTGATTCAATCACATCAGCCAAAAGCTGATCCATTTGAAGATACTCTTTCTTCGCACTTGCCTTACCCAAACGGCTGTATTCCAATATCCCGATTATCAAGTTATTCATACGCTCAGAACGATTTTTCAATAGTGTAAGTAACTCCGTTCCCTCATCGTCTATTTTTTTCTGATATTCATCGACAATAATATCGACTAATGACCGTATCGCACGAAGAGGTGCTTTTAAATCATGAGACACAATATAAGCGAAATCATCGAGCTCTTTATTCGACTGCTCTAATTTCTTTTGGGTAAATTTGCGTGATTTCACTTCGTTTACGAGAACATCTCTTGATACTGTCGTTGATTGCAGATCCATACTCATGGCGTTAAAGGCCGACGCAAGTGCGCCAATTTCACCGCCCACTTTAACAATTTTATCCTCAACCGTTGCATCCAAACGTCCCGATGCAATTCCATCGACAGCTTTTTTGAATTGGATAATTGGATTTACAATCGTCCTTCGGTAATAGAAAAAGGCAAAGCAAAAGAATATTATTGCAATCAGCGCAGCAGCAAATGTCAATTGTGTCAAATAGGAAGTCAGGGAAGTATTTCGCGCAATTGTTCGCTCAAGAATACCTCGATTATAAGCCGTTAGATCAGATAGAGTTGCATTAACCAATCTCCCCTTAAGACCCCACCTTAAAAAAACTGTCCTTTTGGCTCGTTGATCGTTTTCTCGAATAGCTTTAATGAGCTCTCGTCCAATCCGCGTATTTCCATTGTTTGCTATCATATAACGCCGAAGAATACGGGCGCCGCGAATTTCTGAGACGGTTTCTTTCAAAACATCTATGGTTGATTCAATTAGGTCATTTATCTCTGTACCTTTAGTCAATCCGGTATCATTTCTTGTATAACTGTAATCGAGAATATTGTCGGATTGTCTTTTATGTAAAACATTTAGTCTAAGCGTAAGCTGGTTCGCTTTTGACGTTGCTAACGCTTCCCTCTCCAAAATCTTACTTTCGGAATAGAGCTTGAATGTTACGAGCAATAGAGTACCGACAACAAGCAATAGAAAAGCCAAATTCGGTAAAATTATTCTAGTGTTAATTTTCATTCAAGCCCATCCCAGCATAAATGCCTTATTAATTACCACTCAAGTGTTACGGATTCGGGAGAAATCTCTAGCAGAAACCGCGCGTCTATTGCTGTCTTAAAATCAGGTACTGGCTTGTTAAATTTTCCATTATTCCGGTACCATTCTGCTTGTCCTTGAAGAACACTCAGCAATAAACTGCCAAGTTTTATTTCAGGGGAAAATGAGTCCCAAACTAGCGATGCGGTCTTTTGAACATTTTCTGGTAGTGTCTTGATTACACGTTTTTTAGATTCATCGGGATTATCTGTAAGATATACTTCCGCTCTCACAAGCGCCCGAAGTAGGCGTGTTAATGCTTCCCCGCGCCTATCCGCGACTTCTTTTTTTAAAGCAAGAACAGACACTTCTGTATAAACATCAGAATAAAAACTCACTAAACGATTACTATCCATTGCTTTTTGAGCGTGATATAAATTTGGGTTCCAAGCAGCGACTGCATCAATGTCTTTTGTTTTTAATGCATCGACAGCATCCTGAGGTTTTGAAGGAACAAAAGTTATTTCGGATTGATCAATCCCTTGACTGGTTAAGAACAGTTTGAGGAAAAATTCTGCATTTGTATTAATTGGAACCGCAATACGCTTCCCTTTTAGATCCCGCGCAGAAAAAATTCCTCGATCTTTTCGCGCAACCAGCCCTGTGTTTCGGTTAGAGTTATGCAATTCAGTAATGACGGAAAGTTCCGCGCCATTAAATGTCTCTACAACTATCGGTGTTTCGTACACCGTCGCGATATCATTTTTTCCGGCGATAACGCTGGCAAGAGCATCCCTTCCAGACGTGTAAGTGTCGTATTCAATTTCCAAACCTTCTTCAGTAAAATACCCCAAAGATTCAGCTAAATATACCAATGCAAATACAGCATTACCTGCGTCAGCCATTCGTAATTTTTCCATAGTTGCAGGTTTGGAGCTATCGGTATTAAAGACAACGCTTGCCGCTACGATACCCGCGGCAACAAATATACCTAAACCTATAATGTAATTACGCATCAGTTTCCTCCCAAGTATGGTCAACAATTCAGCCATCACTGCGACAAGGACAAACTTCTACAAAAATTAAAATCACCCGCCTATATTGAATGCAACGGGTTACAGGAAGATAGGTATGCGCCTCAAGATTGTGTTTTCTAACACCATACACGAACTTGGCGCTCCTAAGGATTGCATTGATAGCATATAGATAATTAGCTTTTCATGTTTATTAATAAAGTATTAATTTAAAAAAATTGAAAATAACACTCTGATAAGTTGTTTAGATATAAAAAATGATACCACTACGATAACAAGAATAAAAAATGCACATCATTCAATTTAATACAGAAATATAATTCTACAATTTGACTAAAAGAGACTTTGACATTTCTGTTAAAACCGGTGAAAAAATCGCGCCTTTTAGTGGTTAATACCTCGCCCTCTCATGCTAAAAAATCGCCCTCTCATGCTAAAAAAAAATGTTTGATTACAGTTGTGGACTGAAGCACGACGCCCATCAACTCCACTAACGATTTACTTCGATAAAATTCTTCTAAAATGATGGATTGGTCAGGCAATATTTTGGATGCAAAAATACTAATTTATGCTATAATTCACAAACTCTCCAAGCCTCCCAAAATCTGCTCAGGAGAAAGACAATGCCCATATCGAAAACATTGAAACGCTATCTTAGCGAACGACATGCCTCTTACGATACAATTACTCATCAATATACTGCATCTTCGTCTCAAACCGCGGAGGAAGCACATATTCCGGGTTCACGCTTGATCAAAGCAATTGTTGTAAGGAGTAGTAACGGATATAAAGTTGCCCTGCTTCCCGCATCTCATCATCTTCGCCTCAACAAATTGAGAAAAGTGCTCTCGGAGAAAGTCCAAATAGCAAATCAGGAAGAACTAACCGATTTGTTTAATGATTGCGCAGAGGGTGCCATACCTGCTCTGGGAATGGCTTACGGCTTGGATGTTGTTGTCGATACAAATTTGATTGATTCCGGCGATCTGTATTTTGAAGGCGGTGACCATCAAACCCTCGTCCATTTACAAGCAGAAACCTTGGATCAATTGCTTCAAACCGCGAAACATGGAGCCATTAGCCATCATGACAAAAAACCAACAGCAAGAAACGGCTACCGGTATTCACATTGCTAAGAAAATGCTCTAAAAAATTATTATCAACAGGATTTAGTGTTAGTAAATATTTCTCTTTTCCTTGACGAAGAGTCTTGCTTAAAATTCAATCCTCTGAGATCTTTAAACTAGATTTTGGATGAGGATATAACTGTATGACGTCAAGCGAGGATCAAAAGTATGGACAAGTGGTCATCGACCTCAATGCTGTGATTGTTGCTATTATTGAAGGGCAGCCTAAAGTTCTAATCGTTCAGCATACACCGGCAAGCCTAAATGCCTTTAATCAATCTATCGGCAACACCTCTCGTCCTGCGGATGATATTCTTGAAGTACTCCCCTTTGGTCCCTTCTATCCTTTGCAACATCGTACTATGGAAAGCAGCCTCAGATCTTGGGTAGAAGTACAAACAGAACGTGAAATTGGCTATGTAGAACAGCTATACACATTTGGTGATGCTGGACGTGATATGAGAGAAATCGAGGGCGGTCCACGAGGTGTCTCTGTTGGTTACTTAGCTCTTGTTCAAGATACAGGCCCCACAACGATCAAAAATGCTCATTGGCAAGACTGGTATCGCTACTTTCCCTGGGAAGATTGGCGTAGTGGTAAACCGGCCCTTCTCGATGCCCATGTTATTCCAGCACTAGAACAATGGATCGACCAATCTTCAAACCCAATACAAAAAAAAGAACGGCATGAACGAACTTGCATTACATTCGGTTTGAATAACATGCCTTGGAATGATGAGTTTGTGTTAGAGCGATACGAGCTTTTATTTGAAGCAAAAGTGGTTTTAGAGGCAAATCAACCAAACTCAGACGCTGGCAAAAATTTCTATTGTGGGGCTGCTATGGCGTTTGATCATCGACGTATACTTGCCACCGCCATTGGTCGCCTGCGTGGTAAGCTAAAGTACCGCCCGGTGATTTTCGAGTTAATCCCCCCTGCCTTTACATTACTTAAGTTGCAACAAGTCGTTGAAGCTTTAACCGGTGCACGGCTTCATAAACAGAATTTCCGTCGCCTTGTTGAGAAAAAAGGATTGGTTGAAGCTACGGGAAAAATGGAAGAACAGACAGGCGGTAGGCCAGCAAGTCAATTCCGCTTTAGACGCGAAGTTTTGACAGAACGAAATGCTCTTGGAGTTGGGCGAAAATAAGCAACACCGAGCAAATTTGGCTATTCATCGATGTAGAAGTGAATGCTTGAAAAAATAATCTAAAATTGTTGGTAAGGCATAATCTCGTTACTTCAACAGCTTACCTCTTATACTCTTAACGAGCAATAATACGCTTGACAAAAACTTATGCTCACGACTAGCATAAGGTCATTGGGGTTTCCCAATTTTTTTATATCGCCCTTATACTCAAAACGAGCAAAAGAGATTATCATGTCTGTCAACACAGTGTTAAACGAGATGGAAGAGCTTGAATACACGCCAGAGGTAGCGCAGCGGACGGCCTCTCTATTTGAGAAAGTATCTCATGCTATTAACGAGATTGAGTGGCCAGAATTTGCCCCTTATATTGACCGAATTGTTGAACTCAAAAAACAGCGTAATGCAATTGTTCTAGCGCATAATTATCAGACAAAAGATATTTATCACTGCATATCGGACATTGTTGGAGACTCCCTAGCCCTTGCACAAAAAGCTTCGGAGGTTGAGGCGGATGTTATCGTCATGGCCGGTGTTAATTTCATGGCAGAAACCACCAAACTAATGAACCCGTCGAAAACAGTTCTTATGCCAGACTTAAAGGCTGGTTGCTCTCTCGCAGACTCTATCACAGGGGAAGATGTGCGGGGATTACGCAAAAAATATCCCGGTGTGCCGATTGTGACCTACGTTAACACGTCCGTTGAAGTGAAAGCGGAATCCGACATTTGTTGCACGTCCGCCAATGCAGTCAAGATCGTTGAAAGTTTAGGCGTCGATCGGGTTTTATTAATTCCTGACCGCTTTTTGGCCGCCAATGTAGCAGCTCAAACAGATGTTGAAGTACTGACATGGGCTGGTGAATGTGAGGTGCATGAGCGTTTTACAGCTGATCAAGTAATTCATTTGAGAAAAGCCCACCCGGACGTAGTTGTCCTCGCTCACCCAGAATGCCCGCCAGAAGTTGTCCGCCAATCTGATTTTTCTGGCTCTACGACAGCAATGATTGACTATGTGTCCCTAAAAAAACCGGCTGAAGTCGCTCTGATTACCGAATGTTCCATGGGGGACAATATCGCGTCGGAAAACCCTGACACAAAATTTATCCGTTCTTGCAGTTTGTGCCCTCATATGCAGCGGATAAATCTTCAAAACATCTGTCATTCGCTAGAAACTATGAACCATGAAGTCACTATTGATCCAGCTTTAGCGGACAGAGCCCGTCTAGCTGTGCAGCGTATGCTTGATGCCAGTTAAATTTCCTTCGGCCGAAGAACAGCAAACACTGATTATTGGGACAGGCATCGCGGGCTTAATGACCGCGTTGTCGCTCGCACCCCACCCGGTCATACTTGTCTCCAAAGGGGCGCTTGGTAAACAATCGTCCAGTTGCTGGGCACAAGGTGGCATATCTGCCGCCATTTCCCCAGAAGATAGCGCTGATCTGCATATGCAGGATACCCTTGCTGTCTCTGGTGGAATTGCTGATGGGGATATTGTAGACCTTGTCACAAAAAACGGGGCTGACAGAATAGAAACCTTAAGGGGATTAGGCGTCATTTTCGATAAGGATGGGGAAGCACTCAGCCTTCGAAAAGAAGCGGCTCACAGCCACCGACGCGTCGTTCATGCGAATGGGGATTCTACGGGCAAGGAAATTATGCGCGCCTTGAGCGAGCAGGTTTTAAATAGTTCTCACATCACATTAATTGAACATAGTGAGGCCATTGATTTAATTGTACATTTAGGATCAGTTCAAGGTGCCAACATTATTCGATCTGGTATCGCAAAAACCATTCGAGCTCGGGCTGTCGTTTTAGCCACAGGAGGCATTGGACAGGTTTATAGTGCAACGACTAACCCGACAGCAGCTTCCGGTGACGGCCTTGCCATGGCGGCACGCGCGGGCGCCAAATTGCAGGATATGGAGTTTGTACAATTTCACCCAACGGCCATTAACGTAGAGAGATCGCCTCTCCCCTTAGCAACAGAAGCCTTGCGCGGTGAAGGAGCACTACTTGTGAACGACAAGGGCGAGCGTTTCATGGTGGACGAACATCTGCAAGCAGAGTTGGCCCCTCGCGATACAGTTGCGCGGGGAATATGGCAGCAAATCAAACAAGGTCACACCTGCTACTTAGACACACGACAATCAGTCGGCTCAGATTTTGCAAAATTTTTTCCAACAGTCTTTGGCCATTGCACCGACCATAACATTGATCCGGAAAGGGAAATGATCCCGGTCATTCCTGCCGCGCATTATCATATGGGTGGTGTTGCGACGGATTCTCGCGGGCGTACGTCATTGAAGGGTCTTTGGGCATGTGGTGAAGTAGCCTGTACAGGGCTTCACGGGGCCAACCGACTTGCCAGTAACTCCCTATTGGAGGCTGCTGTGTTTGCCCCCCTCGTCGCGAAAGATATTATTCAACAGTTCCCGCAACCAATGCTTCAACCTCTCCCGGTAGAGTTACCGACTATCTATGTGGAAACTAACGCGGAAACGGCTGCTATTGAACAATTACAACATTTGAATTATCAATATATTGGCCTGTGTCGAGATGAAACAGGAATGCTCAAGTTACTTGATCATCTAAGCCAAATTGAAAAACGGTTCCCAGAAAAATCACCCCGCCTCACGAACCTTTTAACATGTAGTTTGCTCATTGCAATGGCGGCCCTCCGTCGCCGGGAAAGTCGCGGTGGGCATTATCGATTAGATTTTCCAAACATCCATTCTGACTTTGAACAATCAGTCCAAGTTACCTTTCAGGAATGCAGACGCGATCAACAGCTGCTCTCCATACCTCTTGCATCTTAAAGGCACCCTCGTCATGAACAACACTCTCGCCCCACTCCCTATTCCCCTAATCCGCAGATATGTTGAAAATGCATTGGATGAAGACCTAGGCTCAACCGGAGACTTGACAAGCAGCAGCGCAATTCCAGCAGACGCAAACTTAAAGGCCTCTGTCGTAAGTAGAAAAACTGGCTGTATTGCGGGGATCGATCTTCTAAAGACTGTGATGCTAACGTTATCCAATGATGTTGACGTGCAGATTGAGAAACATGATGGAATGCGTGTATCCCCCGGTGAGGTCGTCGCCACATTATCAGGGCCCGCTAGAGCAATCTTGAGCGGAGAACGAGTAGGCCTCAATTTTTTGGGTCACATGTCCGGCATCGCGACTGCCACCCGCGAGATTACTGATTTGGTGACTGGATTGGATGTGAGGGTCACTTGCACCCGAAAAACCACACCGGGCCTTCGTGCACTGGAGAAATATGCAGTTCGTGCCGGGGGTGGATTTAATCATCGATTTGGCTTGTATGACGGGGTGATGTTGAAAGACAATCACATTGCTGCCTTGGGCGGCGATATTGGCCGAGCTATTGACACTGCACGGGCTCATGTGGGCCACATGGTGAAAATTGAAGTAGAGGTTGATACTTTAGCGCAACTGACCCGTGCCCTACCTCATAACCCGGATATTATATTGCTCGATAACATGACTTGCGAGACCTTGATTGAGGCTGTTCAAATGATTGATGGTCGTGCAATTGCAGAGGCTTCGGGTAACATCAACCGTAATACTGCCCGTGCTATCGCAGAGACTGGCGTCGATGTTGTTTCTCTCGGCTGGTTAACCCACAGTGCTCCTTGCCTTGATTTAGGCTTGGACATTTTGTAACTGGTCAACAGTCATTGCAGATATGTTTTACGCAATATGGGGTGCTTACGGGCGCCCTTTTTCATTTCCAACTCCATTTTACAAATGAATTTAACCTGAAACTAATGTCGCTCACTTAATTGGCATTTGATTTTAAAGGAAAAACTAAATTATACTAAAATCATAATAAGAAGACTTTTTGTATGTCGACTATTCACCAATAGGGAGATTTATGATGAAGAGGCTGATTTCGTTATCCATTGCCGTAGCACTTGGCGCAGCACTTATTACTAGTGAAGTCGCTGTAGCGCAGAAGAAACATGCACCAAAACCCGCATGGGGTGCCATGGTTGGGGGTCTGAGCGACATTCAAAGCATCACAGCCGCCATGATGGTTTTTGATATGAAACGGGCCGCTCAAATTGCCGAAGGGTTACAAAAGCGGGAAACTTATATCTCCGGTATCGAAATGTTGCCGCCACCGGTTAGAAAAGGCCATGGTAAAGTTGCCGAGGCTGCTGCAGTCCTTGTTGCGGCTGCAAAATCTGGCGAAGAAAAAGATGTTGCAAAAGCTCTTACAGGTGTCATGAATGCTTGCAACGCCTGTCATTATGACCTTCGGGACGCTGAACGCCGCAAGAAAATGAAATAGTGACTAAAACGTCCCCCTTTAATCGATCAAAATTAAGGGACATTGTCTTTTCGCATTCTGGAAAAGAGACGCGTATATTTTGCGCGTTTCTTTTTTTTCTAATATTTTCTCTTGTCCAAAACCCTGTTTTCGCTCAAACAGACTTAGTAACAAAAGGCAAATATATAATCCGTGCGGCAGGCTGCCTTAGTTGTCATACGGATAAAAAGGGCGGAGGTAAAGAATTTGCCGGCGGTCGTGCCCTCCCAACTCCATTTGGAATTTTTTATAGCCCCAACATAACGGGTGACGTAAAAACCGGTATCGGCAGCTGGAGTGATAAAGATTTCCTCGCAGCTGTCAAATCAGGAATTAGGCCTGATGGTTCCCACCTTTTTCCAGTGTTTCCCTATACCAGCTATACTTTAATGACAGATCAGGATGTCTTGGCAATCAAAGCCTATCTCTTCTCTCTTTCGCCTGTAAAACAACAGAATAAAACCCATACAGTAAGCGCCCCTTTTAATTGGCGATGGACGGTAGGCTTCTGGAAGATGCTGTTTTTTGACGAGAGAGAATTTACACAAGATACGGCTCAAAGCACAGAATGGAACCGGGGCGCGTATCTTGTAACGGGTCTTGCCCATTGCGCCGAATGCCATACGCAGCGAAACCAAGCCGGTGCTATCGATAAATCCATGTGGATGGCCGGAACTCAAGATGGCCCAGAGGGAGATGCTGCCCCAAATATAACGCCTGCTTTTTCAACCGGAATTGGATGGTCTCTGGATCAACTCAGTTTTTTCCTAAAATCAGGGACGAAACCAGATTGGGAGCGCGCCGATGGCCTGATGTGGGAGGCTGTATCAGATGGCTACAAACATTTAAGTGATGAAGATCTTCGTGCAATGGCAGTTTATATTAACTCCCTGCCGCCTATTGAGAATTATATTATCGGCTACTAGCTTTCGTTACGACGCTGGATCATTCAGCTATACTTTACGGACCCCTTGTGCCACGTTGCAGTCATATAACTAATAATAACGCGACCAAATCGCGATCGCTCGACAGAGCATAAATAAGAGGAATAAAATCATGGATGAGAGCAGAATACCCATTTTGGTTGGATGCGGACAAATTACCCAACGGGAACAGGATCCACTAGCAGCTCTCTCTCCGATAGACTTAACAGCAGACGCTGCGCGGAAAGCATCCAATGATAGTGGTGCGGGTGCGGCGTTGCTAGATGCCCTCGACACTATTGTTGTTATTCGGGGGTTCTCTGATACCAGTTGGCGGTTTGTTTGCCCTTTCGGTAAATACAAAAACCCGCCCCTATCCATAGCCAATAGACTGCAATCAAAGCCTGCGAAGCGTCTGGTTTATACATATGCAGGCGGAAATATGCCCCAATGGAGCGTCAACCGACTGTTTGAGATGATTACGAAGGGTGAAGTAGAGGCTGCACTCGTTTGCGGCGGCGAAGCCCTCTCCACTCAAAAGTCGGCTCAACGCGCCAAAATCGAGCTTGATTGGAATGAGGATCCGGGCGGCCGTTACGAACAATGGGGCGTTGATAAGCGAGGCTGGAACGAGGATGAAGATCGGCACGGCATGACCGGTGCAATTTTCGCCTACCCAATGATTGAAAATTCTATCCGCGGAGCAAAAGGACGAAGTCTTTCGGAGCATAATGCTAAAATGGGATCTCTCTTATCTCAATTTTCCGCTGTGGCAGCTAAAAACCCTCTTGCTGACCGGCGCACGCACTACTCAGCGGCACAAATTTCGGCGCTGGATGCCAGCAACCCCTATATTGGCTTTCCCTATACAAAATTGATGAATGCCAACGCGTTTAATGATCAATCCGCCGCCCTGATTATGACATCCGTAGCAAAAGCCAAGCAGCTCGGTATTCCAAAAGACAAATGGGTGTACTTGCACGGTTGTGGGGATGCCTATGATCATTGGTATTTAAGTGATAGAAAAAACTTCCATACCTCCCCCGCAATGGCGGCAGTGGCGGAAGAGACTTTTTCCATGGCACAAAGTTCGATGGAGGAAATGGACTATCTTGACTTATACAGCTGCTTCCCCTCTGCCGTTGAAATCGCGTGTTCTGAAATGAATTTATCTGAGAATGATCCCCGCGGCTTGACCATCACAGGTGGCCTTCCTTATTTCGGTGGCCCTGGAAATAACTATGTGACCCATTCCATTGCGGAAATGATGAACAAACTCCGCCAAAGTCCCGGAACAAAAGGTCTTGTAACTGCAAACGGTAATTACATAACAAAACAATCTGCTGGCCTCTATTCCACGGACCCAGCCCCCCAGCCCTTCGCGCCAAAAGATCCTGCGATTTATCAAGAAAAGATCAATATCGACACAGGTCCCAACGTCTCTCAAACTCCGATTGGTCGCGCTCATATTGAAACCTACACAATTATGCACGATCGCAACGGACCAACTTTTGGTCTTCTCTATGGTCGATTGGAAGACGGTAGCCGTTTCATAGCAAACCCACCGAAGGACACAGCCTTACTCAGCGAAATGACAAAAACGGATTATTTGAATGCGTCTGGTAAGGTTAGCCAAATTGATGGACTGAATGTCTTTTCTCCCGAGTGATTATCTTATCTTCCTCAGTTATCTAAACTTTTCATGAAAGTATTCACTTCTTCAAAAAAGAGTTTGAACTCAGGAGTGCCTTCTAAAACCACATGATTATTCCCGGGCAGGTCAACAAATTTGGCCCCGGGAATGTTTGCGGCAATTCGTCGACCTTCAGATACAGGTACCCGAGTGTCTCCACGGCAATGCAGTACTAGAGTAGGAACGTTGATTTTCTGGGCGAGCTCAGTCATTTCTACATGGGCGTTCATATCAAAAATACGGACGGCGTTTTCAGGGGCCGCGCAAACACGCTGTAATTCATCAAAGCTATCTGCCTGATCTGAGGTTGCATCAGGTATAAACATAGAAGTAAATAGATGGCGAAAGGCAGGATTCGTGGAGCCCCACCCTTGTGTTATTATCGTCTTCGCTGCTTCAAACAAGCTTTCCTGTTCCTTTGAATGGCGTGTTAGCATGCCTCTAACAAAACCTCCAAAAAGGATGAGGGCACGTACTTTTTCTGGATTTTGCAGTGCATAGCGTATGGAAAAGGCACATCCCTGCGAAATACCTAACAAAACAAACCTATCCAAATTTGCAGCTTCTACTACCGCATCCATATCAGCGATCATTGCGTCTTCGGATATCTCTTCCACATCCCAATCGGACAAGCCATTGCCTCGTTGGTCGAACCGAACCAATTCAAACTTTTCAGCCAAATTCGATAAAAATGGTCCCCAAACAGGACTACGCCATTCGTAGTCAATATGGTTGAGCCAATTTGGAGCCTTAAATAAAACGGGCCCTTTCCCTACACGGGCATACGCGATTTGCGTATCATCAGACGAAATACAAAAATTCACTTCTTGATTAAGGGCAACCGCATTCTCTTTAGCTTCTTTTGGGCGGTCATCTGGGCTCCACTTCCAAACTCGAATTAAGCGTTCAATATTTTTTACTTTTTGATTACCTAAGTCGCGGAACGGATCAGTCAATTCATCCAATGTCATTTGATAAACTTGATCGGAAACACAAATCCCGCCTGGCTCTGCCAGCCCTTCAAGGCGCGCGGCTACATTCACACCATCGCCGAATATATCCCCTTCATCGAACACAACGTCACCGACATTGATACCGATACGATATTGGATCCTTTCGCTATACTCCTGACCTTTTTCTCTTTGTGGCATCCCTGCCTGAATTTTTAAGGCACATCGTATAGCATTATGGGCACTAGAAAATTCAACAAGTAGGCCGTCTCCAGTTGTCTTTATTATATTGCCTTCATAGACATTAATTTCTGGATCAATAAACTCTCTTCTATGAGCCTTTTGTCTTGAAATTACCGCCGAAGCATTATGTTCCATCAAGCGACTAAAACCATACATATCCGTCATCATTATAGCGGCTAGTCGTTGTTCCATTACTTGGCCTTCGGTACAGGATTTAACATACAGGTTATAATTAGATTATCATAATGTGCCTGTAGTTTCTGGAAAATTTTTGTATAATTGAATACCAAGTACGCGCCAAAAACGTAATATTAGAACAATTTTCGTCGGTTTTCCAGTCATATACAACAAATTTTCATCTACATTAATTATTCAAATTTAGATGAAAATTGGTGAATAAATGACGGTTCCAGCTCTATCAATAACTCGACGTCTTCGTAATACACCGTTCACTGATCACGTGAATATTGCAGGGGTTAAATCCTATACTGTGTATAATCGTATGCTTCTCCCTACATCTTTCAATTCCATGGAAGAAGACTATTTTCATTTGAAAAAACATGTCCAAGTCTGGGATGTGTCCTGCCAGAGACAAGTATCTGTTAAAGGTCCAGACGCAGCAGCACTTATGCAACGATTAACACCAAGAAATCTTACTAATATGGTCGTTGGGCAGTGTTATTATACTCCCATCGTGAATGATCAGGGGGGCATGCTAAATGACCCGGTCACTTTAAAACTCGCTGAGGACCACTATTGGATTTCTATCGCTGATGGTGACCTTTTATTGTGGGTAAAAGCGCTTGCTATTGGCTTTGGATTAATAGTTTCTATTGAAGAGCCTGAAGTTTTCCCCCTTGCTATTCAAGGTCCCAAAGCGTCTGAGCTTATGGAGCGCGTGTTTGGTCCCGAAATTCAAACCATTCGCTTTTTTCGTTTTCAGGAATTCACTTTTGAAGGCCAGAAGCTCATTATCTCCCGTTCTGGATTTTCCAAACAAGGTGGGTTTGAAATCTATTTGAACCGCTCTGATCTTGCAGCTCCGTTATGGAATACACTTTTCAAAGCCGGTGAGGACTTGCAAGTACGAGCAGGATGTCCAAACCTTATTGAACGGGTTGAATCCGGTTTGCTGTCATACGGAAATGACATGACATCTGAAAATACACCACTTGAGTGCGGGTTAGGACGATTTTGCAAAATTGAGAGTGATACGAATTGTATTGGGAATGAAGCTCTCCAAAAAGAAGCAAAAGCGGGTACTAAATGCCAAATCAGATCAATTGCGATTGAAGGCGATCCACTTTTCCCTTGCGATGATAAATGGCCCCTATTTGATGGGGAAAACCATGTAGGTGATGTCACCTCTGCTGTGTGGTCTCCTGATTTCGAGACTAATGTTGCTCTTGGAATGGTCAATAAATCTCATTGGGAAAATGGCACATCGCTCGTCGTTCAAACACCACAAGGTATTCGAAAAGCGATTGTGTATGAGAAATGCTTTGCTGATCGACAGTAAAAAACCCGTCCCTGAAAAAAATCGGTTTTCCTTCACTTAATGGCTTGATTTCTCAATGGCACGGCAAGAGGCGCATAGTCTTCGATCCATGTTTTTTGGCCCACAAGCTTCAAGCCTAAGCTAGATATCCAATAAGGAAGATTTGTCAGCTTTTCCCGGCGGCGATTGCGGCTCAACGCCCAACTTACTCGCTCTTTACGGTTCTCCGTAAGTATGTCGGCAGCATTACTCCAATTATCAGTCTGAGTTAACATATCACCTAAGACAAGCGCGTCCTCTAACGCCAGTGACGCCCCTTGAGCCATGAATGGCGGCATCCCATGTGCTGCATCCCCCATCAAAACGATGCGTTTCTCGCCCCATTTTTCAAGAGGAGAAAGTTCATCAAGAGACGACCAAATAAGAGAACTTTTATCCACCGAACCTAAAATTGACGAAACTGGTTCAGGAAAATCCATAAAATATTCAAGGAAATTCTTCTCGGTAAATATTTCACCAGCTCTAGGTTGTCTCCCGACATAAACATAAGCTTCGGAATTGGACATAGGGACTATCAGAAATTGGGATTTTTTTCCCGCATAAAGAGTCCAATCCGTAAGATCTTTTGGACGATTTATGACAAATCGACAGCATAAATCGCCTACACGGCGCATTGGTGTTGCACCCTGTGTCAATTCCCTAATCGAAGAATGAAGACCATCGGCACCTATTACTAAATCAAATTTTTCCAGGTTCCCATTCTGAAAAGTGACATCAACTGTGCTTGAATCCTGTTGTAAATTCGAAATCGTCGTCCCAAAACGGACGTCAATATTATCTAGGCCATCTAACAAGATGTCATGTAGATCACGTCTTAAAATGCCTAGACAAGGGGCAGGTCGTCCCCAAACCTTTTCAAGATCAAGCCGTAACAGGCGGCGACCCTTTGCCGACATTATATGGCGATGATCAATCACAAACCCTTTTTCGCGCGCAGCTTTACCAAGCCCAATCTCATCAAGTGCAGCAACACCGTTACCAGGCACATAAATGCCTCCGCCAGTAGGGCGCCATTCGTCGGTTTTTTCAATAAGTGTCGGTGAAAAACCTTTTGTAGATAGGACCCTAGCCGCAGCAAGGCCAGCGATACCTCCGCCGACAATGAGAATTTTTTCTGTACGCATCACGTTCCCCCAAACGATAATTTTACAGTTATATTGCCATTAAACAGTGGTGTTTTCCATAATATTTATCACTAGATATTCATAGCCTAACTTGACCACTAGAATTCCAATAACTGTCCAGACAACAATGACAAATGTGGCTGCTATTTTACTAACAGGACGATCGATAAGCTCAGTCGCTTTTTCTACATACTCGAACCACAAGACTGGCGGAATAAGCCGTATGGTAATTGTAATTCCTATAGGTACGAGAATAATGTCATCCAAATAACCGATTATTGGAATAAAATCCGGTATCAAATCTATTGGCGAAAAAGCATAAGCTGACACAATTGCAGCCGAAACTCGCGCATACCAAGAGGTTCGAGAGTCTCGTGCTGCAATCCACAAAGCAATTAGGTATTTTATTAGGTCCCCTGCCCAGGCCCTTATTCGCTCAAAAAGCTCTTTAGCCCAATTCTTCAAGGCGTAAAAATCACTCTACTGTTACGGATTTAGCCAAGTTACGCGGCTGATCAACATCGGTTCCCTTCATTACAGCGACATGATAGGCCAGAAGCTGAACAGGGATTGAATAAAGGATGGGAGCAACAAACGGATCTACGGTTGGGATTTCAACAGACCCCATCGCCTTGTCCCCTAGCTGTTTGATGCCTGCCTCATCCGACAAGAAAATGACTTTGGCGTTGCGGGCCATAACTTCTTGCATGTTTGACGCGGTTTTCTCGAAATAATGATCCGTTGGCGCCACCACAATAACCGGCACCACTTCATCTATCAAAGCAATAGGTCCGTGTTTGAGCTCACCCGCAGCATACCCTTCGGCGTGAATGTAAGACAGCTCCTTCAGCTTTAAAGCGCCTTCTAACGCGATTGGGTAACCGGGCCCACGTCCGATATATAGAATATCGCGAGATTCAAATATCTTCTTCGCGAGGTCTTTGATTTTTTCATCATGATCCAAAATCTCAGCTGCACGTGCTGGGACTTCAGAAAGGGCTGCACATAATCGCGCTTCTTCATCGCTAGACAAATGCCCACGCTTCTTGCCCGCATCAATAGCGATACAGGCGAGAGTTACAAGCTGGCAGGTGAAGGCCTTCGTTGATGCAACACCAATTTCTGGACCTGCTTGCGTGTGAAAAACAAAATCGGACTCCCGGCCCATTGAGCTTTCTTCAACATTGATGATGGAGGCAATATGCTGCCCCTGCTCTTTTGCATAACGTAGTGCCGCCAGTGTATCTGCAGTCTCTCCAGATTGAGAGATAAACATAGCAAGGCCGCCTTCGGGCAATGGCATGCTGCGATATCTGAACTCCGACGCGATATCCACCTCAACGGAAAGGTTGGCCAATTGTTCAAACCAATATTTGGCTACCATTGCCGCGTAATAGGACGTCCCGCAAGCAACAATCGTTATTTTTGGGAGATCTGACCAGTTGAAAGGCAGTTCTGGTAGGGTGATAGTCCGGCTTTTTGGGTTAAAGAAACTGTTTAGCGTCTCCCCAATCACCGCAGGTTGTTCCATGATCTCTTTCATCATGAAATGACGGTGGTTACCCTTCCCGATGATAGCACCAGTAAGTTTTGTTTGCTTAATCTCTCGTGTGACTTCTGCCCCATGCTTATTGAAGAAAGTGGCGCCCTCTCTACGAAGAACGGCCCAATCGTCTTCCTCCAAATAAGAGATGCGGTTCGTAAGTCCAGCGAGAGCAAGGGCGTCTGAGCCAAAAAACATCTCCCCGTCTCCCCAACCAACGGCCAAGGGTGCGCCCCGCCGCGCACCAATCATTAAGTCTTCTTCACCTTTGAAAATAACTGCTATTGAGAAAGCACCTTGAAAACGTTTCAAAGACAATGCCATTGCTTCTTCGGGTGTTTTTCCTTCTTCAAGGAAACTGGTGATCAACCAGGCTGCAACTTCTGTATCCGTGTCTGATTCCAATTTATAGTTGCGCTCTTCCAGCTCCTCCGCAAGTTCCCGGTAATTTTCGATTATACCATTATGCACGAGTGCCAAATGTGTTGTCATATGTGGGTGAGCGTTTGATTCATTCGGAACCCCATGTGTTGCCCACCGAGTGTGGCCAATTCCAACATGTCCCTCTATTGTGTCGACCTTCAATACCGCTTCGAGGTTCTTTAATTTTCCCTCAGCACGACGACGGTCCAACCCGCTTTTAGATAGGGTTGCAATTCCCGCACTATCATACCCACGATACTCAAGGCGGCTTAAGCCACCGATCAATGAAGGTACAACGTCTGCTTTCCCCAACACGCCAATAATTCCGCACATACAGGAACCTCTTTTATATTAATTTCAATTGTTTGTTGTTATTTAGTCAAGCGTTTCTTTAACTCACGAAACCGCTTTGCCCATCCAGGTTTTATGGACTCGATTGCCCGCTCCACCGCAAGCGCATTAGCCTCAACCGATTTGGTTATGGTACTCCCCGCACCGACGATTGCCCCGTCCCCGATAGCAACAGGGGCAACAAGTGCTGTGTTCGATCCGATAAAAGCACCAGCACCAATATCCGTTTTATACTTATTGTAACCATCATAGTTACAAGTAATAGTACCGGCTCCAATATTTGCCTCAGCCCCAACACGTGCATCACCGATATAGGACAAGTGACTGACCTTTGCCCCTTTTTCCAACCTTGATTTTTTCACTTCAACAAAATTTCCAATTTTCACATCTTCGGAAATTTCAGCACCGGGCCGTAATCTTGCAAAAGGGCCGATTTGAGATCCAGCCCCAATGACCGCTCCCTCAATATGCGAATTAGCTTTAATCCGGACGTTATCGCCGACGGAAACACCCGGACCAAAGAACACATTGGGCTCAATGATAACATCTTGCCCTAAAACCGTATCATGGCTGAAGAAAACACTATCAGGATCAATAAGTGTTGCTCCGGCTAACATGGCAGTCGTCCGCCAACGTTTCTGAACTATCTTTTCAGCTTGTGCAAGCTGAACGCGATTATTCACTCCGAGTAATTCAGTATCTGCACTTTTTACGGCTGTGCAAATCAATCCCTTTTTCCGAGCAATTTCGATGATATCCGTAAGATAATATTCTGCTTTTGAATTTTTATTCTCAACAGCACCAATAAGATCGGCAATGTGGGACCCGCTAATTGCCATTACACCTGAATTACTAAATCGAATTTTTCGTATTTCATCGGTGGCATCGAGTTCTTCAACAATTGCCTCCAACTCACCGCTCGCTGTTGTTACTAATCGACCATAACCAGTAGGATCTACTGGCTCGAACCCTAAAACAGCGACCGCTGTGTCATTTCCCTGCCGGCGCGCCTCAACCAGATTTTTTAATGTGTCTGCAGTAAGCAATGGCGTGTCACCGTAAAGGATAAGAACATCACCATCAAACCCCATCAAGGTATCAAGCGCGGCACCGACGGCATGGGCCGTACCAAGAGCTTCTTCTTGCACAGCGATCTCTGCGGGGTAAACCTCAGCTCGAACATTATCCATACCCGGCGCGACGACAACAATTGTCTTTGTCGGATCCAATTCTTCCAAAGTTCCAAGCAAATGCGAGATCATCGCACGCCCAGCTACCTGGTGTAGAACTTTAGGAAGTTTGGACTTCATGCGTGTCCCTGAACCCGCACCGAGTATTACCGTCGCAATCGCAGTCATCTAGACTCTCTTTTAGTAGAAAAACTTGAAAACAAAATTATAGGTTGAACACACTGTCGCACACTGTTTACCATTAGGCCAAATCAAACAATGTTACTGGATTTTTCAAACATGTATTCTTTGCGCCTTCTTTTTGATCTTGATGGCACCCTGCTGGATACCGCTCCAGACCTTCATGCCACTTTAAATCACTGCCTTAAAGCTGCGGATCGGCCGACTGTCACGTTGGATAGCGTTAAACATATGGTTGGTCAAGGTGCGGTTGCTCTTTTAGAGCGTGGTTTAACGGCAACGGGTGGCATGGTTTGTACTGAAAATTTTGAAAAACTGGTCACATTGTTCTTCGATTATTATGAAAGACACTTAAGCGCTCACTGCTACCCTTATGAAGGGCTAATGGAATTGTTACCAGTCCTTAAAGAACAGGGCTGCGATATGGCAGTTTGCACTAATAAACCAGTCTCATTCGCCAAAACAATAATTAAAGATCTAAATCTTGATACTTTTTTCCCTGTCATTACAGGAGGCGATAGCTTTGATGTGAGAAAGCCAGATCCGGGACATATTTTAAAGACTCTCGATCTAATGAATAACCGATCGGGGCCTACTGTTATGATTGGGGATACCCACAACGATATTGATGCTGCAAACGCGGCAAATATTACGAGTATTGCGGTTAGTTTTGGGTATTCCGATACCCCTGCAAATAAGTTAGGGGCTAATTATGTCATAGATCATTTCAGTGAACTTTTACCGGTACTTAAGGAAATTTACATAAAAACACCGCATGATTTTTAAAAATAACCATTTTTTTGTTTTTTATCGTTCACCAATAATGGAAAACTCAATTTTTTGGTTGCTTCAATTGCGCCGCTGCCAGAAGGGTGACGTTGGAAATCTCGTCTCACTTTTATAGAGTTCGTCCCGCAGTTTCACAAAACGATTAAAGTCGTCGAATACGCTTTCTTGATAGTTTTGAACGGCCATTTCGTGACTGCCGGATATTAAATTTTTAATGGCCTTCCCGGCCATTTCTCCCTGTATCAATGCTTTTGTGATACCCGCAGAAGTAATCGGATCATAGCTTGAAGCCGCGTCACCAACGGCAAGCCAGTTGCCACCACACACGGCAGACAAGATTGAAGACGAAGCAGCATGCATGATAATGTCTAGGGAAAATGGGTCTTTATCAAGAATTTCAGAGGGGATCGCTTTACTAATCCACTTAGTTTGTTTCAATAAGGCGAGCCATTTCGCTGGATTTTGAAAGCCATTAACTTTGATGGTACTAATATCTGTACATAAGGTAACGATCAGCTTGTTGTTAGGAATGCGCGCGGCATACCACCACCCGTCGGAGACGGCTTCGACAAAACTATGATCAAGAACAACGGCATCATCCGATAAATCAAATGTACAATTTACAAACAAAACTTCATCGAAAGTATTTCGTGCAACTCCCAATCTTCGGACAAATGCAGAAGAACGTCCAGAAGCATCGACGACAAAATCAATTTTTACCAATTTCCTTGGCCGTCCCTGCACGGAGAATGTCAGTGCATATTTTCCAGTTTCTTCATCGACGTGATTAAACCTCCAACCACGATGTACATTAGCCCCTGCTTTTTTGGCTTGATCAAGAAGCTGGTGGTCAAATTTTCTGCGGTCTAAATGATATCCAAACCCCATAGGGTCCATGAAAAAATCATTATGCCCTTCTACATCATTATTCCAAAGTGAGATACTGCCCGGGCAAGGTATATGATCTTCCGTATTATCGAGTAAATGATGGACTTTCAATTGTTTCATTATTGACGTAGCTGCCGGTGGAATACTTTCACCGACATATGTCTTATTAGTTAAGGCCTCCATACCCAACGCACTAAATATGTGCACATCAAATGACCGTGTACTTTCAACCTCTTGTCCCAAAGTAGTTCCAATTAGCGAAATAGCTGTTGCTGAGGCTGCAGGTCCTCCTCCTATAATGGCAACGGTCTTACGCTCTTCATTAACAGGAATGTACTCTCTGTTTTTTAGCAAGCCTAGTCACCGATCTACGGGTTTTGAAATAACGGACGTGGGCCATGTTTGAACAACATCCCCTGAAAATACACCTTCATCATTCACCGACGGTACAAATCGACTTGATACTTCAAGAAACTTGTCTGCACCGTAGTTTCCTCCCTGATTTGCAGAAATCTGACATCCCTGGATGATAAAGCCAATCTTATGCCAATTTGCTACGAAATCTGGATAGAGTTGATATCGCCCCTCATCCTGAGGATAGTCACTGTGAGTTTCATTCTCATCCCCAAGCCCATCCCCCCGGACGCTAAAGACTTGCCCCCCAAGGTTCCAAGTATTGTTAAGTGTGTTATATGTACATGCCCCAACTGGGTATACTTGTACGGGTCGTTGAGCAGGCCACGACCAATATAACGTATTATTCTGCCGTGGATTGGGATCCGGCTCATGAACAGCACAACTGTTATAATCCGAATGCCATGGCTGAGACATAAACTTACAGAGATCTCCGGGCTCGACCAAAGCAGTTTGCAAGGGGATATAGCCAACGCCTAGGAACGGGATTTCTTTTTTAGCTCTCGAATAATCAAGAGGCTCTTCATTTAGCCTGAACGGGCCTGCCGCGCTTTTCCAGTTTTGGTTATAAAGATTTACATCACGTACAATAAAGGTGAGATCAATACCTGGGGAATATCGTCCACCGAGACAATTTTCCAGAACAACTTTATCGAGCTTTTCACCGGCCCCCAAGATGGCCTTTGCATTAATCGATTGCCCATTATACCATTGCTTCAAAAGAAAATACTGCGTTTTGCTTAACGACAAAAAACTTTTTGTAGCATCTCCTAGTGACAGGGGCATTTTAACGCCAGTGTCATGATCTTCTGTATTGTTCGGGTTTCGTATCAACCCTTCAAAATCAGGAATTTTAGCTTTAGGATCATCAGAAGATTGAATTGATTTTACAAAATTATGGCCGTCCACTCCTGCCGAGGGTAAATTTGTATTCCAACGTTGCAAGAAGGCAGCATGAAAAACGGGTAAGATATCGCTAGTAAATGAGGGTTCATACGATGTTTCATACTGCCCGCTACTGAACAAATCTGGTATTAAGGCCAACTCCTCAACCCACGTATTAAACATATCATCCCAAACAGAAACCACATTACGGGTCTGCGGGGCATATCCCGGATCGGTTGAGACAACCCATCCTCCGACGACTGTGTCAAAGCTGTTATCATCATAAACGATATTCGCATTTACTGGCCCGTCACAGGTATCATCAAACCAACTATCATTATCAATCGGGTTTGTCATAGAAGGCGCATTACCGGCTGACGTCGCTATACCGTTTGCGAGACCATACCCACCTGTAACAATCAAGCGACCTGTTCCTGTTTCAATACGCATCTGCCCCAAAGTCGTAATCGGATCGTTTTTAGTCGTCATTGAGAAATGATCGCTGGGGAAACTAACAGGATAATCTGCCGCCTGCATCACTTCTCCCATTGGATTGACAAACTCGCACGGGGTTATTGCATCAAAATTTACAACCGTTGAGTTGGAGGCACTAGAAGACAGGACCCTTGGCCCCGCATCAATAACAAGCTTACTCAGTCTTTCAAGTGAATGAAGCATATCCGGGTTACCGGGTGCGTCAGGATTGTGTATAGGGTTAAAAATTTCAGCGTTTCTGATAGGAGGATAAATTATCTGACCTGTAACCGGATCTTTTTCATACGCCTGAATGCCTTCTTCTTCTCCATTGGCGCTTGTGATCTTAAAGAAATTATTCTTTTTATTTGCTAAATGAACGGTCCAGAGAATGTCCTTTACAGTTTTGGCTCCAACCTTATCACCAATCTTGACTTCACGACCCTGATCCGTTGAGGGATAAGTTGTATAGTCCCCATCATATGCGAAAATTCTGAAGCGTGCAGCTTGTCGTTTGACCTTGTGCTCGGCATCCCTGAAATCTGTTGAATCAATGGGTGTATTTTCTGTGCCTACCTTAATAGGCAATCCCCCAAAAAGTCCTGTTTTTTCATCCAGCAACTCGCCTGCAGCAGTTTCTGGAGCAATATAGTAATCTTCGCTATTACCAACACGAGCAAAATTGATTGCAGGATGAACCCTAAAGACAGTTTTTGACATCGATCTCTCCTTGAATTCTATTGCATTATTACTTCTTGAGAAGTTTAAAATAATCAGCCAAGACTATTTTTTGGCTTCCGTAAGAAGCTCCTGGGACCAGAAATAAATATTTACAAAAGCACGACTTATATTCAAATTCATCGGAGGAAGACTTATATAGTCTGGATTTCCTCCAGGGCTGAAACGCTGCTGTGTATTGTGGCAACGGAAACAATTATTAACGGCACTGGCAGTTTGCGTGAAAGTTTCCAAAGTGGAATTTGAGAACTTCAACGAACCAATTAAAAACTGCTCTCCATTGCCATCAAAATCAGAAGCGAGTGACATGCTTGGGCGCAGAGCATCAACTGGCTTGAACCATATGGCTCCTACTTCCCTATAATTTGCCCAAACGTCATTTTCTTTTGCTAACTGAGGCATTACGAACTGGTTTAAGTCAGCAATATCCTTATCATTTTGAACGACGGAATCCTGAAGAACCGGATCGTTCTTGGCACTGTTACCAAACTCGTACTGCCTGCACACTTCGACTATGGGTAATAATTTCTGTGTTGCTTCATCTAATGTTCGAAGGGGCGAATTAGCATAATTCACGTTACATTCTGCATAGGTGGAACCGGCTCGATAAAACGTGAAGTCTTTCTTTGAGATAACATTGCTGGGGATCGATCCCTCAGGCACATTTGGTGCATTATCGTTATGCTCGAAACTTGCCCAAATCATCTCTGGATGACCTTTAACAACCCCACCGATATGAAAACCAACAAGAGCTAGAGTTTCCATCCTCGGCTTGTCTGTATTGACAACAATTTTGCCATCTTTATTGACAAGAGAGTAGACAGACAGCTTTTTGGTAAAAACATTGCTTGTATCTTCCCCACTCTCAACCTTTCGCCAAGCGGCTTTCAATTCAATTGTGCCAATGGGAAAAGGAGTATCGGGATTAAACTGCCTCACTTTATTCGGATCAGTGAGATTATTGTCTTTTATAAAATCAATATATGTATCGTTTATATATTGAGAATAATAAACAGGATTGCCATTTTGATCGACTAAAATTCCATCACTTCCTGCCTGCAGATACTCATGAAAACTTTCAATTTTTTGACCCTTGTTTATATGAGGGGTTAGTTCACCTTTTATCGTGACACCGATCAAACTATACGGCGTATCAAAGGTCAAAAAACGCGGTTCACCTCCAACATCTTGGGTAAGCCACAAGAACATTTGCCAGGACCATTCGTGAAAATTGCATATGGAACTGCTTTTGAAATTTGCATTATCCGGTTCAGGTGTTTGACTGTGAGGAAACCAGTTGCTTGTAACCGCAGGATCGGGACATACCCCCTTTTGATAAGCTGCCGCCGAGTTAATTGAAATTAAAAACAAAATCAATGAAGCTAAAAGCATAGGAAACTTAATTGTCATTATTCTTTCCCCCATGGAGACGTTTTGTATATGTACAGGGAACAAAAATGGATACTTGTTAGTTTTTATATTCGTTGCGTATCGAACAACTCGCACTAGTAGTATTAGTGATGCGTAATTTAACATATATTTTTAGATAAGTCTAATATGAAATTTTTAAAAATGTCTAAAAAATTACAATTCCACTAAAGGACAGTTAGATCAAAACAATGCTCATAACCGGGATTTTTACATGCAATAACAGCCATATATAAAACAAAATTGAACTTCGCTAAAGTTAAGTTCGGTATATAGAATGTTTTGAAAATTCCAAAATTTCACCTCTAATTTCAGCTCACTGAATTGATAGTGAAAACCATTAACGAGAATTCAAGTAAATTTGTTATGTAGATTTCCTTTTAAACTCACCAAAAACTGGTCTCTTTAGAAGTGCGTAATTCATGAAAACAGAGCCTAAATAACAAAAGCAAATACCGCTCAGGGTTTTCCGGCAAATAGAGGAAGGGTATTCACTTTATTACCTGAAGGGATTGCACCTGTTTGTGTCCAGCTTAAGATATCTTTCCAAACAACAGCGGCTTGTAAATCTCGCATCAACAAATGCCATCCGTCGTTATATAGGACTACATCAGCACTATCGGGCAATCGACTGACAACATTCTCAACTGGTTTTTTGGGAATTATTTGATCATTTGCACCATAAAGAACGAGTGTTGGCATTGTCATTTTCTCTGCAGAAAAATAGGCATGATCCATAAGCCCTACCAATCCATAGATGCTATCAATTCGTGTATTTTTAATAAAAAGAGGATCCGCACTAAGATTACGAAGCACTGGAATATTATCAGATGCTTGAACGCCCAACCCTCTGCCGCTTGGTCTAAAATATGGGATCAAGTGAGCTGTCGTCCAAAGAATAGATCGATAGCCTAAGCTCAAAGATTCCCACCCCCAAACAGCAGGCGCAGACAAAATAACCCCATTCACTTTTGGAAAATCAGGTTTTGTTACAGCTGCCATGACAACTGCGCCGCCCATACTTTCGCCTAAGACATAAATGGGAATACCGGGTTTTTCTTTCTTTATTTCGCGAACCAGCGTTTCAAGATCTGCAACCAAAAGCTCGACAGGCGCCCAGATACCAATGTCTTCAGTTTCGCCAAATCCTCGTTGATCATAGGCATATGTCGAGATACCACGCTGCATCCACCAACTGGCAGGAAAAGAAAATCCATTTCGATAATCATTAAATCCGTGGACAGCAACAAATATAGCCTTTTCATCTTCTTCGGCAGACCAGATTTGCAAAGGCAGCTTTTTACCGTCAGTCGTGTGTAAAGCCGTATTTGTGAGGACTGCGGGCTTATTCTCCGGTCCAGCGGCTTGCATTTTAGGCGTACACGCAATTATTGTCATTAATATCAACAACGACAAGATGATACGCACAATGATCCCCTTTATTCTATTTGAGTCATAGTGAACGACGCCGTTCCTTGGTTGTTTTAGTAAAACTCATCCCAACCTGCCATATTTTCCGGCACACCATAAGTTCTATTCGCATAATTTACATATTTGAAGTACCCACACCATTATCATAAAATGCAATTTGTTCTTAAAACCCAGCCACGGCTAGCCTTGAATCAAGAGATTGGTATGTACGTCAAACTATTGAAATTACAACTAAACCAATACAGAGTATCCTTGGAGGCGGGAATGAATAAATATCTAATGACCAACAAGTATAGTAAATTGTTATTATTTTTCCTGCTTTTGTGTGTAAGTGGGCAGCCAGTGAATGTGACGGCAAAACCTCTTGAGTTAGTCTCTGCCAAGATGATCGATGAAGTCGCTGCAGATACTCTTCTTAACATGTCGAAATTTATCGCTCTACGATCAAACCCACCCTTAAAATTTACTCAAAAGCCCACCTCTAGAACTTATTATGAGCTTGAAAATTTTGCAGGTGTTTGCTCCCTTGCTATTATTCGCTCCAAATCTACGGAACACAAATTCAACTGGCTCATACCAAGTTTTGTTACCCACTTTTCAATTGTAAAACGAAAGAATGATCCCATCTCGTTTATTCCGACAAGCTCAGTCGTTGCCGTCCCTAGCGGCTCAATCATGTCAAAAAAGATCGAGAAAGCAGGTCTAATCGGCAAAACTCGAAAGTCTCGGCAACAAATTGTCGATATGATGATAAGTACAAATATTCACTTCTGGGGCGACGCGGATAGGGTCATAAACTCTTTTGAAACACAAACAGCCAACCTATCATTTGAAGTAGTAAAGAAGCTTCCCCCCATAGAAATGTGGGTTGCCTGTAGCAAAAAAACGGATAATGAAGTTATGGAATCTTTAAAAATGCAATGGCACGAAGCCAAAAAGTTATCGCAATTCCGAATCCTGCATAACCAATTGTTTCAGTTATTCCTACGATGAGGGAAAGAGACTTTATCAAGTCTCAATCGGAACTCGCTTACAAAAATCGGTGACAAGGACTTCTTCATTGACTGATAAACGATGACATATTGTATCGGTTGGTCGATCTCTCTGCCATTGATTTAGGATTTCTGTAGCAAACCCTTCACCAAGAATAACAACAAAGGTCTGATTTACTTTTGTAATAAACCCATCCCCTTGCTGTTGATATGTTCGTGGTGCCTTCAGGCCAACCATACATTTCTGGGCAGCCAGCCAGCTACAGGCGCCCTGCCCAGAAAGTAAAAACACATTATTTTCCTTTATAGTCGCCATCGCGCTTCTCAAAGAATGCATCAATTGCTTCCACATGATCTTCGGTATGATGGCTCAAGGCTTGAAACGCAGCGGACATTTCAAGAAGACTGTCAAGTCGGGTATGTTCCCCTTCCCGCATAAGCTTCTTGGACAAACGCAATGCATGTGGAGGATTTTTTGCAATGCGGCCGGCCAAGTCGTTTGCGGCTGTCATCAAATCTTCGTCTTCCACCACTTTGGAAACCAAGCCCCATTCAAGAGCCAAATCCGCATCAATCATATCACCAGTAAAGGTAAGCTCTGCGGCACGGCTTCGCCCAATTGTTCTAGGTAAGAACCATGCACCGCCATCGCCCGGAATAATTCCAAGTTTAACAAAGCTCTCGGCAAATTTTGCAGATTTTCCTGCGATGCGAATATCGCACATACAAGCAAGGTCACAGCCTGCACCAACTGCGGGGCCATTCACAGCTGCAATTGTGGGAACTTCGAGATTATAGAAAGCCAATGGAATTTTTTGAATACCGTGACGATAGCCTTGGCGAAGTTCTGTCGGAGATCCAGCAAAAAGACCTTCCTTATCGCGCATATGCTTGACATTACCGCCAGCAGAAAAGGCTCTTCCCTTACCCGTCAAAATAACGCAACGTACGCTGTTATCTTTGTTAATTCTATTCGCCGCCGAAATAAAGGCTTCGAAAATGAGATCGTCCGACAGGGCGTTACGCTCCTCCGGCCGATTGATTGTCAAGGTTACGATTCCTTGATTCTGTTCGTATATTAATGGTTCAGTCATCCGAAAAGTTTAGTGGGTTTTTCATGACAATGAAACAGCGTTAATTACCATCCTTCCTTTTTTTTAAATTTTAAGTGGGGTTCGTACAAAGGATTGGTTATTGTTCGCTCAAAATATCCCAATTCAGGATCTCTTAAAGTTGAAAATCGCAGTATTTGGAGCCGGCGTAACTGGCGTGACAACAGCCTACTTTTTGGCAAAAGAAGGAATGGATGTCACTGTATTTGATCGACAAGGAGCGGCCGCAGAAGAGACCAGCTTTGCCAATGGCGGGCAAATATCTGTTAGCCAACCCTTTCCCTGGTCCAACCCAAGCCTTGCCCTAAACCTGTTCAAATGGCTGGGCCGAAAAGATGCTCCTTTAATTTTTCGCCTTCAGCGCGACCCATTTATGTGGCAATGGGCTATTCGTTTCCTCGCCAATTCACGTCCTTCTGCTTTTTATGCCAATGCTGGAAAAATTGTCCGATTAGCACTCCATAGTAAAGAATGCCTGGATAAAATCGCAATGGCGGAAGGGATTGATTTTCACCATCAACAAAAAGGAATTCTCAAACTTTTTGAAGGAGAGAATGAAGAACGGACTGTCGTAAAACGACAAAAATGGCTTCATGAGGTTGGAGTAGAGCAGAGACTACTCAGTCGTGCAGAATGTATGGAAATTGAGCCGGCGCTTGTTGGAACCCGATCTGCTTTTACTGGTGGTACTTATTCGCCGAACGATGAAAGCGGTGACGCCCATCAATTCACTTTAAATTTGGTTCAAGCTGCGAAAAAATATGGGGCTAAATTCAGGTATAATACCGCGGTCGATGGCTTTGTCAGTGACGCTCAACAGATTAAAACTGTTCGACTAAATGGCGTAGAAGAAAAATTCGACCAATATGTTTTATCTTCAGGCGTTTATAGCCGTTTTCTCGCGCAGAACATCAAAATAAAACTCCCTGTTTATCCTGTTAAGGGATATTCAGTCAGTCTAAAAATTGACGGGTCCAATGCGGCCCCGCTCACCAGTATTACAGATGAAGCAAATCATGTGGTTATCAGTCGCTTGGGCGATCAGATCAGGGCTGCTGGCACCGCCGAGATTAATGGCTATCAACTAACCCCGAATAAACAGCGCGAAGATATGGTTCTAAAAACAGTTATGGACTTGTTTCCCGGATGCGGTGACCCAGAGCTTGCGACGAGGTGGTGTGGTCTGCGTCCAATGACAACGGATAGTGTGCCTATCATTGGAAAAACACAGTACGATAATTTTTATACCAATACGGGACACGGTCCGTTGGGTTGGACCTTATCTTGCGGATCTGCTGAAATACTAAGCTCGCTTATTGTTGGTAAACCTACAAAACTTGACATCTCCGACTATTCAGTTGATCGTTTCCAATAATTTCGCTCAATAAAGGCGTATAAAAAAAACAAAAAAGAACAGGACAGCCAATGTCTACATCCACAGAAACTGGACTTCTTCCCGAATCTTATCGTGGGATACTGCTATATTGCTCGGCCATTTTTTTGTTCGTCTGTATGGATAGTGTCGCTAAATATGCCGCGACGATCTATGATCCTTTACAAGTGGTTTGGGCACGATATTTCTTTCACATGCTGTTGATGGTCATTTTTTTAGCCCCTTCACAAGGTCTCAATCTTGTACGAACGGCAAATCCAAAGTTACAGATATTCCGATCTATGCTGCTCCTTGGCGCAACTGTATGCTTCTTTACAGCCCTTAAATATGTCCCCTTGGCTGATGCTGGTGCCATGGGAAGTACCTCTCCCTTATTTGTGACAGTGTTATCTGTATTTGTTCTAGGAGAGAAAGTAAGTTTCAGACGTTGGAGTGCTGTTCTAGTGGGTTTTGCGGGTGCACTGATTATCCTGCGTCCGGGAATGAGTGCTTTTCACCCTGCGATGCTCCTTGTTGTCGGCATGTCGGTTTTTTATGCGTCTTATCAAATTGCAACGCGAAAGCTTGCCGGCGTGGACGGAGCGTTAACAACACTTTTTTACACAGCCTTAGTCGGCACAATCGCCATGACCATCACTGTTCCCTTTTTCTGGACAATGCCTGATCTTGCGGGATGGGGCATGCTCGCTGTTATCGGTTTAATTGGTGGGGTTAGCCATTTCGTTATTATTCAGGCTTTCTCCTACACCACGGCTTCAACCGCAGCACCCTTTTCATACTCCCAACTAATATGGACAGCTATATTCGGCTATTTCGTTTTTGGAGATTTGCCCGATGGCTTCACGATTATAGGAGCGGCAATCATCGTGATGAGCGGGCTCTATATTCTCTACCGTGAGAGGAAAGTTAATCTATCCTAGTGGTTTAATTTTTTTTGAAGTGTCTTAAAGCATAAAAAAACGGCGTTACCCACTAATGTTGGTAACGCCGCTTAATCGTCAATTAGATAATGGACAAGTTCTCTGCAGAAGCTTTACCATTTTGACCAGTTTGTAGATCAAATGATACTTTTTGACCTTCGTCCAATGTGTTCAGACCAGCTTTTTGAACTGCTGAAATGTGAACAAAAGCGTCGTCGCCGCCAGCATTTGGTTGAATAAAACCAAAACCTTTAGTTGCATTAAACCATTTAACTGTACCTTCAGCCATAATTATCTTCCTCTTATAGCAAGTGAATTCAACACTCCCCAAATGGAAAGTGCTGAGATTGTAACGATCACATTGTCATAAGATACCTAGCAAATTGGAAGACCAATTAGTTGGGGAGTTCCGAACAAATGTAACACGTAGTCGAATATCTAGTCCCAATTTCAAAAATGTCAATGTTTTCCCGTAAAAACTGTTCGAATTTTGAAATTTATTTTGGATAAGTGTTGTATTGAGGTGCGTTCCCCTCAATTTTGTAATATTTCTTTTTGTCTGCGACAAAGATATGCTGGGAGACAGGCAACTCTAACTCCCCATCAAGGCAGCCCACAAATATGCTCATATTATTCTGTCCAACCATCCGCCAAAAGAGGCTACTTCCACATTCGCAGCAGAATCCGCGATCGGCGTGACCCGATGATTTGTACCAACAAAGTCCTGCCAGTTCCGAGAAGTGAAAATTTTCGGTTGAGGCGGCTGTAGCGGCTGCGTGATGGCCACTGGCTTTTTGGCATTGGTTACAATGGCACATCATTATATCACGGAAAGGCCCTGTTACTTCAAACTTAACTGCACCGCACAGACAACTACCTGTTTTATGATTCTTTTGAGAAATCATTCTTCCCCCCTCAAATTGATAGCTATGAAATTATTCATTTTTCAAGAAAACGTGTAAAAGGATCATACTCATTTAGGCTCTTCTGAGACGTGGTAATTTTTTTAATAAGATGTTCAGCATATAGGGTATTGGATGTACCCTGAAACTCTTCGAAATTGACAAAATCTGCTAAAGGAAGGCGCTCTCGCCACCCTTTTGTTTGCAATTCAGGCTGTTCATTGAAATGTGTCACATATCCCAAACACAAATATGCTACTGGAATTACATTCTTAGGAATTTCGAGCAGATTTTTTAATTTTTCGGTATCCATTATGCTCACCCATCCCATACCGATTCCCTCAGAGCGAGCCGCCAGCCACATATTCTGAACGGCACAAACGGTGCTATATTCATCCATCTCCATCATATGTGTTCGTCCAAGCACAACCGGCCCAGCCCGATCTTTGTCACAGGTTACACAAATGTTTATCGGTGCCTCTGTAATACCCTCTAGCTTTAGGTTTCGATAGGTATCCTGCTTCTCCTCTTCAAACATTTCAGCGGCTTCTGCATGGGCCTCCTTAAACAGCTGAAGAACGGCGTTCTTTTTTGTCTCACTCTGCAGGACTGTAAAGCTCCATGGCTGCATAAACCCGACAGAGGGAGCATGATGCCCCGCCAATAGGATGCGACTAAGCACATCAACGGGAATTTCCTTGTCTGAAAATTGAGCCCGAACATCGCGGCGGGTGAATATGGTTTTATAAAGTGCTTCCCGTTCTGAATGGGTGAAGCAGTGACCATCAGACTTGATATCTGTTTTCTTTTCCAATTAAAGTCCCCTTCATGGAAAAAATGAACCCTTTTCCACAGGGCACACAAAAGTCTACAGGCCGGTCTTCTGACTAAGGATCATCTTATGCTGGCCCCTTCCCAAAGTTTCCTTCAGTGGTAATGCCAGCAAAATCCCCTTCACAGCGTTGGGCACGTGGCGGACTTACACCGCCTTCCCGATTCTCCCCTAAAAGATCAGAATCTGTTAAGGGCACCTATAGAAACAAAACAAGCCGGTACATGTGTACCGGCTTGTTTAATTCTTAAACATTCCAATAAAACCTGCAAACAAATTCGATGTTATTAGATTTATTATTGAAATAAGGAACCCGCTAGTTCCTTATTTGGAAGGCTTTTTCCGACGCGGAGCGTATGAGCCGGGCTTATCGTCCCCGGTTTTCACTTCGCCGCCTTTAGCAAAGCGGCCACCCTTGCCTTTTCCTTTGCTTTTCGGCTTACCATCAAATTTACCATAACTTTTACCATCAGCATCGTCAGAGCCTGGTTTCACGCTAAGAGTTTTGCGAGGTGCTTTCTCCTTTGGTGCTTCACCTTTTGGAGCATCGCCAAAGCGTTTTTGATAAGATTCCCGAGCCTGATCAGAGAAATGTCCTCTTCCTTCTTTTTTACGAGCCCCTTCTCTGGACCGATCATCATCTCGCTTTTTATTATATTCACGTGGTTTTTCAGCATCAGCGCCTGACGCAATCTTCTTTTTAAAATTGTCTTTCGCTTTGTCCGAACTACCATACCGTTCAGTTCTCTTAGGCCTTTCGCCATCGCCATCACGACTGTCGCGGTCTGCACTTTTCTCGAATTTTCTTTTGGCTCGCGATCCATCACGACCACTGCGTTCTCCGCGTTCTCCGCGACCACCATGTTCGCCTCTACGACCACCAGAACGTTCACCACCGCGGCCTTCGTTTGCCAGTTTAGGTGCTGCGTTCAGTCGAGTTACATCAACAGTTTTTTCTAATTTTCCGCTTGGTGCAATTGCTTCCATGAATTGATCAGCACAGCTGGCTTGAAGTTCGACATAAGTAACTTCCTGCTGAATCCGGATCGCGCCAATTTCGTTATTAGTAATATTTCCGGCTCGGCAAAGCATAGGGATCAACCATTTAGGTTCAGCAGTATGTTTCCGGCCAACGGAGAGAGAAAGCCAAACGCTTTCCTTGAAATCTTCCCGGCTACGTTGCGGACGTTCAGGTCGATCAGGT